>Ga0255219_1000026_pt1 | contig 44599 bp, 46 predicted proteins | sample Miss_Colum_RepA__FD_183037 | JGI IMG/M metagenome (GOLD analysis project Ga0255219, IMG submission 183037) | Freshwater microbial communities from Mississippi River, Louisiana, United States - Miss_Colum_RepA_8d | ecosystem: Environmental > Aquatic > Freshwater > River | place: USA: Louisiana...
CGAAAAGAACCTAGGCTACGGTGCGTTCACTCACATCTTCACTACGGTACTTGTTCGCAAGGCTACTGAGAAAGGGGTACCAGTACCTTCTATTGAAGACGACCTTGTGACGGGCATGAAGGAGGCACGCATCATTGAGACACTTGAGCCCGTCATGGGTCGTGGTTCCTTGATCGTTACCTCCGAAGCCCTGGAGGAAGATCGCCTGTGTTGTGCCAGGTACCCGTCTGCTGAGCGTCAGCTGTACTCCTTTGTGTACCAGCTGGCTAAGATGCAGAAAGTCCGTGGTGCGCTTGTTCACGACGACCGTGCTGATGCCGTCGAAGGACTTGTCCGGCGTTTCCAGAAACTCTTGGTTGCTGACCAAGACAAGCAAGCAGAAGCTCATCGAGCGGCTGCTCTGCAAGAAGCTATCCACCGCGCCATGCCCAAGGTATTCACCAAGCGGCCCATTGGCGTTAACGCAAACTCCCGTTACTTCAAACGTTAATCATGAAGCTCACCTCTCTCATCTCTCCCGGCATGCTGTCTAACGCTGGTCGCCTGCGCATCGAAGCAGCTACCGCTTTGTCGCGTGCTCAGCTTACCTCGCTCAGCTCCCCTGGTGGCAAGTCCAAGGCCGCTAAGGATCTGAAGAACTTCTTTGACGCCATGTCTGGCCTGCTCGCTACCTACGTGGAAAGCACCGTGCCTACAGTCGTCAGTCGTGTGCGTACATCGTCTACCGTGGCCACCATCACGTTCAGTGAAGTGCTGGCAGCGGGTGACAAGAACATTCCGTCTGCCGCGGCTTTTGCCCTGACTGGTGGTGCAACCATTACGTCTGTACGTGTCTCTGGCTCTACCGTTATCCTTGAGGGTACTGGCATCGCTGCCACTCAGACCTTGACGTACACGCAGCCTACTACTGGCGCTAAGCTCACTGACCTGAGTGGCAACGCTGTAGCTACGTTCTCTGGCGCTCTGGCGTAATGGAACGTAGGGCTGTGGCTGCCAGTCTCCTGGCCCTCAGCCTAGCAGGTTTGATTGGGATTCAGAACCACGAGGGTGTGGTGCACAAAGTGTACCTAGACCCCGTGGGTATCCCTACCGCATGCGCTGGTCATACTGCCACCGTCACTAAAGCTGACGTGGGTAAGCGTATGTCTGACGACGTATGTCGCCGCCTGCTGGCTCAGGACGTGTCTGTGGCAGAGTCTGCTGTACGCAAGTACGTTAAGCAGCCGCTGACGCAGGGTCAATACGACGCCATGGTGTCGTTTACGTTTAACGTGGGTGCGAAGAACTTCGCCAACTCCACACTTCTCAGGCAGCACAACCTCGGCAATTGCTGGGGTGCCGGGTACCAGTTCACTCGTTGGGTGTACGCCAAGGACAAGAAGCTCCCTGGCTTGGTAGCTCGTCGTGCTGATGAGCGCAAGCTGTACGAGGCTGACTGTGACATCACGCAAACTCCACAAACACTTCCGGCATATCAACGAGTTAGTCTTCCATGGGTGCCTACCCAAGCCGAAGATCATTCTCTGCTACGTGCCAGAGGGTTACTTGGGATTCTGCGACGAGAAGAAACCGGGGAAGTACAACGTTATCTTGTCTGATCGCATGTCGGATGATTGTGTCGTAGCTACGCTAGCTCACGAGATGATCCATATGTGGCAGTTCGAGATGGGCTTGTCTACCGCACACAACAAGGAGTTTCGCCAATGGGCGCGACGTTGCAAAAAGTTGCTTGGGTACTCGGTGCTCTGATAGTTGGCATGGTGTTGGGTGCTGCACTACACGCTAACCATGTCAGCAAGCAGGCGTACAAGGCGGAACGAGTAGAAGCCGTACAGCGGGCCGACGCCCTGGAACGTGTCTACCCCAAGCGGGTAACCCGACAGGCCCGCCACGAGGCGGCCAGGGCCCTTGCCGAGGCCCGCATGGCTGACGCCGCCGCCAGTTCCCCGGATTGGGCCAATGAGCCCGTGCCGGAAGCTGTGCTCAAGGAGCTACAAGATGAAGACTACAGCCCTCGCCGCGCTGCTGAGCCTGACCCTGATGGGCTGCTCGCAAGTACCCCGGCAGGTTCCCCCGAGTGAGTGGCTTGATCCCACGCCTGCGCCTGTGCGTGAGGTCAAGGTCAACGCCGACCTAGCTCAACTGGTCAAGGACTATCAAGCCGCGCTGCGCTCATGCAATGCGGACAAGCAAGACATCCGAGACTTCCAAGGAAAGTAATGAAGACTCTTTACATTCAATACCCGTCCATCGTCAACCTGTCCATCAAGACCCTGCGTACCGCTGGTGGTGCAGAGGTGCGGGCTAATGACGACGGTACGTTCGGCCCGCTGCTTGGCAACTACCAGATCGAAGACAACTGCACTGTTACCTTCGTTAAGACCAGCAAGCCAGACACTAAGCTGGACACCTCGCGGGCTGGCTTGGCTCACCGCCGCATTAGCATTGCCCGTGATCTACGCATCCCTGCATATGTAGCAGGTACCCGCTGGCGTGCTGCACAGGCGTATGTCAACCCTGACGTAGCCGTGTTGCCTAGCGGTGACATCGCCATCGTCGGTGCTGGCGGTACCTCTGGTGCCACACCGCCTGTTCCTAGCTATGTTACTAGCCCTTCGGCCGGTATCACCGATAACACGGTGACGTGGTATCTGCTGGGTGAAGGCGCGCAACAAGGCGCCGTCCCCGTACGGGCTAACAGTACGTTCTATCGTGCCGGTACGCTGGTCGTGCTTGCTACTGGTGACTTGGTTCGTGCTACTGTGTCTGGTACTACGGGTGCTTCTGCCCCCACGTACTCTGCCACTGCCGCTATTACTGATGGCACGGTGACGTGGTATGCCGTCACTTCTGGTGACCTTGATGCCGACGAAGTCCTTGTGACAGACAACTCAGGCAACCCTGGTGACACCACACTGTACAACCCGTGGATTCAACCGCAGCTGTTTACTCAACCGACTCAGATGGCTCAAGAAGCAGTCGTCGAGTCTGGTAGTACCTCGCGTCACCGTTCGTGGGTGTTCGTTGATGGCTCTACTAGCAACAACGGTCTTGGCTCTAACGGTAAACAACCGGGTGTGCGAAACCTGTTGTGTAAAACTGAGAGCAACGTCCTTGACATCGGGTACTTCGCTACCGATGGTAGCAACGAACACCTGCAAGTGTATGACGGTAATCGACGTGTCTTCGAGGTTCCCCTGAAGTTGGTGGCTGGTTCGTCTCGCTACCTGCGCGTACTGATCCCTGGCGGCCGTCGTCGGCGCGTAATCCGGGTGGCCGTTTCTGGTCAAGTTAACCTGCGCTATGTTGGCGTGGCACCTAACTGCACTGTTCAGCCGGTTGACTCGCTCGATCCTGTTGTGCTCCTGCATACGGACAGCTACAACAACACCGAGCTGCCTGCTATCGGCAACGTGCACTACGACCTGTCGCAACAGCTTGGTATGCGCCTGGGTTGCCCTCATGTCATCAACGTGTCGTGTGGTGGCATCTCTTATTCTGTGGATTCTCCGCAGGGTCGCAAGAACTTGGCATGGGTGTACGACAACAACGACCTCAGTGTGTACAAGCCTGACTTCATCGTCAATGCTCTTGGCTTCAATGCCTCCGCTGGTGGTACGGACTACAGCCAAGAAGCTACCAAAGCACTCTATGTGTGGCGCAAGCAGCAGCTTCTCTTCGGTCAGCAAGTCTTCCAAGCCATCGTTGGCCCTTGGTTTGAGCGTGCTGGTCAAGAAGCACAGACTCGTGAGGTCTGCCGTCAACTGTTTGCTGCGTTCCTCTCGCATGCTAACCCGAACTCTATCTTCATCAACCCGCTGGATGGCTCTGTCACCCGTGGAGATGGTGAAGTTATCGTGTCGGCTAGTGCTGCTTGGGTGACTGCTACCAACCAACCGTGGGTTGTGCCTAGTGTTGGTGGTGTGTACGATGGTGCTCACGTCAGTATCCCTGGTCAACGCTACCTCGCCGACTGCTTGGCTCAAGCTATCGACGCTGGTTTGGCTAACCTGGGCTATGGCTTGTCCTTTCCTGCTGTCTAAGTAGGAGTAAAGTAGCGGCAGCTACCCGGTGCTAAAGCAAAACCTCGTGAATAGCAACGACCTAAATTTGGTTCAGCTATTCGCGGGGGTAGCTCCGACCTATCGGGACCAGCTTCCCCCGTAGCCCCTCGCGGGCGCGTACCACGCACGTAGACGCGGGCGGTATTGCGGGCGCGAAGTGACGCGCGCGACTGGAAAGGGCTTGGCCGGGCCATGGGCGGACTGTGCGGAACCAGGGACAGGCTCAGGAAGGGGCCTAATCGGGCGCTGGTGGGGCGATCGGGACCAGGGTAAGGGGGTAGGCTAGGCTCAGGGCTTCAGAAGCTCCCAAGGGCTTTGGCGGGACAGAGGGCGCGGGCATCCGGGCTATCTGTCTTTGCTGCTAGTGCCCACCTCCTGACTAGCTACCAGGGAAGTAACCAGGGAGCCACCTACTAGGCAATAGGTACCTTAGATCAGAGGGGCATTGACCAGCACCAGGGAGCACCAGTACCAGGACACATACAACCAGGGACAGAACCAGGGAGGAACTACCAGGGAGCTAGGGACAGGAGACACGGGATAGCTACCAGGGAAGTAACCAGGGCTAGGGCTACTAATCAATGAGTACCTTAGATCAAGGGGCGATTGATAGCCCGGGATAGCTACCAGGGAGAACAACCTAGAGAACCAGGAAGAACAACCAGGGAGCTAGGGATAGAACACCAGGGAGGCACTACCAGGAACACCAGGGAAGAAGCTACCAGGGAGCATAGGTAGAAACCCTATTGACATGGACCAGGGAAGTCATTACAGTAGAGGGCATGGATTAGCTCATGAGCTACCAGGGAGCTACTAGATAGCTACCAGGGAGCACAGGGCTTGACATACGGGAAAGATTGTGATACAGTCCATTCCGTTGACCTCAACAGCTAGTAATAGCAGTGTTCCTAGGGGTTCCTAGGGTGGCTACAGAACGTGAGGGGTTGACAACAGGGACAGACTGTGATACAGTACGAACCCAGCGACAGAGGAATCTGTTGCAGTCAATCTGAGAGGGTTGACAAGTAGTTTAGACTGTGATACAGTAGAGGCTGTTGATTATCGGATGCGACGGTGAACTATAGGTTGCCCTAGGGAGTGACTGACGTTCTTAAATTCGGGTGGCGCGAGTCACGGGAGCCGGGCTAAAGGTAGTTGACAACGTGCTGACACTGTGCTACAGTAGAGGCTACAGATCGCAAGATCATCGTTCTTTATGCGGTACGTCGTAAGGCGTATCTGGTGACACGGGAAGCAGCTAGGCTTAGGCTTGGTGGGCGGCAAACAACCCGGTGTCACGGGATGACCTAGGCTAGGTCGAATGTGGGTGGCGATAATCCGCCCACGGACGGCTGATGACCTTAGGTAGGATCGTGGCTTGACCTCCCGAGAGTACATGCGGGGCAACAAGGTGCAGACCTCATGGATCGGACGTGTCTGGTCTGGTGGCTAGTAACCACTAAGGCAAAGGCGGGGATCGTGTGAGAGGATTCGGAAAGATCATAGACCGAGGCTGATAGGGTAGCCCGGACTGCTTAGAATGTGGGTAACTGCGGACTAGGTGGAATGGTGCGAGAGTAGGCAGAGGTAGGTTTATGGTAGAGTACGGATAACTGTCGGAACCCTTCGGGGGAATATGCCGACAGCGCCCAGGTCAAGGTGGCGCGAGATAACATGACCCTAACTCTAGCATCCCTAGGAGTATCCGAAGAATGGTGCTCAAGTATGATGGCGAGCCCTGCGCTTAGTGGGTGCTAGAGTTAGGACAGGCCGACAACAGGCGACGTGTGCAAGGGCTAACACCAAGCACACTGGACACAGTACGCGGCCCATGGTTTAGCCCAGGGTGTATCCTGTCCTTCTAATAGGAGGTGACAAGCTATGTCTTTTCAAGATGAGCTTGATGCTATCTGTTGCAAGGTGGCCCGCCGTGTCGAACGTGACACAAAGCTGGCTTACTTGTCGATGGATGCCGATTATTGGCGCTGGGAACAGCATAAGTACGCCATGGGCGACACTTACGCCATACTTGCGCCGTTCATCAACACGGAGGATATGTGAAGATCCGCATTAACGTTGAAACGTTGGAGTACAACCTCAGGCAATGGTTCCTCAACGTCTATAAGGTGTGGGGAACATACTACGGTGAGTATGCGTGCTGGGAAATCTTCGCCAACGATGTGCAAGAAGCAATCAATGTGGCGGTAACTGAGGGTATCAAGCATCCGAAGGTGGTGGTGTGAAGCGCCGCGCCACGTTCATCCACTACTTCTATGCCACCGTGGCTCTAGCTGCGTGGGTAGGTTGTGTGTGGGTTGCCTCTCACTTCTGACCTCAGACCCTGGCCCATCTTCGGTGGGCATGGGCCTGCGATTGGCAGGTTTCTAGGAGACTTCAATGTCCAAAGCTCAAGCCATCGCCATCATTGAATCTGGCGATGCCCTCAACAAGGAAATCAAGGCCATCGGCATTGCCGGTGCCAAGCTGGATGACCGCATCCAGGCTGCCGGTCTGTCGGCCATCTGGCACTTCGGTGTGCGGACGAACGACAAGGGCGAACTCATCGGCGACGTGGGGTTCATCAACCGGCTCTACAAGTCCCTGGGTAAGGGTGTGCGCCATGTCGCCTTCACCGAGTGGGTGACCAAGTTCGGCGGTGTCACTGCCAACGAGGGTGCAGACAAGGCCGACAACCCGTTCAAGAAGGATGCCAACAAGGTTGTTGACCTTGACGGTGCCCGTGAGCTGCCCTGGTTTGAGTGCAAGCCTTCCAAGGCCCCGGATGAAGTCCTGGACTTCTACGCCGTGCTCATGAAGGCGCTGAACAAGAAGGCCAAGGAAGGTCAGACCGTCAAGCACGCCGCTTTGGCCGACAAGGTGCGCAAGCTGATCCAAGACGAGATGGCCGAAGAAACTCAGACGGAAGCCGAGGCCCGCGCCCTGGCCTCTGCTGGCGAAGAACCGCCGATGTGATCGGTAGCTGCTGAGCACTGAGCTTAGACCGTTGCACATAGAAACTGTGTGCTTCGGTCTGCGTTCTAGCAGACGCCGCGGCGAACAGCGGATAGAACACTCTGCCAGTGGAGAGGGCGACTGGTGTGTAATGGACAGTTAGTGATGACTTGGATTTAGGTTATGCCCGATACCGTGGCTTCGTAACGGATCGTGCTGGGACCAGTAGGTGCCTAGATGATGTGGGTGGACCTGCTGGGTCGTGACCCGATTGAATCCGAACAGGTTGCAGACAAACTTGCGTATGCCTGAGGTACAAACTTACACGGCACTTGTATGCTGTGTGCCCAACTGCCCGAGTACAGCGCACTCGCAGGGTTACGGCAGAGTAAGGGGCAAACTACCATGAAGGACGCTGGCTGACGTACTAGCCCGTGGGGAAGCAGCGATAGTGCTCGGATCTATTCCGTGAGTATAGACCTTAGGCCGAGTTGATCGCCGGCCCTAGGTGTGTGCTCAACCTGAAGGAGATGATGATGTGTGTCCACAAGCGTGAACCCAATCGCAAGATGAGCCAAGCCCACGACAAGATCAACAAGGAACGTGCTGCCGAGCGTCGTGGCGTGGTCACAGGTGCCGGTAAGGTGCTGCGTGAAGCACTGGCTGACTCGGGCCTGATCCGTCGCCGAGAAATCAAGCAAGCATCCTGACGAGGGTGGCTGCACCTAGCTAGGAGGTTCGAGCCTAGACCATCGCACGCAGGTCAGGGATTTAGACCCTGGTAAGATCACTTCCTGTGTGCCTTGGTCTGTGTTCGCCTAAGCCCTTGCCTATCCTTGGTCGGATGGGAACCGCATGGCGCGGATGGGAGTAAGCATGACCAGAGCATAGACCCTTGTCCTTCCTTTTATAGGTTAGGTCCTGGGTGTGTGTTCAGGAGGACAACATGGAGTTGACATTCAATAACTCAGCCCTTGTGGGTTCGTATGAACTCATGAGCCACTTTGTCGCACCTTTGGCTAAGGTGCTTGAGCGTAAGCAAAAACTGGTGCCGCATGAGCACAACGGTTACTCTGCGCTCACCTACTCTAAGCAAACCATGCACACGGCTTGCCTCAAAATCCGAGATAGGTTGGACGACCCTGTGTATGCAGAAGCAGATTGCATCGCAGTGACAGGCACGTCTGGCCTTAGTGTGGCCATGCTGCTGGTGCACGTTTACGAGGTGCGCCTGCCTATTCTGTACGTCCGTAAACCGACCGAACAGAGCCACGGACGAGACATCGAGCTGATTGCTGGTCGCGGCTACTTTGGTGACCGCCGCTTTGCTCAAGCAATCTTCGTTGACGATTGTTCGTGCAGCGGAAACACTAGGCGAAGGGTTGCCGACTCGCTTCTTCGTAAAGGCACTACTCTGCACGAAGATTCCATCTACTATGACTGGGGCTAATCCATGATCGAACAACGTATTCAAGCCCTATTCCGTGAGGCTGTCTTCAAGACTGCTGTGCAGGGTACCCGCTGCGGAATGGGCAACACCGATGATCCAGGTGGGTTCTACTGCCTGTACACCAACGCCGCAGGGCAGCATTGCGCCGTGGGGCATGCGCTTACACCAGAACTTCAGGAACTGGTAGGCGACAGCCTAGTTCGCGCCTCAGTGCTCATCGCAAAGTACCCAGGAGTTCAGCATCATCTCGGGGCTGACCTCACCAAAGAGTACGCCGACGACCCGCACCAGCGCATTTGGTCGAAGCTGCAAAGCATCCATGACGATCTTGTGGACGGCTGCCGCAAAGGCAGGGATTACAACCCCTACCATCGGCCTTTCGGTGTGTCTTGGTCGGCGTGGTTCTGGTACCGTGCTCGCTCGCTGAGTCAGCAGTTCGGCTTCGATATCGGCAACTACCCTCGTGCGGAGGTGCGCAATGCGCAAGCTGCGTAAGCATACACAGCTTCGGCTGCAACGGTTCTTGTGGTGTTTTCATGGGGTGTTCCCAGCACCTCGCCCGACACTACACCATAAGGTGCGTCGATGATCGAGCAAGAACTTCAAAGGATTCGTGACGATGAGCACGCAACCCAAGACGAACGTGACGCCGCAGAGCTTCTTCTCTCGGGTCAGAAGCCGGACCAGCATATTGCCAGCGTTCTTGCTGGCTGGTGTGCTCGCAACGCCTTCACTCAAAACCGTTACGGCAAGTAAGCTGGTGGCTGAGGCAGCTGCCGCACCCCTCAACCGAGAAGAACGCCGTGCCTTGGCACGAGCACAAAGGAAACGCAAATGAGCCTTCGGGACTGGTTGCCCAAGTGCAACGTCTACACCATCAACATCGGCCTCCATAACCGGCGACAGTCGATGTTCAGCCGCTCTCTCAATACCTGGGAGGTACACGCAAGGGCAATGCAGTGGGTGCGTGCGTTCATGCCACACGCCAACCATGCAGTGGTTGAGGGTAGCGAACCTACCCTGGTCATTCGCGGTGCCTTGATGTCGTGGCCATGGTCACCCAACAGCGACTCTGTGAAGTTGCACGCTCTGGCTGTGGGCCTGCATCAGGACTGCATCGCCGTCATGACCGACGACGGCTACGGCTTTCTCGTGGGGCCTGGTGCCCGTGAGTGGGGTCGCTTTGACTCTGCCTTCTTCTACCAGATGGACGAGGCTATCACCTTGTCCGCACTTGACCGACTCATCCGCTACTGTGAGGACGACATGAAAGAACAAGCCCAGATTCCCCGCAACTGTATGCGCCAAGCAATCGAAGGCCGGACCAAGAGCCCGGCGCCCAACCTGAGCCCGGCCACGGTTGACAGCGAAACAGTGAAGGTGGTGCGCGATGCCCCCGCACTCAGCTATAAGCCAGCGCATGGCGGCTACCCTGGTGTCGTGCGCTGAGTTCCCCAAAGCACTGGCTTTGCTGGTGCTTCTTGGGTTCTTGTTCATCCTCTTCTACCCAGATGAAAAACGTACAGAAGAGATCCTAACGGTGGCCTTAGGTGCATCCTCAACGTGTGGTGCCCTGAGCCTGACCCGTACCGACACCTCCGCCTGCCGCGTGGCTGGCGGCATGAGCGGTTCGTTGGTCCCTGGCTAATGAGGGAGGTACCATGAAGTAATACTACACCACCGGCTCCAACCATACACTCATGAATCAGCAGTGGGCACTGCTGCTTAACAGTGCCAACCCTCAATCAAACCTCAAAGGAAATCAAACATGGCCAAGTCCATCAAAGAAAAGCTCGCCGCTGCCCGTGCCCAACTGGAAGCCCTGCCCGCCATCATCGCCAACCTCGAAGCCGAGGCCGCTCGCGAATTCGATCCCGCTTCGCTGGTCGCCGGCGAGCGACTGGAAGTGAACTATGCCCGTGGTGACAAGACCAACGTCATCGTGGCCACCGTGCTGGGTGTCAAGGTGCCCGAAGGCAAGGGCTCGACCTTCATCCGTTGCTCGGTTGGCGAGGGCGTGGACATGGATGTCATCTCGGTGGTGCCGTCGCAAGTCCTGCGCCGCCTGGACGTGCAGCCCACCGAAGCTGAAGACCCGCTGGCTCAGGCCGAGTAATCAGCAGTGCCCGCCACTGCTAGGTAACTGTCGCGCTCCCTGTGGCGGGCGCTAACTGATTGGAGATGTATGGCCCTGGAACGTAGTTCGTGGATAGGATTGATCGACCAAGTACCCGACGGTGCGAAGCGAAGGTTCAACCACAACTGCGGGCCAGGGCGTACACTCCTTGTCACGCAGGAAGCTGGTAAGTACCAAGCATTCTGCTTTCGTTGTGCTGAAGGAGATGGTTATGTCAGACAGAGAACTCTTGCTGAACTCGCGGCCTGCCTACGACAGCGTCAGCAGGGCGATGTACTATGCAGCGGCGTATCAAGCAAGCCCGAGCCAGCTACTTACAATGTGGATGCGTGGCCACAAGAAGGAAGACTGTGGTTCTACAGAGCAGGGCTTAGTCGAGCAGACATCGGACGCTTGGGTGCATACTATCATGAGCCTAGCGGACGCATCGTGCTGCCGATCCCTGGTCGTGATGGTCATGCTGGTTGGTGGCAAGCCCGTGCCCTTACGCCCGGGCAGGTACCCAAATACCTGGGACCACAAGACGCCGACCGTTCTAGGGTGTGCCCTCGTTATGGAAAGGGCAGCAGGATTGTCCTTACCGAAGACATCCTAAGCGCCTACAAAGTAGGCAAAGCAGAAGCCGACGCCGAGGGGTGGTGCATGATGGGAACATCACTGCAACCCTGGGTGCTCGCACAAATTCTCAAGCGCCGTTGTCCTGTGTCTGTGTGGCTTGACCCGGACCCAGCAGGGCAGCGCGCTGCAAGCAAAGTAATGCGGGAGCTGAGGCTGTATGGCCTTAATCCTACTAACATCGTGTCTGAACGTGACCCTAAGCGGCACACCTACCAGGAGATTAGAGAGTATGTCCAAAGTTGACCAACAGTCCACCGTCATGTGCGTGCGCATCACCGAGCCTGCCTTTGCCCAGGTTGGGTGCAGCCTCGACGAAGTGCAAAAACGGGTGCGGCGCAAGGCTACGCGCATGTTTGCAGACAAGCTGTTTGAAGAGGGTCAAGTGGTAGTCCAGTCTATGGGCCATCAGTTCTTTGGTTGCGCTGACGTCACCTACGACGTTGAGCTGGCCCTTGTGCCTGTGGCTGAGCACAAGAAGCAAGTGACGCTGCTGCAGGCTGAGCTGGACCGCGCCAAGATCCGGGCCACCATGCTTGAGACACAGCTCAAGATGGCCAACGGGATCATCAAAGACATTAAGAAGGTGCTGGCATGAGCAAGACACACGACCAGATCCGCGAACACCTTCAGATGCACCCATCTTTTGGTGTAACCTTGACGGAGATTGCGTGGTACCTGCGTAACCAGCACGGCAACACCGTCACCACACCCACCATCTCTGCCCGAATCCGTGACCTGCGCAAAGAGAAGTACGGCAAGCACAACGTCGTGCGCAAGAAGGTGGGCAGACTGCAATACTACAGCATCCCTAAGGAATCCGATGAGCCTTGACATCAGCGCCCTGCGTGTGCTCAAGTACCGTGACAGGTGGGAGCGCATCGCCCCGAGCGTACCACAGAAGGCGCTCGACGCAAAGACCATCATCGTGATGAAGGACTTTGGTAAGTTCTTCCGTGAGTTCCCCGACCTGCAACGCATCGACTTCGATAAGTTCAAGACGATGTTCCGACTGTGGCATCCGCAGTTGAAGGAGGACACGCTCAGCATCTACGACCAGTGGTTCCGCGAGGTGCAGGAGGACGAGCCGGAAAGCTCGGAGCGTACCTTGATGCGCCGTCTGATGGAGGCAGCTACTGCCTTCGACATGGCCAACCTCATCTCCAAGTACAACGACGGGGAAGAGGTTGACCTGCGGGCTGGGCTCACTGCATTCCTCGACAGCTACGACACACTGGTCGGACGTGTGCTCAAGTCCCCTCAAGTCCTCGACCCCATCGAGGAACTACTCAAGGAGGAAGAGAACCACTTCGGCCTGCAGTTCCGGTGGCCCTGCTTGCAGCGCACCATGCGCCCGCTGCGTGACGGTGACTTCCTTATCCTGGCAGGTCGGCCAGACAAGGGTAAGACCACGGCACTCACCGACAACCTCACGTTCATGGCTGCGCAGATCGACACCCTCTGGCCGGGTGAGAAGCGCAGCATCCTGTGGTTCAACAACGAAGGGCCGGGCAAGCGGATCGTTACCCGTTGCTTTCAGTCTGCACTGAACGCAACTAACGAAGACCTCGTGCGGTTCAACCAAGAAGGCACGATCCGCAAGCGTTACATCGACGCCTTGGGTGGGCGAGGTGGTGCCCTCCGCGTCTTCGATGTCCACGATATGTGGAATCACGAGATCGAAGACATCATCCGGCAACACAACCCTGCCCTGCTCGTGTTCGACATGCTCGACAACGTGCGCTTCGGCGGGGACATCGGAAACGGTGGGCAACGAACGGACCAGATCCTCGAAGCAATGTATCAGTGGGGTCGTGTGCGTGGGGTGAAGTACGGTTGCCCCGTCATCGCCACCAGCCAGATCAGCGCAGACGGCGACGGTCTGCAGTACCCTACCCTGTCAATGCTGAAGGACAGCAAGACTGGCAAGCAGGGTGCGTGCGACGCCATCGTTACCATTGGCGCAGTGAACGACATGGCCCTTGAGCGCAGCAGGTACATCGGCTGCACCAAGAACAAGCTCCAGATCACGGGGCAACCTAAGTCACCACAGCAAGAGATGCTGTTCGACGGGGCGCGAGGTCGCTATGTCGAACCGGCATGACCCGCCGTTATCAGAGTATATCTGGTATCACAACATCAAGTACCGACACACACTAAAGGCCAGTGTGTACAGGGAACAAGACAAGGAAGCAGATCGTGAACGCAACGCAAGAAATCAACGGGAAACTTTACGAACGGGTGCCCAACGTAAGGGGCTGTGAGGGTTGTGCTTTCCGCGCAACCAAGTACGACCCGTGCGGTTTGCTGGGCAGCGAGATCAGCTGCACCAGCCCCCATTGGGTGGTCTTTGTGGAGGTGGGTGCTAAGGTCAAGCCAGGGCCAGACGAACAGTGCGGGGTGGGTAATGGTTGAACTTGAGCCTGGTGTGTGGGTACAAGCGTCCCATGTGTCTGTTGTTCGGTCTTTCCCAAGCCAAACACAGGTGGTGTTGAAGAGTGGGTGGGCAGTGACTCTTAACAACCAGACGCCTGAGCAGGTATTGCGCAAGCTAGGTCTGGTGACTCAGTGGGCCCACCCTCCTGGCCAGGTCCACGGGGTCCATGCCATCATCATGGATGACCACGACACAGAAGGAGAGCTGACTCTCCGCAACTATGCCTGAGGTCCGTATGAAACATATCCAAGAAGCCCTTGTGTGGGCGCTGATGATCGCCGTGTTCACCCTGGTGTCTTCGCTGGTAATCACCAGCAGGTGCCAGGCACAAACCACTGTCGGTGCGCACATCGGTACGTACCACGTTGACCGCAAGGCTGGCTATGACGAGTTCAACCCAGGGTTGTACGTCAAGCACGACATCTATACAGCCGGTGTGTACCACAATAGCGAGGGCGGCACGAGCTACTACGCTGGGTTCACCCACGAGTGGCAGTATGTCGGCGTCACCTGGGGCCTGATCGGTGGGTACAAGCGCGGCACAATGCCGATGATCGTACCCCACGTCAAGCTGGGTAGCGGGTTCCGGCTTGCCTTCCTCCCACCCATCCCTGGTGCGGACAACAACACCGCAGGTATCCACCTGATGAAGGACTTCTGATGATGGATCAGTTCATCGTGTCTACTCATGGTGCTGTGCGGTACCTCTGCCTAGAAGACTTAGGCTGGCCATGCAAGGCGTGGCTGGTTATCAAAAGGTTGTCATGAGCTTCGCAACTCTGGACGTTGAGTCCACCATCACAACCAGCCGCAAACGTAAAGGTAATCCTTTCGACAAACGCAACTACGTTGTGGCGGCTGGTATTCAATACCAGAACGAGAAGGCCAAGGCTTGGTACTTCGGACGGCAAGGTCCGCCCAAGGGCTGGCTCAAGCCCTACCTCACAGGCAAGATCGTAGTTGGGCACAACATCAAATACGACCTGCACCACGCGCTGAACGACAACGAGAACCTCCTGCTGTGGATGGACTACGTTGCCAAGGGTGGTTTGATCTGGGACACCCAGCTTGCTGAGTACCTCCTTGAGGGGATGACTCAGGAGAACCATTACCTCAGCCTAGAGGATGTGTCTCTTCGGTACGGTGGCGACTACAAGGTTGACGAGGTCAAGGCACTGTGGGAAGCGGGCGTGGACACGCCGGACATCGAGCCTGAGCTGTTGCTCCGGTACCTGATCGGCGGCAACGACGAGACCGGCACGTTCAAGGAAGGCGACATCGGCAACACGACCAAGGTATTCCTTGGCCAGCTTGCCCGAGCCCGAGCAGCAGGTCAGCTGAACAGCATCTTGCTGAACATGGGTTCCCTCATCTGTACGGTTGAGATGGAACGCAACGGGATGTTCGTTGAGCAAGTGCTGGCCCTTGATCTTGCTAAGGATCTTGAGAAGAAGATCGGCGAGCTGGCTGCTGCCATGCAGCAGTTCATTCCCGAGGACATCCCGTTCCCCTTCAAGTGGTCAAGCTCGCGGCAAAAGTCAGCCCTGCTGTTTGGTGGGTCGGTCAAGTACCCGCGTCGTGAATACAAGCTCAAGACAGGTGAGTACGTATTCGAGGATCGCTTCCCACTTCAGGCTTGTGGTAAGCTACGTAAGCAAGACGTGACATACCCAGGGCAGCACTTCCCCGCCGATGCCTTTGAGTACACTCAAAAAGAGGAAGAGCACTACGTCATGATGGGTGGCGGAACGGTGGCCAAAGAACTGGCTAACGAGTCGCACATCCCACGCATCGAGTGCTACAAGTCTGGTAAGAACGCCGGTGCACCCAAGACCAAGAAGGTCAAGGTCAACGACTACACAAAGCCGAAGTCCCGCATGGGCGAGGACTGGTACACTTTCAAGGGCTACACCCAGCCTAAGAAAGCATGGGAGTCCGAGGCTACCCCTGGTGTGTACAGCACCAGCAGCGAGGTCATCGAAGAGCTGGGCACCAGAAACATCCCGTTCCTCAAAGCACTAGCAGAGTTCTCGTCACTCACCAAAGACCTCGGCACGTACTACATAACGTACGACGAGAAGGGTGAGGCGAAGGGTATGCTGTCCCTGCTGGATGAACTGTCGATCATCCACCACAAGATCAACCACACGTCGGTGGTTACGGGTCGGTTCTCATCCAGTGACCCTAACCTGCAGAACATCCCTAAGGGCAACAAGTCCGATATCAAGTCGGTCTTCATGTCACGGTTTGGCAGGTACATCGTCGATGACTTTGGTAATCTGGTGTATGTGTCTGCCGGCAAGATCATTCAGTCTGACTTCACGGCTCTGGAAATCTACATCCAAGCTCTGCTCACCAAGTGCAAGCAACTCATCATCGACCTGAAGGCCGGCCTTGACATGCACTGCGTGCGTCTGGCTACCAAGGAGAAGATGGACTACGCCGAGGTGGTCAAGCTGGCTAAGGGCTTTGACCTAGATGGGGTGTGGCACGACGCAGTCAAGGAGTGGGACTACAAGCGTACTGCGGCTAAGACCTTCTCCTTCCAGCGTGCTTATGGCGCTGGTGCTCAGAAGATCGCTGACTCGACTGGCCTACCAATCGAGGAGGTAGAGGCACTGATCGAGGCGGACAACCTGCGTTACCCAGAGATCGAGCCCTTCTTCGAGGGGCTGGCGCAAGACCTGAAGCTGAGCCGCAAGCCGTGGCGCAGCTGTGTACCGCACCCTGACATCCCCGGTGTGATCTGCAACCTGGGTCGTGGGTTCTACCGCACGCCTGACCAGAAGCTGTACGCCTACACGGAGCACCCTGCCCCAGAGTTCGTGGTCAACCACAAGAACCCTGCCCGCAGGGCTAACCAGTCCTTCTCACCTACCGAGATCAAGAACTACATTGTTCAGGGTGAGGGGGGTGAGTGGGCCAAGGCGGCTATGTGGTTGGCTGTGCGTTCCTTCTACTTCTATCAGAACTTCCAGCATCGTGCCTTGCTGGTCAACCAGGTGCACGACGCCCTCTATGCGGACGCCCAAGATGACGCAGCATTTGAGTCGGCCTGCTTGCTGCACGCTTGCATGGAAGCTGCCTCTGACTTCATGGAATGGAAGTTCAACTGGAAGGTTGAAGTACCTGTTCCATCTGACACGACCTGGGGTCGCAGCATGATGGAAGAAGAAAAGATCCCCGGCCTCAAGGCCCGTGCTGCCGAGTACCGTAGCTGGCTCCGCACCACGTTCATGTCCGGCTACGTCCCCTCATTCGCAAAATGAACTTCATCGAAGCCCTCTTTAAGATCAGCTGGGAAGCTCTGCGTGGTGGCGTGTGGCACGACCGTGTCATGGTGCTTGCCTTGTGGTTGCCCACCCTGACCGCCGCCCTCGTCAACCTGTCCAAGGTTCCGGCTGACGCCGCAGTCAAGCTCGACCTGCTGCTTACCTTCATCTCCCAATTCACCCAACCTCTGAGCATCTAACTATGGCACTCGACCTCAACGCACTCGCCGCCGCCGCCGCCCAAACGGGCATGGCTGACATGACACAAGCCGTCAAGGGTGGTGGTTCTGAACCCCCTGCCGAGGGCAGCGGCACTGCCGTCTTCGTTGGCTACATCGAGATCGGCAAACACAAGCGCAAGATCAAGGGCGCAGACAAAACCGTGGATGAGGCCATCCTGCGCTTCGAGCTGACTGGCCCCCTCTGGCCAGCCCGCGAAGTCGATGGCGTCAAGATCCCGCACATCATCGACATCAAGCTCACACGCAGCTTGAATGACAAAGCCAAGCTGTTCAAGCTGTTCACTCGCATGAACTACGAAGGCAAGGCTACTCACATCACGCATCTGCTGACCCAGACCTACAAGGTTACTGTGCGCCACCGTGAAGCCAAGATCGGCGACAAGGTCATGAAGTTCCCCGAGCTGACGGACAAGGAAGGTAACTTCACCATCCTCCCGCCGCGTGTGGAAATCTTCAACGAAGACACGGGTGAGACTTCGTTCAAGAACATGAAGGTCAACCCCTACATCACGCCGTTCCATGCCCTGTTGTGGGATAACCCTGACCTGGATCAGTGGAAGTCCATCTTCATCGAGGGCAAGTGGCCTGACGAGAAGAACGACGACGGCTCGGTCAAGAAGGAAGGCAAGTCGAAGAACAAGTACCAGCAGCTCATCGCGTCTGCTGTCAACTTCGACGGAAGCAAGGTGCAACAGCTTATCATCGGCAACGGTATCGAGCTGGACATCCCCGCCCCCGGCGAAGACTTCCACGAAGACGATGACCAGGGTGAAGGCGAGCAGGCCACCAACGCCAAGCCCAGCGCAATCGAGACTGCGGCTGGTGACGACGCCCTGGCCGACGTGGGGGCGTAACTATGGCCCTGACCCTGACCTCTCTGGCCGCTGCCGCCTCTTCGGTTGCTCAGCAAGCAGTACCTGTTATTGCCGGTAATCGGGTTCTCCTGGTTGACGGCGATGCCTTGTGCTACTACTGCGCAGGCAACGAAAACACCAGTGTCGGCGAAGCTCGGAACAACGTGACTAGCTTCATCAAGCAGGCCACTACCCGGTCAGGTGCAAAGACTGCTGTGATCTTGGTCACTGGCGATGGCTCACACAAAGGCCATCGCTACTCCGTTGCCCGTGCCAAGCCCTACCAGGGCCACCGCACGGGTAGCCACCGGCCCAAGAATTGGCAGGCTTTGCGTGACCTGATCCAAACGGGTGCGTTCAACAGCCCCACGGTTACCACCAACATCACCACTTACTGTGAGGCCGACGACCTCTTCTCGTACCTCGCCAACGAGGCACCTGATGAGTACGTCATCTTTACGCAGGACAAAGACCTGCGCGTGGTGCCCGGCTGGCACTTGACCTGGCCTGACATGATGCTGCACTTCGTCCCACCTGGTACCTGGCAGCTGACCATGCACGACAAGGTGTACGGTACCAAGTGGTTCTGGCTGCAGATGCTGCATGGAGACACTGCCGACAACATCCCCGGCCTGCCTGGGTACTACGACGGCGTTACCAAGAGCGGCCCGAACAAGGGGCAACCTAAGCTGGTGAAGGTCGGAGAAGTAGGCGCCGCGAATATCCTGGCGGGTGTTCATCCTGACGCGGTGTTCCGCATCGTGGAGGATCTGTACAAGAACTACTACGGGCCCAACGCGCAGGTTGCCATGCTAGAGCAAGGCATCCTCTTGTGGATGCGCAAGAGCCCGGGCGATGTGTTCGACGTTGCTGCCCCAGGTAACCCACTATACCCAATGACCAGTCACCCTGACTGGCAGAAGTTCAAGGACACAATCAATGAGCGCATCCTTCGCGCCACGCAGACTCAAGACGACGGAAGTCAAGACAGTGCGGGAGCAGATGCTCTTGCAACAGGCTTGCCGGTGCGCGATCTGCAAGCTACCAGTGACCCAGAGCGAAGCAGTGCTGGATCACGACCACTCGACGGGAGCAGTACGAGCAGTGCTGCACCGGGGGTGCAACGCCCTCCTTGGGAAGATTGAGAACAACTACCGACGCTACGGTGTCAAGTCGCTCTCAGCCTTTGCCAACGGTGTGGCTCAGTACCTTCAGGTACACATCGACAACCGCACCGGGCTGCTGCACCCGACGCACAAGACAGAGGATGAGAAACGTGAAACGAGGAACAAGAAAGCCAGGGCTGCCCGCCTTCGCGCTAAAAAGGACAGTCCCGCGTAAGCTGTTCCTCGACATCGAGACAGCCCCGCTTGAGGTGTACGTGTGGGCCTTGTGGAAACAGAACGTCGGCTTGGCTCAGATCACGCACGACTTCACCATCCTCAGCTTCTCAGCATCTTGGGAGGGTGAGGATAAGGTCCACCACTTCAACACTGGTGGCAAGGGTAAAGCCAAGGTGCGGGATGACCGCTACCTGTGCGAGGTGCTTTGGCATCTGCTTGACCATGCCGACATCGTTGTGGTGCAGAACGGTAAGAAGTTCGACATCCCCAAGATCAACGCCCGTATGCTGGACTACAGCATGCCGCCATACTCGCCCATCAAGATCGTGGACACGATGCTCATTGCGAAGAAGCACTTCGGCTTCACCAGCAATAAGCTCCAGTACATGACCGAGAAGTATTGCGAGACGAAGAAGAGGAAGCACGAGAAGTTTCCCGGCTTCGAGCTTTGGGTTGAGATGCTGAAGGATAATCCCGAGGCATGGGCTGAGTGTAAACTCTACAACGACGACGACGTGTTGTCGATGAAGGAGCTTTATTACAAGATCAGCCCGTGGATGGAAGGCCACCCCAACGTTGCCGCTTATAGCGACAGCGAGAAGACTCAGTGTCCCAAGTGTGGTAGTCACCTTGTTGATAAACGGGGCTTCTCTTACACACAGACAGGTAAGTACCAACGGTACCAATGCCGGTCCTGTGGTGGCTGGTCCCGTTCTCGATACACCCTCAACACATTGGGCAAGCGCAAGGCGCTACTGTCCAACTAACAATAGCACAGGTAGCTTCGGCTATCTGTGCGTTTTGGAGAGCCTATGACTTTGTTCAAACCTGGAGATAAAGTCCAACGACACTATGCAGCTATGTGTTCTGGTGGTTGGGCTTGGGGCCACGCTGTGCTCACAGTACACAGCTGCAAGGTTGGTGCCATTACCTTCAAAGAAGACCCAAATAAGGTGGCGTGGGACCCAGAATTTTTCGAGCACTATAGCTCCCCCACCTCTGTTCCTGGCCGCAAGGACGACAGTGGTAAGCTGGACATGACGTTGCTCGACGACATGCCCCGGGCAATGGCCGCCCTGGTTGAGGTCATGCAGTGGGCGATCACTGACAAGAAGCCTACGCCATACGTCCGAGGCTCGTGGTTGGGTGTTCACGCTGACCGCTACCGTGCAGCTATCTTGCGTCACAACCGTGACGCAGGGCAGCAAGCAAGCACCAGCAATCAACCGACCCGCTTTGAGCGAGACAAAGAAACCAACCTGCTGCATCTGGCGCATCAAGCGTGCTCTGCCATGATGGCCCTAGAGAACACGCTGCGAGAAATCGAGAAGCAAGGCAATGCTAATGTCTGACATCAACCCACTCACCATGCATCCGCAAACAACACAGCTTGCCCTGTCCCTGTTTGCTAAGCGGTGCTACCCGGACTACAGCGACGTGATCGAACAGAACATCGCTGGCCAGTTTGCCCACTACGTTGATGAGCACAAGGCCGACCTGTACGCCTTGCTAGAAGAGAGCATCGACGCAACTATGACGTTGGGGCAGATCACCGTGGCCTGTGACAAGGCTTTGTGGAAATCTACCAACCACTTTGGTGGAGTGATCTGATGGGCTACTTCATCCAGAAAGCAATCGAACTTGACGAAGTCAACCGCAAGAAAGTACCGCTCACAACGCTTGCGGACTACACGCTCATGGCTAAGTATGACGGCTGCCATGGCCTCGTTACCTTCTATGGTGCCGACCTCGTCGAGTGCCGTACTGGCTCAGGAGATCCCTGGCTGTCTGTTCATGACGGAATCCTCAACCCGTTGTTCGACCGATGGGTTGAGATTGGGCGACCCGGCCCTTACTTTACATTTGCTGGCGAGGCTTGGATACCTGACACGGAGCACGCCGCCATCAACGGAACTTTCCGACGACAATCTAAACAGCCTGATCTTAGATTCGTTCAGTTCGACACCATCCAGCACGACGTCAAGGATGTGCTCGCTGACGAGCGCACGTTCTTTGAGCGATGGACACGCGCCTCCAATGCCGGAAGTTCTGTGCTCTTGGCTGCCGAGTGGCCATCTACAACCATTGACGATGCACATACCACGGCACGTTGTCTTAAAGCAGGAGCTTCAGCTTATGACGGCTGCGTGCTAGTCCACAAGCACAAGCCCTACAAGCCGGGTCGATGCCGCGATGGTGAGAAGATCAAGGTTAAGCCTGCCCTGGAGTTCGACCTGCGCGTCATTCGGTTCAACCCGGCTAACGGGGAGAAGACCGGCAAGATCACTGGCAGCATCACAGTTGACTTTGAGGGTAAGGAGTTGGACGTGGCTGTGCTACGAGAAGACGACCTCGAAGAACTTCATGCAGACAACAACGCATGGAGCGGACGCATCGTTGCCGTTGAGGCGATGGCACGTAGCTCCAAGGGCCTACTGCGTGAGCCTCGCTTGAAGGGTGGGCCACGCATCGACAAGACATAAGCATGACACTACTGACTCAGATTGAAGTTGAAGAACAGATGTACCAGGGTGGTATCACCCGTGCGCAAGCATCCATGCAGGCCAACGAGGCCAGAGGTGCGGCTGACCAGAACGCCTACGCCAAGGCAGTCTACCGTGACTGGATTGACCCGGTCGCTACTGAGATTGCCCTCGACGTGGGAGAACGCTCGAACAAGCCGGGGCAGCGCATGGCCTACACTACCCTGCTTCGACCGCTCAACGCTGAGGCAGTAGCCCTTATTGCTTTGCGGCAGGCGCTTACTTTCTGCATGGCCATGAACGAGGACAACCGGCACCACCGCGCTTTGTCGAACGCCCTCGGAGCTGCGGTGCACTCTGAGCTGGTGTTGACTCAGATCGACAGCTTAGAGCCTGACCTGTTCATGACCATTGCCCGAGACCTGGGCCGTCGGCGCAGCAAGAATCTGCGCCACAAGATGGCAGTCTTCAGGAACCAAGCGTCTGCCCACCAAATCGAGTTGACAGAGTGGCCAGTAGGGGCGCGTGACCAAGTCGGCATGTATCTGCTCGGCGTGTTAGAACGATGCGGAGTGCTCGACATCGGTGAAACTTACCGACAGGGTTACAAACACGCCTATCGTCCGGTCAATCTGTCAACCGACCTTCTGCAGAAGATCGAGCAAATCAAGGGCTTCGTGAGTATTACCTCACCTGTATACGGCCCTTGTGTGGAGCCCCCTTTGGATTGGGAGACCCCGGTTGGGGGTGGCTTCCACACTGCTCGTCTTCGCCGTGCCTTGCCTGTAGTGGTGCGCTGCCACCCTAATAGCCGCGACCTATACACCCAAGGGTGGAACCCGCCCAGATTCCTGGCCGCTGTGAACAACATGCAGCGTACCAGCTGGCAGGTGAACAAGCAGGTGCTCGACACCATCTTAGCTGTAGCAGAGGACGGCAACGTGGGTGAGATCGTATCCATTGCCGAAGAACCCAAGCCTGCCCTACCCTCGTGGCTAACTCCTGACATGAAGAAGGAGACCATGACGGAGGTGCAGCTGGAGTCCTTCCTTTCTTGGAAGCGCAGCGTGGCCGAGTGGCACACGAAGATGAAGCTCTTGCGTAGTAAGTTCGGGCGATTCTACGCAGCATCCCGTGCAGCCCAGATGTTCCGCGACTACCCTAACCTGTACTTTGTGTACTTCGCTGACAGCCGTGGTCGGCTGTACCCGTTGACCTACGGGGTAAACCCACAAGGCAGCGACCTGCAGAAGGCACTACTTCGCTTCTCTGTAGGCAAGGCGCTTACCACACCAGAGGCTGTGCTGTGGTTCCACGTTCTTGGTGCTAACAAGTTCGGCTTCGATAAGGCTTCTCTACAAGACCGCATGGCCTGGGTGATTGAGCGTAAAGAGCAGCTTGTCGCCATTGCCGAAGACCCACTGAATAACCGTGGGTGGCTCGACGCAGACTGCCCGCTGCAATTCCTGGCGTGGTGCTTCGAGTACAAGGGGTGGCTTGACGATCCCCTGAACTTCAAGAGCCACCTACCCGTCGGGTTGGACGGTTCGTGCAACGGCCTGCAACACTTGTCGGCCATGACCCGCGACCCCATCGGCGGCGCGGCGACGAACCTGATTCCGGCCGCGACCATGAACGACATTTACAGGCAGGTCGCCGAGGCCGCCACAACGCGCATGGCGGCGTTTTCTTACCTGGGTGAAGGGGCTGATGAGGACGCGCAGAAAAAAGAGGCTGTGCGCCTTAAATGGCTGGCCCACGGCGTCAGCCGGTCAGCCGTTAAACGCAGCGTGATGACTACCCCGTATGGAGTGACGAAGCGCAGCGCCACCACCTACGTCATTAGTGATTACCTGGAGGCGGGCAATGCCCCTTGCTTCACCAAGGAGGAATACTACACCGCAGCATCGGTGCTCATGGATCACGCATGGCCAGCTATCGGTGACGTGGTTGTGCGGGGGCGACACGTCCTTGATTGGCTGCGACGAGCGGCCACGATCATGACGGGCAAGCTAGGTGAAGAGAAGGTGCTGTGGTGGCGGACACCGTCCGGTTTTGTCGCCAGCCAGTCCCACTTCGAGCTGGAGTTCCGCCGCATCACGACTAGGTTGTACGGTGTGGAGAAGATCCGGGTGCCTGTAGAGTCAGACCTGATCGACATTGCGGGACACAAGGCGGGACTTCCTCCTAACTTCATCCATAGTCTGGACGCGGCCCACCTTCACGTGGTAGCCGCTGCCGCACCTGAGCAAGGTATCAGCCACCTTGCCATGATTCACGACGACTACGGCACCCATGCAGCCGATGCCGACAAACTATACACGCTCATCCGAGAAAAGTTTGTCTGGCTGTACGAAAACTTCGACCCGCTGTGCGACTTGCAGGAGCAGTACAATCTGCCAAAGCCGCCTGACAAGGGTGGCCTCGACATCTCAGTGGTTCGCAACAGCGAATTTTTCTTCTCTTAAACGAGTACCTGTAATCACAGGGCGATGACATGGAAGCAGAACCTCAAACCACCCAAGTAGTGGTCTTTCAAAGAGACCAGTACAAGAAGCTGGAAGCACAGCTACCAGCACCCATCCCATCAGGACAGACCACAGACATCCAAGCAGGATTCCTCCTGGGAGTCCAGCATGTTCTGAAGATGTTGAGAGAAGGATTCACCATCACATGAGAGCAGTAATCAACTCAGACATCCCACTAATCATGGAGAAGCTCAAGGAGCTGAAGGGATACTCTACAGCCCCACACGTTCAGTACGCTGACGAGATGGAAGCAGAGCTGCACCTGAGGAATGTCGTGCATGAGAATGGACACACTACCCAGATCACGGATAACTGCCGAGCTGTCCTAGTAGATGGGTTCTTCATCATGTATCAGGTGGCTCCTATGTGGTGCACCAAGGTCTCGTTCCTTCTGGAGGAGATGGTGATTCGTGTAGAGGGTAACAAGTCCGCTGCCATCGTTCCACAAGTGCTCAAGCAACTGCAAGAGCGTTTCAACTGTGTTGCTTTCTTCGGAGGCGACAGCCAAGGTGACTACATGGGCAAGCACTATCGTGCCGCTGGCTGTGTGCACTCTGGTACTCTTTACATCGGAGGTCATAATGGGAGCAGTCCGCAAATGGACGGGTCAGAAGGGGGCAGTTGAGCGACAGAAGCGCGCACTGACCCAGCAAGAACAAGCCGCTCGTGATGCGGAGGCACGACAAACGTCGGCCATGAATTCCAGCATTCAGCAAGCCGCACGCAACATGGCAGCACAGCAGGAGCGAGAGGCTGCCCAAGCTGCGGCTAGCCAGGAACTCAACAAGCCGCTTGCTGCAGCCGATGTGCGTCTGGGTGACGCAGGCATGAACGTGATTGAAGCGGTGCGCAGCCGACGCAAGAAGTTCAGCGCCGGGTATTCCTCTGGGGTCAACATCTAATGCGGGCAAACACAGCTAAACAAGCGTGGCTAGTGCAGGACGGCAAACGGCAGGGCTTGCTCAGCAAGGTCGAGCTGTGCTGTAAACTGACGCTGCCTCGCCTTTGGTACGACGAGGGCGAGGAAGATAGCTACGCAGTGAGCACCCTCGACTTCCAATCGTTGGGTGCTCTGTGCGTAAGCCACATGAGCAATAGAACCATCCTCACGATGTTTCCTCCTAGCCGTGGCTTCTTTCGCATGGAGGCTCCGGCAGACGTGGCCAACCTCGCCAGGGAGCTTGGGTTCAGCGAGCCAGACCTAGCTAAGGAGATGTCCTCGGTAGAGCAAAAGGCGTTCCGGCATCTGGAGAACTCTTTGCAACGCCCGAAGCTGACACGGATGGCCGAGCTGCTCATTGCCACAGGGAACTGCCTGGTAGTTGAGGAAGATGCTCGCCAGCTGCGCGTGATGTCCCTCAGGTACTACTGCGTGCAGCGAACAAGGAAGGGTGGCCTCAAGTCCCTCATCATCCGCGAGAAGCTGCTGTTCGACGAGCTAGATGACAAGCTGCAAGCTCTGCTCTCGGGCAGGTTCCAAGCTGACCAGACGGTCGATTACTACACGTGGGTTGTGCGGCAACCCGGGGGTAGCTTTATTGAGACTGTGTGGGTTAACGACATCTTGCTGCCGAACAACTACGGTAGTCGGTACGCAAAGGAAGAAGACCTCCCCTATCATGTGTTGACGTGGTCCCTCGCGGATAACAAGAACTATGGTACGGGTCTGGTAGAGGACTACATCCGCGACTTCGCTGCGCTGTCGGCTGTGTCTCAGGCTGTCACCGAAGGCTCGGTTGCCTGTGCGCAGAACCGCATCCTTGTGGACCCGGGCAGCACGACTAAGCCGGACGACTTCAACACGTCAAGCAACAACCAAGCTATCCCGGGCACACCAGAAACCATCAACAACGTCATGCTAGGTAATCCTGCTGGCGTGCAGGTTTCGATGAGCCACGAGGAAAAGATTGATCGACGTCTTCGACAAGCGTTCATGCTGACGTCCGGGATCATCCGTCAAGCAGAGCGGCTTACTGCCTTCGAGATCCGCAAGATGGCAGAAGAGATGGACATTCAGCACGGTGGTAGCTACTCGGCCCTGAGTGGCACAGTCCAACCCTGGATGGCCAAGTGGTGTCTGCGCGGGGCGAAGGTTCCTAAGCAGTTCATCAACAACGACGGCATTAGCTTGGTTACGGGTACCGATGCGCTGTCTCGTAACGCCGACGTGGACAACATGCGCATGGCGATGGAAGACCTTGGGGCGGCTCAAGCTATCCCAGAGGAAGTCCGCGCAGAAATCTCTTGGCCCCGACTTATCGCCTTCGTAGGCGCAGGGCGGCAGACACCTCTCGGGGACATGCTGCTTACTGACGCAGAGAAGCAGCAACGGCAGACCCAACAGACTAACCAGGAAGCCGCCACCACATACGCAACCACTGCGGCACAAGCTGCAGCAACACCTCAATAAAGATGTCCGAAGCAAATCAAAACACCAACCAGACGCAGCAGGTTAACCAGCAAGGTACTAACCAACAGACCAATCAGCAGGTCAATCAGCAAACCAAGCAGACAGTCGCCGGTCAGTTGCTGCCTGATGAGCAACAGCTGAATGGTACGTCCAGCAACCAGCTTGGTGATAAGAAGGAAGACGAAACCAAAGAGATCAAGTTCGAACCCACGGGTGACGCCGGCCTCGATCTTACTCTGAGCTTCCTGGGCAAGCTGGGCTTTGACATCGACCATCCGGCGATGGTGGCAGCAGGCGGCGGTGACTTCGGCCTGCTCAAGGCCGAGTTGGCACTGCTGGGTGACAAGGCCCGAGGTTGGGAGCAGGTGCTCGCTGTCGGCGAGGCTGCATACTTGAAGAAGGATACCGAGTTCAAGGCCCGCCAAGCGGAAGATGTGAAGAAGATTCACGAGGCCGCCGGTGGTGAGGAACAGTGGAAGCAAATCAAAGAGTGGGCAGGGAAGAACGCAGAGCCCGATGAGCGAACCCAGATCAACGCCGCCCTTTCGCAAGGTGGTATGGTGGCTCAGGCTATGGCCGCTTTCTTGGCCGGTCAGTTCGCCTCCGCGACGAACGTCACGGTGCGTGGCGCCCCGGCTGTCAAGGACGGTGCAGGTACAGTCACGGCAGGTAACAGCGCGCTCAGTCCCGCCGACTATCAGAAGGGCATCAACGAGCTGAAGAAGCAGTACGGCATGCACTTCACCAACACCACCGAGTACCAGGAACTGCAAGCCCGCCGCCGACAGTGGCGCGGTTGATTAGGTACCTTTAATCACAGACAACCCTAACGGCAAGGAACAACAATGCCCATCATCTCGACTACCCCGGTTCGCCCGGGTCAGAACGGCGGCACCGGCGCGGTCGATGCCCTGCACATCGAAGAGTTCACCAACGAACTTCACGGTACCATTGACCGCAAATCGGTCCTCGCACCCTGGGTGCCCACCCGCTCCGTGCAAGGTACCTCCGTGCTGCAAAGCTACGCAGTTGGTGAGACTTCGCTCCAGAAGCTGGTCCCCGGTGAAGCCCCTGACGGCACCGGTGCCAAGTTCGGTAAGAACAACCTGACGATCGACACCGTCATCCTGGGTCGCAACATCGTGCCTCTGCTGGAAGACTTCCAGACGAAGTACAACGCCCGTGCTGCCATCGGTCAGGAACAGGGCAAGAAGCACGCCAAGTTCAAGGACCAAGCGTTCTTCATTCAGGCTGTCAAGGCCGCCCTGCTCACTGACACCAAGTACACCGGTGTCTCTGGTGCAGGTCACTCTGGTGGTAACAAGGTCACCATGGCTGCTAGCGGCGACGCCCTGGACCCGGCCCTGATGTACGACTACATCGGTCAGCTGATGGTCAAGTTCCAGAACAAGGACATCGACCCCGGCACCGAGGACATGATCGTCGCGGTCAAGCCTGAGCTGTTCATGACCCTGCTCCAGAACGAGTGGCTCGTCAACACCAACTACACCACTGCCTCTGGCAACTCGGTGGAAGCTATGGTGCTGAAGACCTACGGTGTTCCGGTGGTGTCGTCCACGAACTTCGTGGGTGGCTCTAACATCACGGGTCACTTCCTGTCGAACGCCAGCAACGGCAACGCTTACGACGGTGACTTCACCAAGGTCGTCGCCGGCGTGTTCTCGCCGCTGGCCCTGATGGCCGGTGAGACCATCCCGCTGTCCACCGACGTCTGGTTCAACGACCTGGACAAGCAGTGGTACATCGACTCTTGGACCAGCTTTGGTGTCGGCCCCGACCGCGCCGAGTACGCAGGCGTCATCGTGGCTCCCTGATCTTTCGCTTGCTTAGGCAGGCTAACCGCCCCTCCCTAGCCGGGAGGGGCTTTTTTGTTTGCTTATGAACAAGCTCGACGTGATTAATGCAATGCTGGCCAGCATGGGCCAAGCCCCCATCAACTCTCTTACTGAAGAGAACTCTTTCCGTGACACAGGTCTGAAGCGTTTGGATCTGTGCCAGCGACGAATTCTTTCGCGTGGCTTCTGGTTCAATGAAGAAACCAGGACGCTGACGCCTGATGCCTACGGTATCATCACTGTCCCCAACGACATGCTTGAGCTGCGCAACCCGCGTGGGGCTAGCGTGTTGTATAACAAGCGTGGGGACAAGGTCTACAATCGCTCGCAGGGCACCTACTTGTTTGATGGCCCTATCAAAGTTAACCTGCTGGTTAACCTGGACTTCGACGACCTGCCCATCTTAGCCGCAGAATACATCGGGGCCGTAGCAGTGCACGAGTTTCAGACGGACTTCGACTCCGACCCGCAGAAGATGCGCGAGCTTGAGAAGCGCAAGACGTCTGCGTGGGCTGCGTTCAATGCCGAAGATATCCGACAACGCGCAGTGGTGCTAGCCCAGAATCCGGCGATGAATCGCCTGCGTATGTACGGACCCAACCTGCAATAAGGAGCCGCAATGAAGGTAAGCGACAGCTACTCTTCCCTGGTCATGGGTGTGTCGGAGCAGGTGCCTGAGCTTCGCCGCCCAGGTCAGCTAACCGAGCAGGTGAATATGCTGCCCGATCCGGTGGAGGGTTTGACCCGCCGGCCCGGTAGCGTGTTCAAACAAAGCACGAGCATCGGCACCTTTAGCGTTGCTGCTAGCACTCGGGTGCGCGACTGGTCTCGTATTGAGTACACAGCAGAGGGTAAAGACTACATCATCCTGTACCGTAAAGCTGCACAAGCAGGTGTCCCGGTCTTGGTTGTGTACTCTAAGACAGACAACACCTTCTTGCCTGTCACCACAAACCCACTGGACACGGGCATCAATGCCTTGTTTAACAACGGGGTTGCTGCTATCACAGCGGCTGGTAAGTACGTGTTCATCGCAGCACAGAACACACCCGTCCAAGGTACGTCTACCCAAATGTGGGCCTCGGGCCCTCTGGCTGACAAGGCCGCTGTGTGGGTACGCGGCCCAGCGTACAACCGACGGTTTACGGTTACGCTACAGAAGGACACACCCTGGACCTTCACAGCAGGCGGCGCGACCGCCGGCCTGACTATTGATAGCACAGATGCTCGCAAGGCGTACGTCGAGTACACCACGCCGAGCAGCCAGTACACGGGTACCCTCGATACATCCGACATCGCGACCTCAGACCCTGACTATCAGAAGAAGGTCAACGACCGGACCAACGCCTACAACTCAGCGGTTAACAACTGGATCACGACTGCTGCTCAAGCAGTGGTACCGAACCGCATCGCCACAATGCTGGGGCGTATCCCAATGTACAACGCCGGAAGCACCGGCTCGCCTAACTGGCAACCCAGGCTCTCGGGGCTGCAGGTGTACATGAGCCAAGGTACGGAGTCTTCGCTACCCGTGCTCAATACCCGCGACTCGACGTGGCTGCTGTCCGGTGTGACGGCTATCTCTGCGTCCGACGACGCGGATGGTAGCTTGGTGCGTGCTGTCTGTAACGAGGTTCGCAGCACCACTGACGTGACTGCTCAGCACTGGTTCGGCAAGGTTGTCAAGATCAAGCCGACGGGCGGGTCCGCTGCTTTGTACTTACAGGCAGCTAAGAAAGACTCCGCACAGACCGGCGACTATGGTGAGGTTACCTGGGTTGAAGGGCCGGGCAAGAAGCACACGATCACTTCGGGTCTGTTCACCTTCATCATCACGGGTGGTAGCGCCTTCCTGGCGAGTAGTGCTACATGGCTTAATGGTATCACGGCGGGCGACCACCCAAGCTGGGCCGAGTCTGTTTGTGGTGACGATGACAGTAGCCCTATGCCGTTCTTTGTTGGGCGGCAGATCACCATGTTGGCCACCTTCCAGCAAAGGTTGGTGGTCGGCTGTGGCAGCGTGGCGAACATCAGCAGCCCTGGAGACTACCTTAACTTCTTCAGAAGTACCACCCTCTCTGTGCTGGCAGACGACCCGTTTGAGGTAGCCCCGTCTGACGGCTTCGCAGACGTGCTTCGTTGGGCAGTGTTGTACGACAAGGACCTGGTGATGTTCGGGGATAAGCGGCAGTACGGTATCTCCGGCAATGCAGTCCTGACCCCGACCGGCGCCAACATGAGTACGCGGGCTAGCATCCCAGACACCACGTTGGCTGAACCTGTCGTGCACAATGGGTTGATCTTCTACTCCCAGCCAGGAGAGCGTGCCTGCTCGGCGCACGAGATGCGCGTCGGCGAGACCGAGGACTCGGTGCAGAGCTTCACCATTAGCTCGCAGCTTTCCAGATACCTGCTAGGCAATGCCGTACAATTGGAGATCAACTCCAAGCCTGACATGCTGTTCGTGCGCACAGCAGACAAGCCCAACAGCCTGTTCTGTTTCACATACTTCGACACGTCGGAGGGGCGCAGGCAGGATGCTTGGCATGAGTGGCGCTTTGCAGAAGGTATGGGTTCAGTCATGGCCGTTAATCAAAGCGGCACAGGACCCTTGATCTTCTTCCTGCGTGACGCGGGTGGGCAGTATGCGGTTGATGTGCACAGCATTCCTCTTGCTGGTGGCGTGAGCGAACGACCGTTCTTGGACGGGCTCCGGCCATGGGTTAGCGGCAGCGCACCCGCTGGGATGGACGCGGCACTAGGTAATGTGGGTAACGCCCGCTACCAAGGGCTGCGTAATGCAGCGGCCACAGCCTCTGCCCTGGCAGCGTTGCAGGCTAAGAGCCCGGGTAGCACAGTGTGGCTTGGCTTTCCTCAAGAAAGCTACATGGTCCCAACTAACCCGTTCCCCAAGGACGGGGAGGGCCGCCCTATAACAACGGGCATTACAACGGTAAGCTACTTCGTTCTCGGGTTCAAGAACACCACGGGCTACAAGTGGGAGGTAGTGAAGCAGGGCCGCACAGAAACCGGCGAGTTCAACGGGCGCATCATTGGCGATCCAGAGAACTTGGTGGGGGTGGTGCCGTTTGCTAATGGTCAGCGAAATGTGCCGGTGCTTGAAGAAGTGCGGAAGTTCCGCCTCAAGATCAGCGCAGTTGACTGGTTCCCATTAACCTTGTCGTCCCTTGAGTGGGTTGGGCAAGCCTTTAACAACGTCCGCAGGGGGTAAGCATGTCTGCCGAAGTAATGGCGATGATGAGCCAAATGAGCGGCGGGTCTGGTGGAGGTGGTTCACAGATGGGTAAGGTCGTAGACTTTGCACTATCGTGGGCCACCACTGGCGGAACCAACGAAATCATCAAGGCGCAGAACAAGTTCAACGAGGCTATGGCCGGTATCAATAACCGGCTCCGCGCTAAGAGTAACGAGGTCACTGCTGCTTGGAACAACACCAAGCGGTGGCAGATGTCCGTTAACAACAACAAGAGGTTGCAGGCTGGTGGTGAGCAAGTCAACACCAACACTGTTAACACGAGGCGGCAGCTCGATACTCTATCTCTTAACGACCTCAACAAAAGGGTTGCTGAGATGGAACAGGCCGGCGCTGCGTTTGCAGCCCAAGCAGCCTCGGGTGTGGTAGGTACGGCAGCGGACATGGTCAACAGCACGCTAGCCCTTCGGCGAGCACTGGAGGCAGAGCAGTCGTCCCGCAACGTAACCATGTTTACACAAGACTCGGCGCAAAGGTCTTCGGACATCATGCGGCAGGCGGTCAGCTCTCTCGGTGACCTGTACCTGCAAACAGAGTTCGACTACGCTACCGACATCGCCCAGACACAGAGCACTATGTCTCCCTTCATGCGGTTCTATCAGGCAGCTGGTGGGGCTCAGGGCATGATGGACATGGGCAAGGCCGGGGCAAGTGCTGGCAAAAAGCTGTGGGATTGGGCAAGCTCGCCTGAGCAGATTAGCTCGGGTGACAACTACCAGTCTGCTGATGAAGCTAGCAGCTATCTTAGCAACTTCAAGTTTGATTCCTAATGAGTAACACACAAGGCGCACCAACCGTAGGCTTGGGCCAGAATGTCACGTTTGTGGGTGACCCGGTAACGGGTGCGCCTGTGTCGTCACGCCTGGACCAAGCAGAACTTCAGCTCAACTCCGGGGCAACCCGGCAACAACTAGCAATCACCCCGCGAGGGGCAGACATGCGCGAGTACAACGCCTTGTCTGAGATGACATCTGACTTTGGTAAGGCCATCACCCAACGTCTGCAAGAGCGCGACCAAGAAGCCTTTGTAGGCGGCATGATGGACGCAGCCCAAGGCAAGACGGTAGAAGAGATCGCGGCAGACCAGCCGTGGTACTCCACCCTCTTTGGCCCGTCAGGTGCTGAGTTGGGGGCCAAGGCGTTTGAGGCGCAAGACCGCGTCAACCGCACGTTGGCAGAGATTCAAGCCAACCTCCCGAACATGGCCCAGCTGGACTACGGTACAGCGAAGAGTCAGATGATGAGCACCCTGAACGGGCTGCTCACAGGTGACCAGGGTACCGACGCGGTGGTCAGGCAAGGCTTTGCAAAGGCTCTACCAGGGATGGTGGCGCAGCACACAAAGCTGCGTGTGGAGTACGTTAATCGCACGGCCCTCACCAACCAGAGCCGGATGCGTCGGTCGGCCTTCGACTCCATCGAGGCTCAGCGCACCGCGTTGGCAACGGGGAACATGACGCAGGAAGACTTCGACATCATGGCTAACAACCTGATCGGAGACACCCTGCTGGTCGATGGCCAGAACCCCGCCGTCTGGGAAGAGGTGGCGGTCAACGACGTTACAGCAGCAGCAGAAAAAGGGCAGCTCACCGCAGTACAGGCGTTCCTGTCTAACGGGCGGGAACAACTGCTGGACCCGGCAAACCTCGACCGCATCCGTGTGGCGCAGAAGCGGGGCAACGCCATGCTCCGGGCAAAGTGGCTCGATGAGAATGCCGACACCATCGCACAGATGGAGTTCGATATTGCTAACGCCGCAGGTGGCACGGTGGCCGAGAACTTCCAGAAGCTCATGGCGTTCAGCGACGCAGGCCGTAAGGAGACCGGCGCAACCGAGGATATGTACGACCGCAGCAAGGCCATGGCCTTGGTTAAGGGTGGCATGGCCGCCGTGCAAGCTCGCAAGGACGCCAATGCCCGGGCACTTGCACAAGAAGAGAAGGCGGCGGCGACTGCTGCTGCTAAGGCGTTGGTCGCTGCTAAGAAAGACGCAGCGATTAGCGACCTGTTCTCTGTAGGGGATGTCTTTGCCCTGAAGCAACTTACCACCGATGAGCACATCGAGACCCTAGGTTTCAACGAGTATGCCCGGCTGACCCAGCAGAATGACTGGCAGGGCGTGGCGAGGTTCCTTGGTAAGTTCAATAAGGACAACAGGGGCTGGGCCTTTGGTCGTGTTAAGGCCCAACTGCAAGCGCAGACTGAGGCGGCGGTGCAGGCGATGAGCAAGGCTGGGGTAACGGACGCCGGTCTCCAGCAATTGTACGCCCCGTGGAAAGCACTCAATGATGCGGGCCTGAGCACTCTCTACTTCGGTGAAGGGCTTGACGGTAAGATGACCAAGTTCCACCGAATGATGGAGACAAACGGTGGTAGTGACATTGAGCGCAACCGTGTCGGTGCAGCTGCCGCCTTCGAGGATTCTTTTGTCAAGGGTAAGGAAGTCTACCTGAAGGACGACGAGATCAAGAAGCTGAGCGGAGGTATGTTCAGCTCTGGCCTGCCCGCTTTCAACAAACTGCCAGAGAAGGCACGGGCCTCCGTGCTAAGCTATCTGGATATTGGCTCTTACCCTACAGCCCTCGATGGTGTGCAGCGAGCACTCCCTGCTGCGATGGCATCGGGAAAGATCGAAGTCTTTGGCAACGCCGCGATCCACAATGGATCAGCGGTACCAGTCAAGCAGTTCTTGCGCGACCCCAAGTTGTCCAAGGACTCTGCTGAACGCTGGGGTCTTGGTACCTTTGAGACTGACGACGGGGCAGTGGAAGAGGCGTTTCAAACAGCCCTGGCTATCAAGACCCGTGGCTTCAAGGACACTACCTGGAAACCTGTCTACTTCGACGATCTGGGTAAGTACCCTGCCGGTAACACGGCGAAGGGGCCGCGCACTAATCCAAAGGGCATCGAACAGTATCCCGGCAAGATCCCAGAGACTACCACCATTACCGACGAACGTGTGCTCCGCATGGATCAGGCTGGTAAGCCAATGCTGGTGGTAATGCAGATGGGTGACGACGGCAAGCGGTACGACACGGTCATCACTATGGAAGACATGTATGCTTCACGGGCGTACAACTACTTCTTGAAAAACGGGCATTACCCTAATCAAGGTAAGGCGAACAGCCGTGAGATGTACAACCGCTCGAAAGAGCAACTAACCAAACAGTAAGGACAACCAATGGCTGACTTGGACTTGACCAAGCGAGTGCTGGCTCTGAAGGAGTCGGACAACGGGAAGCACCCGAAGACCTACCAACTCAACAACCACAAGGCGTTTGGCAAGTACCAAGTTATCGAGAAGACCTTCAATGGTCTCAAGAAGAACGGGGACATTCCTGCTGACTGGCAACACACCAACCCTCAGCACGCTGACGCAGCGGGTGAGAAGCTAGTAGAGCAACTGCACAAGCAATACAATGGCGACCTGAAGAAGGTGGCTGCCGCGTTTTACGCTGGGCCTAAGGCAGTCAAGGGCGACACCATCGTCAACTACCGTGACCTGAAGAACCCCAACAACCCGGACGTATTGCAGTACGTTCAAGCTGTGCAGCGGCTGGCAGGCGACACCGACGACGTGGACTTCGCGGAAGAGGAGGAGGCAAGCGAGCCTCCTGCTACGGCTGAGCGGCTTACTGGCAAGGAGCTGTACAACACGCCCATGCCAGAGAAGTACGTGCCTAATCGACAGGCTGCTGGCGGTGCAGATAAGCAGGTGATCCCAACTAGCACAGTAGACGCACCCCTCGTGCGTGTGCCTACAGAAAACCAGGTGGCAGCCCAGTCTGCTCCGCAGGTTGAACGTAAGCGGGTTATCGACAACACATCTTTCCTGGACGTGGCGCGCACTGCGGCGCTGTACAACCTCTCGGGCACCATTGCACGCGAAGTTATCGACGCTGCCGTCATGCCAGAGTACAAGCCTGATCCGGCATACAAACCTGACCCTGAGCTGTTCGCTGGCAAATCGGGTGAAGAGCAGGCTGAGCTGCTGGAAGCAGTAAACGCCGAGCAGGCCCAGCGCATTCACCTGATGCAGCAGAGCCGTCGTGATGACGAGGACGTGCTCTCTCGTAAGGGCTTGGCAATGCAGCTGGGTGCTAGCTTCGTTGCGGCTGCTCCCGAGTCTATCGTCATGGGGCTGGGTGCAGCCCGTGGTCTGTACGCTATGGGTAAGGGTTCCATGCAGCTTGCATCACAGGGCAAGACTGCTGCCGCCCTGGGTTCTATGGCTGTGGAGAACGTCGGGGTTGGCTTGGTTGCTACGGGTGCGCAAGACTTGCTCGATGGTCATATCTCTGCCAAAGACTATGCCATCGGGGCGATGATGGATTTGTCGCTCGGGTTCCTGGCCGCGCCGCTTCATGTCCGTCTTGCGCGGGATGCACAGGCCCGTGGTGCTCAGTTCAGCAATGAGACTGTGCAGGCACTGGCTGAAGTAGATGCAGAGCTTGTGGCGGCCCGTAGCCGCGTTGGTGAGGGTGCGCCCAAGCAGGCCATTCAGGCCGAGGCAGCGCGGGCCGAGGCGGAGGTGGTGCAAGTCGTGCAGGAGTCTTCGACCAAGGTGGACCCTAGCCGTAAGCTAGTGTCGGACGAGGACAACGGCGCTGTGTTCTACGGTGAGAGTACGGATACGCCTGCACCTGATGAGCCTGCCGCAGAACCGGGCCTTACCTTTAAGGGTGATGTGGTCGGTGTTCATGGTAGCACTACACCTTTGAACAAGCTAGTAGACCCGGCTGACGTAAACCCGGACATTCGGTATGACGGGGACGGTGGTATCTTCGGCGCGGGCTTCTACACTGCCGAAGACGGTTTCTGGTTTATGGGCGCTAGCCTGCGCATGCCGCAGTTCACATACGCCACAGATGTCAAGTCAACGTTTGATAATGCCCTAGTTATCAGCCCCGAAACGTACAGCCGTGTGGTTGACATCCTTGATGAAGTAAACGCCAAAGCTGATCCTAATTCCTGGGTGCAGCTTAATGAGCAACTGGCTGGGCTTGGGTATGATGGTGTCATCGTCAGAGGTTTCCCACAAGAGATTGATCCAGCAGACCCTAACTACCCTAAGTATCAAGACCTACTGCAAAACCAGATCGTTACGTTTGATCCCAAGAAAGCTGAAGTGCTCGGCGAGAATAGCGTGATTTCGCCGTTTACTAATAGGATCAGAGAAGCAGCAGATGCTGTGGCTGCTAAAGAACAAGAGCTTGGTCTGGATAAAGGAGATGCGTATAGGATGCTCTCAAGGTTTGACCTGTCCACTGAGGCTGCTCAGCACAGAGCAGCCCATGCTGACAGGGTTAAACTGTATGAGGAAAGCGGTCTTAAAGAGCTAGTCTATAAGGAACGGGATGCTATCAAAGCCATCAAAGGTATGGCGACTAAGTCTGCCTTTGTGTCTAGTGCTTACACTGACGGTAGGTTTCAAACAGAGGCTGCAATGCGCGCCGAGCGCATGGCCGAAGAAGCTGCACCGATGAGCAAAATCAACGAGCAGCCAGATAATGCTCGCATTGTTGATTACGTTCCTAACACAGCCCCGGCTCATGTGAAGGCAGCAGCCGCTGCTGCTTTGGACATGGCTACCAGCCTGCTGCCTAAGCACGTTCGCGTTGGTGTAGTCTATCTTCCAGGGCAAGGCGTAGCTGGGTTGGCGTCTGTTGATGGGCCAGTAGTTCGCATCGGTCTGTCTGATATTGGCACGGCTGGTGGCAAGGGTGTTGAGGTAGGGATTCACGAAGTGGGTCACGCAGTCAATGCGTACTACTTGCCAAACTATGTGAACAAGGCAGCCATTATTGCAGACTACCATAAGTTCATCAATACGGTCAAGTCGGGAGACTTGGACACTGCCACTAAAATGCGCTGGGCATCTCCTTACAAGGGGAAGCAGATTGACCCTACCTCTGCCTATGATCTTGACTTTGATGAGTGGCTTACTGAGCAAGCAACAAAGTACATTCGTGACAAGGAGGTTGCAGGCGATAGCAAGGGGTTGCGCAGTGAACTCGTGAAGACTTTGCGCACCTGGGTGGACAAGGTAATGCAGTTGTTTACCAAAGCCAAGGACAAGGGTTATCTTCCTGCGGAACGCAGTGTTGCCGACTTCATTGATGCAGTAAGTAAAGGTGAGGTGCAGCCCGTCAAGTTTGCTAGGCCGGTGACAGCCAAGGCTTCCATGGACGACTCTGCCAACGCTGGTCGTGCTGCCGTCATGAACGACCCTATTGCCCGCAAGTACGGCATCGACCTACTGCCTAGGGGTACCCCAGCCGAGCAGGCCCGTGCCAAGACTATCCTGGCCCTGTACAAGCGTGCTGATGCGTACCCTAAGCCTGACGAGAAACGCCTGAAGTCACTGCTGAAGAACACCATGTTCGCTGACAACACCGGCACGTTGCTGCGTAGCGAGAACCCGATCATGCGCATGCTGGCTAGTGAGCTGCTTGAGTCTGCTAGCGGTGCTACCAAACGGCAGGCAACAGCTGCCATCGGCAAGTTCATCACAGAACGCAAGATGCTGGGCAACAGCCTGCAAGTTCTTGAGGGCCACTACAAGATGTGGCGCAACGAGCATGGTGGGCATATCGGTAAGGACTTGTTCGATGGTAAGGATTGGGCTAACTTCAACAAGCAGGTGGCTATCCACATCGAGAGTAAGGGTCAGGCTAACAGCCACCCAGCTGTGCGTGCTGCTGCGGAGGAACTTGAGAAGGCTTATGACCGCATCCGTCTGGAGCAGGTAGAAGCCAAGACGTTGGGATACAAGGGTCTTCCTGAAACCAGCGCGGGGTACATGCCTCACAAGATGTCGCCTGAAGCACTGCGTAACCTGTCAGTAGAACAGGCCCGTGTGCTGCATAGCTCTCTTACTGACCAGTTCATCAGCATTGAAGGTTTCGACCCCACGTTTGCTGATAGGCTGGCTAGCAAGTACATCGACGTTGTGCGTCGGCGTGGCGTTGGCGGGTACCATGGCAGCATCGGTGACGGTGCAGCTGACTTGTCTGTGATGGAAGATGCTCTTGACAGCCTTAACCTGACCAAGCAAGAAAGCGACGCCATGAAGCAACGTATGCGCTCTGGCTCTGCTGGCTACACTAAGGGTCGCCTTAAGCTGGACCTGCTGCGTGAGCATGCTCTGGCTGACGGGTCTACCTTCAGGCTTATCGACGTCTTTGAAACCGACCAACGTGCGCTGCTCCGGCAGCAGGCCGGTCGTGCCAGCGGTGAGGTTGCCCTTGCCCGCCACGGTATCCTAGGTAAGCCAGGGTTGCAGTTGATGCGTGAGGCTGCCGAGCTGGGTGATGCTGGTTCCAAGGCACAACCTAAGGAGTTTGAGGCGTTCGATCAAGTGTCTGCTGAGTTCCTTAATGAGCCGTTTGGTGACCACAACAATAAGCTGCTTGACCGTGTGATGCAGGCTAACAGCTTGGCCCGCCTGGGTGGTATGTTCTTCCCACAGTTGGGTGAGTTCACTAACGGGGTGGCACACCTTGGGTTTGCACATGCCCTCGCTGCGGTGCCTGGGCTGCGCCGTCTTCGTGCTGAGGCTAAGGCACTGGCACGAGGGGAGAAGGTTGACAACCCGATCCTTAGCAGCATAGAGACAGTAAGCGGTGCAGAGTTCGGCACGGATACCTACAAGTTCTCTTTCCCATTCCAAGAACCAGATAAGGTCTACCAGACCTACGGACAAGACAGCCTGACAGCAGTGGATCGCCTCCTTCGTGGCGGGCTCCACGTACAGGCTAAGCTGTCCTTCTGGCGCTCCCTGCACGCTGCACAACAGCGCGGCATGGCTGAGCAGATCGTTCGTAAGGCGCTGCGCTACATGCGTGACGGCACGGACGATGTGGCGCTAGCCGACATGGGCTTCACCCCCGAGCTTCGTGAGAAGATCAGGGCAGAGCTACCGGCTATCGCTAAGTGGGGACCAGACAACCAGCTGGCAGAACTAGACCTGACCAAAGCATCAGACCTGACTGCTGTTGAGGACTTCGTTCAGGCGGTCCATCGTGGCACCAACCAGATTATCCAAGGCACCTTCATCGGTGAGCAAGGTAAATGGGCACACGACGGGCTTCTGCGGTTCTTGACGCAGTTCCGTACATTCTCCATCACCTCGGTAGAGAAGCAGTGGACTCGTCAGATTAACAACCACGGAGCAGTTAAGGGCTGGGGTATCATGGTAGGGACTATGATGATGGCAGCGCCAATCTACATTGCTCGTACTGTGATGAACAGCATTGGGCGCGATGACCAGGAAGAGTATCTGGATAAGATGCTTACCCCTGCGATGGTTGCGCGTGCGAGCATGAACTACGTGGCCATGACCGGCTTGGCCGGGGACTTCGTGGACGCCTTCACTGCCATCACAGGTACTGGCGAAGTAACTGGTGCGCGCTCCGGTGCGGCCACCGGCTTTGTCGGTACTGTCATCGCCCCGGGCGCAGGCTGGGTGGACGACGTGTGGAAGGGCTTGCAAGACACCAAGGATGGGACAGACCCCACCGAGCTGGCAAAGACCTTGCCGTTTGCAAACCTGCCTATGCTGTCGGTCCCTGTTAGGCTGCTGGCACCCTAAAGGTACCTTTAATCACAACATGGCGGCGCCTCTGCACTTCGGTGCAAGCGTCGCTTTCTTTCAATGGAGAGCCTTGCATGGCCTTGAGTCAAACCTTCCACGACACGAATGGAACGACCGAAGAGTGGGACATCTCCCTGTCGGGCGGTTACCTCTCTCGTGACCACGTCAAGGCGTACTTCTACCCGACCGGGAATCTTGAAGACGCCCGTGCACCCAAGACGTTTACTTGGTTAACAGATACCCGCATCCGCATTACGCCTGCTCTGGCAGCTGGCGGAAAACTCTTGATCCAGCGTGAGACCCCTCGGGCGGACTTGCTGGTGGAGTTCACGAACACCGCTGACTTTACTCAGCAAAACCTCACCACGTTGGGTAAACAGTCCTTGTTCATGGTGCAGGAAGTAACCGACTTGTACGAAGACCCCGAGCTTATCGGGGCGATCGCTGACGCAAAGCAGGCGGCCGCCGATGCTACCGCTGCCGCTGCTACTACAAACAGTAACGTGGTGGCTGCTCAGGCAGCAGAGGCCGCAGCAGAGGCTGCACAAGCCAGCACTGAACTTGCTGCCGATGCCGCCCTTGCTGCCTCGGAAGCAGCAGATTCTTCGCAAGCTGCGGCTGCTGGTTCGGCCAGCTCTGCTGCAACTGCCCTAGCTAGCGCGAACGCCGCGTCCACTGCCGCACAGGCTGCGCGGGACGCCATCCTCAACTCGCCTGTGATCGCCCTCGGGTCTGGCACTACTCTTGATCTGGCCGCTGGTAAGGCATTCACTAAGGCTGTTGATGGGGACACTACCTTCAGTGTTAGCGGCGTCGCGGCGTCGCCTAAGCTCAACGCCATCTTGCTTGACCTAACCTTCTCAACCAGCGCCGTCATTACCTGGTGGTCCGGTGTTAAGTGGTCGTACGGGCTGGCTCCATCTTTTAACGCCGCTGGGCGTACAACCCTGGCGTTTGTTTCATTTGATGGTGGGACTACCTGGGTTGGCAGTGTGGTTGCTAAGGACTTGGCATGATTAGCGTACTGGTTTCTTTCCTTACATCGGTGCGTACTTGGTTGCTAGCCGACAAGCGATCTACAGGTAACACGTCATTCCCGGCCTCTAACAGGTTAGTAGCCCAGCACGCCTACTTTTCCGGCAACCGGCTAATTGAGCGTGTTGGCGGTGTATGGCAAGACTCAGGCTTAGTTGGGAAAGGCGCACTCAGCGACGATGGCCTAGTCGTAGCTTTTACTGGCTATAACATTGTCATCGACGGGCACGCGCTCATCTACCGACGTAGCAGTACCGACGTCAGCTTTAGTACAGTCACACCAGTTACCCTGGATTTTCCAGCGTCTGTGACCGATGGCTACAATGTACTGACTCCGGACAAGATTGCCCTCTCGGGAGATGGAAACCGCGTAGTAGTGACGTCGAACGCAGCTGACCGCTTTCTCGTGGCTACTGGCATATCAACAGGACCATCTACATGGGTCATGCAGACGTTCTCTATTGTGGCCGGCACCAGCATCCCTGCTTCGCGTCTTACGCTAAACTACAACGGTACTCGCCTAGTTGTTTGGTATAACACCAGTATGGCTAACTTCTTCTACAGCGGCATCCCAAGCCTGCCTTGGGAAGACGTTGGTACGCTAGCCGGTGGGGTTCCTAATAGCAGCGCGTGGGTTAGCCTCACCTGCCTTGTCGTAGGCTATGGTGGTGAGGTGCGTGTGTACAACAAGCAGACCGCAAGCAGCAGCATGGTGCTAACGGTTACGCGCTCTAGAGCCGAGCTAGGTACTTCAACGCTCGGCCAACTCGGTGTCCTGGGTGCAGGGCTAAACAGCCTCATGATGCGGGACGGTGTGTACCTGCTCATCTTTTCAGGTATATCTTCAACGGGGTCTTGGACACTCATAGGTAAAGAGGACATCAGCGAAGGTTTGCCAAACAACGCCGCTGTTCAAGCTAGCCCCTCCATGCACCAGGTGGTCGCTGTAAACAACACCAACACAAGCATAGACCCCTACACAACTTTCTTATTTGAACGATGAGTCAACATCAACTCCTGAAGGATGCCGCAGTCGCAGCACCCCCCACTTCCGTTTCCGGGATGATGCTCTTTGGCGTCCCTGTCCCGGAGTTGATCCAACTTGGAACCCTTATCTACTTGATCGTTATGATCCTGGCAAAGCTGCCTGAGATCCTCGATGGGTTCCACAAAGCATGGAGAAAGTATGTCAGGAAAGAAGGCGACAATTGCACGCCTTGCTGATCTGCACAACCTCGTTACAGAGGCTCTGATCGACGGCGTAACTACCCAAGAGGTTGAGGTGGAGGGGCCGGATGGTGGCACGCGGGTTGAACGGGTTCGCCCGTCCGCTGCCATCATCGCGGTTGCTTTGACCCACCTGAAGAACAACAACATCTCTGCTGACCCCGAGACTAACAACCGCTTGCGCGAACTTGAAGGCAAGCTGCAACAGCGGCGTGCTGCTGGTAAGACGGGCGTTTCGCAGGCAGTCCTTGACATTGCTGCCGAAGAGTACCGGGGTACTATGCAATGAAGGGGCGCGAGTCAATAGAAGACGCGCAGTTTCGGTGGGACGAGCTGCACATGCTGCAGGAACACTACCGAGACTTCCTCACGTTTCTTGAAGACGTGATGGAAATGCTCGGCTTTAGTGTCACAGACATTCAGGCCGACATCGCTGGCTTCATGGTCTACGGACCAAAGTGGCTGATGGTTCAGGCGCAGCGGTCCCAAGCCAAGACGACCATTGCCGCAGCCTACTCCGTTTGGTGCTTGATCCACAGCCCGGCCCACCGGGTACTTATCGTGTCTGCTGGTGGTACCCAGGCTAACGAAATCAGCACTCTGATCGTTCGTATCATCATGACGATGGACGTGCTGGAGTGCATGCGGCCCGACAAGCTAGCTGGTGACCGTACCAGCACAGAGGCGTTCGACGTGCACCACAGCCTGAAGGGCGTGGACAAGTCCCCGTCTGTGGCCTGTGTCGGTATTGGTGCTAACCTTCAAGGTAAGCGCGCCGACCTGTTGATTGCCGACGACGTTGAATCTGCTAAGAACTCCCTGACGCAGCACATGCGTGCGCAGTTGCTTGACCTTACAAAAGACTTCGTGTCTATTGCCCTTGGTCGTATCATCTGGTTGGGTACTCCGCAGTCTGGTGATAGCATCTACAACACCTTGCCCGCACGCGGGGTCACTGTTCGCATCTGGCCCGGGCGCTATCCGACTGAGGAACAGCTGAAGAACTACGGTGACCACCTAGCCCCGCTGCTGATGGAGCGCATCAAGCGCGACCCCACGCTGCAGAAAGGTGGTGGGCTGCTCGGCACTCAGGGTAAGCCTATCGACCCGGCACTGCTCGACGAAGAAAAGCTCCAAGCCAAGGAACTTAACCAAGGCGAGGCGTACTTCCAGTTGCAGCACATGCTGAACACGCGCCTCACTGATGCGCAGCGTTACCCGCTCAAGCCAGAGAAGCTCGTCCTCGTTGACGTTAACCACATCCTGGCACCTGTGCAGGTGATCCGGTCAGTGAGTGGTGCTGTGAAAGACATGATGGCCGGGGACTTTCCGTACAAGGTCAGCCTCCCGCACAGTGTCTCGCCAGAGATGGCCAAGTACGAGCTAGTCTGGGCGTACATCGACCCGGCAGCAGGTGGCGCCAACGCCGACGAGACAGCCTACACAGTGGGTGCCTTCCTAAACGGCAACGTCTACCTGCTAGCTGTGGGCGCTGTTGCAGGCGGCTACGATGACAGCAAACTAACCGAGCTTGCTGACAAGTTGCTGAGGTTCCCTATCGCTGGTGTTACCATCGAAAAGAACCTAGGCTACGGTGCGTTCACTCACATCTTCACTACGGTACTTGTTCGCAAGGCTACTGAGAAAGGGGTACCAGTACCTTCTATTGAAGACGACCTTGTGACGGGCATGAAGGAAGCACGCATCATTGAGACACTTGAGCCCGTCATGGGTCGTGGTTCCTTGATCGTTACCTCCGAAGCCCTGGAGGAAGATCGCCTGTGTTGTGCCAGGTACCCGTCTGCTGAGCGTCAGCTGTACTAC
>Ga0255219_1000035_pt1 | contig 40194 bp, 48 predicted proteins | sample Miss_Colum_RepA__FD_183037 | JGI IMG/M metagenome (GOLD analysis project Ga0255219, IMG submission 183037) | Freshwater microbial communities from Mississippi River, Louisiana, United States - Miss_Colum_RepA_8d | ecosystem: Environmental > Aquatic > Freshwater > River | place: USA: Louisiana...
GGTTGGGACCAAGCGGTAAAAAAGCTGCTCGAGAAGTGGTCGGAGGCGCTGGTTAATCAGGGTAAAACCAGGGCAAGTGCCACCGCATATCTGATGGGCTAACCCGGGGCCCTTGGGGTGAAAGCGCGTTGATGTCAGAACATGGCAGAGAAGGCGGTGCGCGTGATAAGGCTTGTTTGAGCCGGCTTTGCATCGACCCGGGAACGTTAGTCATGGAGTCTGCAAAAGCGCCTTAATCTTGGCCCGTACATGCAACATGACGTCAGTGCTAACTGTGGCCTTCTTTTTCGCGCGTCGGATTTTCCAATCAAGAGACTTTACCTGGTCCGAAAGAACCGCGCATTCGATACCGTCGACCTCGGTTAGGACTTCGAATGGATGCTCTTTGACCTTGGTGGACATCGGGCAACAGACCATCAAGCCTGATTTGCCGTTGTAGTTGGCCGGACTGATTACCAGGGCAGGTCGGTGTCCCGCCTGTTCATGCCCGGCCTGCGGATCGAATTTCAGCCACACAACGTCGCCGGCATCAGGCACATAGGCACGCGGCGGCATCAAAGTGCCTCATTGCCAACGGGTCGCCCGAAGTTGACCTCATCATGGGTATTGCCCGCGTGGATGCCGTTCACCAGCGTGTCAATGTCGTATTCGATCTTCCTTGACGGTTGAATGATGATCCGGCCGCGCGAGACAACCAGGTCCACCTTTTGCTCGAGTTGGTAACCTGCCTCTTTCATTAGAGCAGTAGGCAAGCGTAGTGCGGGGCTGTTACCCCATTTTCGGATGACGGTTTCCATGACTCAAGACTCCTCGCTAGTGTCTACATTGTAGAAACGATGGCGAGGTTGCACAAGTGCCGGCGGCTTGTCGGTGAAAGCGTTGCTCGGAATTGTGTCAGTGGACTGTAGCGATGAATGCAGCGGCTGATCGTATATGTCCAGTTGCGTTACTTTGAAGCTAAGCCCGCCCACAGTAAGGCGGCTGCCCACAGGCTCCATAGCATGCAATAAGCTGCTTAAGAGTATCCCGCTCAAGCCCATTCGTTCAGACTCATACCTTCATTGGAATTGAGTTCCGAACTTGCAATATGGAGGCTGCTCTATCAACATCGAAACATCGAAAGTTATATCCGTTCTATCTAAGCTCCAGGTCGCTGCTCAATCCGCCGTCTCTGAGTGCCCGATTGCGAAGGTGTATAAGTGCGAAAGCTTGAAAAGCTCGAGGTTGCTCATCTGGTGAGTTCGTTCATTGAAAGTTTTCGACAACGTCTAGTTTGCGTTCACCGTAGGACCATCTAAATGTCCGTGCATCAAGTTCTGGCGGATCTAGCCGCAACGATCGCAGGAGTACTGCAGCGTGAGTTGCCGCAGGTTGGCAAGGACTGGTGGCAGTCCTGTGTCGTGGACCGGCTCTCGATTCAGCAGCAGCGCCTAGTCTCCAATGGGCGAGTGGATTCGCTGGCCAGTCTGGACCTCGCCGGATTGCTTCGGGTGTTCGATCAGAACTGGAATCCGCTTGGGTATCGGCTGAACCTTGATCAGCAAACACGTAATTGGCTGAAGGAGGCGCAAGGAATACGGAACAGATGGGCTCACTTGCCGCCTGGGGGACTTCGACTAGGGGATGCCTACCGTGACGTCGACACGCTTTATCGGCTACTCAGCGCACTCGATGCAGACCACGTAACCTTGGATAGGGCCCAGGCCGAACGCGGACGGGTCCTCAGTGAACTAGCGTCGCGACAGAATAGTGACAAAGTCGTGGCACCGATTGCAGAGTCCCGTCGGGGCATCTCTAAGGGTACCGTTGTTCGACTCAAGGCGCGTCCCGACATCACGGGGGCCGTTCTTGATGTCGTTCCCGGCGACCCGGAGGCTCGCTTCACGGTTTTTCATGGGGGCGAGGTCGCGACCTACTACGAGTCTCAGGTCGAGCCTATCGTCCTGGAGCCGAGCCGCAAGAACGTCGAACCAGAAGCGCTGCACGCCGCGCTGACGGCCACTCAGCTCAGGCATCCGAGCACTGGGCACCTCTACTCACTGTATGTTGATGCCGAAAGAAAATCGATCAGGGGCTTTCGATGGCTAGATTAGAGCCCGCTATAGATATCTATACTGGTTTATTAGTTGATAAGTTTTTATTCATACTGAAAACCGTCAAGGTCGTAGCCCTAGGAGGTGGCCAAGATGACTAGCTAAATCCATCACATCAAGGGCTCGACTTGCCGGTGCCTGACCCAATATGGTGTGAAGTCGGCCGCCCAGGCCGATTAAGCAGTGTACGGTTGTCAAAGCATCCTGCCCAGATTATCGAATTAATGCGCTTTTGTCGGTCGATATGGTCTGACAGCGCAGCGGCCATTGATCCACAGTGCTACCACATGTGAGTTGCCTGTGTTTTACCTTGGGGTGGTTATAACAAATGGCAAAGCACAAGTAACTGGCAATGGCAAAGTTCCAACCCTTGAGCGATTTAAAGTAGAAAGAAGCTTAATATGTCATTAACAGTATGATTCCGAAAACAGTCCTTTTGATTCTCAAGCTATAACAATTTGGGGCCAAATGCGCTATGGCAGCTGAAGCGACGAATGTTCAAAACCTGACCCAAGACGTTGATGCAACGCTCGCTCAGCTAAGGATCAAACTTCTAGACCTTACACTCAGAAATCGACTGTTGAACTTCCGTCCCACGATTGGAAAGTCTCTTCAGTTCGTGCAAGGTGATGCAGAAGCTATTTATAAGATCTTCCAGGCTGACACTTCAAACAGGCGAGGGGTTCGCATCATCGGTTTGCCCGAGCCAGCAGAACTTTGGGCCAATTAGTCGGCAGGGAGGTTGGCGGCGTCTGAACGTTTTATTCACTCGCGCTAGGCAAGAACTCAAGTTATTTACCTCCCTTGATCCCGAAGATATCGCCATCGGACCAGATTCTCCTCAAGGGACAGTTGCGTTGAGAAATTATCTTCAGTTTGTAAAGACTGGTCACGACACTACCCCTGAAAACTCAGGTGCCTTGCCGGATAGCGATTTTGAATATTTTGTAATCCGAAGACTTCAGGCAATTGGGTATAGCGTCGTCCCACAGCTTGGAGTTGGTAAATATAGAATTGATATCGCAGTTGTTCATCCTGATATTGCCGGTGCCTATCTTGCTGCTATCGAATGTGATGGTGAGAGCTACCACTCGGCCGAGTCTGCCCGTGATCGAGATCGAATCAGGCAAGAAGTTCTTGAGTCGTTAGGATGGAGGGGGCGGATTTGGAGGATTTGGTCAACGGATTGGTTTAGGGATGCAGAGGCGGAATTCACTCGACTTGCTGACGTTCTAAAGTTGACCCACATTGCGAGCTATTGGCCAAATATTGCTACGCCGACGCCACGAACCGATCCCCGTGATCGGCCGATGGCTCGGCCAAGTGATGCGAGGCTACTTTGCATACTTTAATGTGCCGGGCGACGAGAAGCGACTGGAGCAGTTTTACCGTCAAGTCCGCCGCTACTGGATGCATGCGCTCAGGCGCCGCTGCCAGCGACATAGGATGACATGGGAGAGGCTAACCCCATTACCAGCCATTACCTGCCTTACCGAAGACAGGTACCGAAGCATCCCTTCTCCGTGGCCCGCTTTGGCGTCATGACCTGAGGCAGGAGCCGTATGCGGTAATGCTGCACGTACGGATCTGTGCTGGGTGGGGGCATCGGGTAACCGGTGTCCCTACCGCGAACCCTACCGAGTATAGCGGCGCCGACCCTGACGATGCCCACATCAGAAGAAGAGGAGAGTGAGACTATCTGCGTGGGCGCCGTGAACCGTTAGGACCAGGGAAGGCAACCTAATATTGCCTAAATGTGGAAAATACTACGTGAAGAAGCAGACATATAAGCTCTCTAAGCAGAAAAATCCAAAATGCGCCTCACCTAGAGAATGCGCACTAAAAGTTAAATATCTACGTTGCTCCTAATGCTATGACGTTAGGCTATGGGTACCGAATCGAGGTCTGCACAGATGGAGCTAAAATTGAAAAAGGAAATGATGACTACAGAGGCCACACTTAGGACAAATGCACAAAGAGTAATTCAGGTGACTCAAGCGCTCTATCAAGTTGAAGAGTTAACCACAAGGATTGAAAGTTCGTCCGTTCGGTCGAGCGGAAAATTAGTGGTCGACAGAATGCCAGAGCTACAACTATCTCAAGCAGAAAATAAGCTTACTCGAAGCCACCTTTAGAAAAAAATCATGAGGTAAATCCGACGTCTTTTCTGGCTTCACAATAGTACGGTAAAGAAGCGATAGACCGAACAAAAAATCTTTTACCAGGACGACGGCCGAATATTTTTATATTTGAATCGCGCGGCGCGTTCGAATTATCTATAGAAGAAGAATTTTGAAAAGTATCTATGTCTAGGCATCGCTGCTTCAAGGTTAAAATCGGCAGTTGTCTATTACTCATTGATTATCCACATTCAAAAGTTTGTCTAAAAATAAAAACTACTGCGTATCTATCTATCTCGGGTGAAGGGGGTACATGAGATCAGTTTTTTGGCTCACGAAGTAGCAAAACGGGAATCGATGAATTAGAAATCACATTTCTTGCTTCACTTCCAACGAGAAAGGTTGCAATCTTTCCTCTAGATACAGATGCCATAACAATCAGATCTATGCTATTTTCCTGTGCAGCAGTAATGATGGTAGACCAGATGCTCTCACTTTCGATACTTAATGTCGAACAATCAACTTCATCGATTTCCGCCCTCCGTGTAGCACGACGCAACAATAAATCAGACTTACTTGCCGAAGCGTGCCTTAGCTTCTCGATCGACATTGTGGAGCCCGCGCTAAAGTCATCGAATAAATCCTTAAAGACAGAGGTCCTGACATTCAAAAACACAAGGCTTGCATTAAGCGCGGAAGCGAGACTCACCGAGTTCTCGATAGCCAATTCCGACAGCTGACTATTATCGATTGGGACTAATATATTTCTATACATCAAAGACTCCAACTGATTAGAATGAATAGCTACTGTAGCAAGTAATCAGACTAGATAAAGGGTAAATAGCACATTAACGTGCTATCGATATCTGCACTATTCAATATTCGAAACTATATCTGCTTACATAAGTTATAAATTGCACACTGTTCCAGTGGCATTCAGTTCAAGCTATAAGCTCATTTAAGAGAAGGAACCATCAATGAAAACTGAGCATAAGTTGCAATCCGATGTATTAGCCGAACTCGACTGGGAACCTAGCGTCAACGCCGCACATATAGGCGTGAACGTTGATAAGAGCGTTGTTACACTGTCGGGTCATGTAAACACATTTGCCGAGAAGCAGGCAGCAATTACAGCAACTCAACGTGTTGCGGGTGTCGGTGAAGTAGTTGTGAATCTAACGGTAGATAGTCAATTTGATCCTCGCCGAACCGATCAAGATATTGCAGCTGCGGTCCATAATGCACTAATATGGAATACCGACATTACTACCGGATCTTTAAAAGTTAACGTAGAAAAAGGTGTAGTAACTTTAAAAGGCGAGTTACTTTGGACCTATCAGCGCGATAAAGTGAATAAGGTCGTTGGAGCACTCAATGGCGTCAAGGGAGTTATTTCAAATATAACGGTAAAGTCTGCCGTCGCAGACTCAGAAGTGCTAAATGGAATCAAGCAGGCCTTAACTCGAAGAGCTGCTATCGACGCTAATCGCATAAATGTAAAAGTGAACGGATCTGTGGTGACTCTTGAGGGGTCATATTCAACATGGCCGGAGCATGACATTGTTATCGATGCTGCAGCTCGAACGCGGGGTGTAACCAGCGTAAAGGACGAGCTGTCTTATCGCCTGTAATTATTGAATCAATTCCAAGATTTGAGATCAATAAAGATAATAATGTAACGAAAAGCACTAGCGAGAGATGGTTCTCGCTAGTGCTTTTTTTATTGCCTAGCTAACAATTGGCGTTACAATTAAACTATCAAATTGTGACTCACCTATGATTGATTCAGCATTGCGGCCAAGTGTGGAAGCAATGTCACGTGGAGCACCAGTCCGACCTAAGATAACTAGATCTGCCATCCAGTCGGTGGCTTCTTGATTAATAACTTTACCAACACATTGCCCCTGTGAGTCTTTCACTACGATCTCGCTTGTAATTCCGCGGTGTATTAATACCAATTTCGCATGTCTTAGCAGCTTAAATTGGTCAATCTTTACAACCGAGTCGGATGTAACGTCAATTCTCATTTTGTTTCGATCTACCACGTAAACCAGTCGAATCAATAGCGAAGTTTTTGATGTAAGCTTACATGCCTTTTCAATCGCGGTGTAAGCGCCAACACTGCCATCGAACGCTATAAGTATTCTCATAGGAATATCCGAGAAACTACGTGTCATGTCAATCATTCGATACAAGAGAAAACAAGATGAACTACCTGTTCATTGACTAGCCTTAATTCTCGCTCTTTAATACCGATGTGCGTAATCTATCAACCAAGTTGATAAGCGATGTTATTGATTTAATCCTGCTTTCAATGCGTCTTCTATCTATAAAATGAGACGCTACAAGATATGCAAATAAACCGAGGGTGCCAACATGGAGAGTCATAGCCAGCACTAGCATTACCATTAGTAAATCTTGTCTCTCATTTACAATCAAAAAAATTATTGTAAGTGTAATTATGTTAAGTACCCAGATGCAACAGCATATATATAGAAGAGGCTTTATAGATAACGAGCCACGATACGTGTTAGAGCAGGCTATGACGAATTCACTGATCATACGTATGAGGTAGCTACTTTGAGACTCAGTCACGTCTATACCTTAGTATGATTAGTCTTGTATCTTCTAAATCATTTAATGCGTATCACGAGCACTAGGTGCTCGTGAAATTACGTTCTATTTGCGATACGCAAGTGCGCCGAGTAATGCTGCGCCAACGCCCACCATCGCAATGCTTGCTAGAGGGTAATGTGAAACGGTCCGACCAAGTACTTCCCCTGTGTGGACGACTGCTTGACGAGCACGATCAGTAAGCATAGCGACCTGATCATGACGGTTAGCATTAGTTGTATGTTGACTATTGCTATTGCTATTGCTATTGCTATTGCTATTGCTATTGCTATTGCTATTGCTATTGCTATTGCTATTGCCGGAAGCGCTTTCCTGATAGTTTCGCTCGGTTGCAGCAACGATACTATCGACCTCTCTAAAAGCCCGCTTTAGGTCAATGAGTAATTTGTTTCTTTCTGTCTCTATTGAACTGATCATGTTGATTCCTTATGAGATTTGGCTGGTAGGTCTAGGCGATGTTTAGATGATAAAACCTCTAAACAGTCCTACAGTATGAGAATTTAGTAAAGCATTAAGCGAAAGCTGCAACATATGACTGTTTTATGTACACAGTCTCATAGTTGAAAGGCTTCTATGCAGTACGATCTAGTGTATATCCCAACGCTGGTGGGACTCATCAACTATTGAATCAAGTAGTGAGGTCACATCTATTATGGTCGAAGTTTTATGTGTCGCTAGATGCCGGTCGGTGATCAAGGGCACAGAAATGGCGATAGATATTTGAGATCCCTCCTGGCTTTCTACGTCAAATGTTGCATCCGCATGTCTAGCAAGCGATGTACTTCGAGTTAGGAGATTTTGTGGAAATAGCTCATTCCCAATTGGTTGATCTTGCTTCGAGCTGCTGATACTCGGGCAGCGGGAAGCGTGGGTGCAGCACCCACTCGCAGTCATTGACCTCTGTTTGATTGACTTGATAGACATGTACACGCACAGTCGTTGGCTTGCCTTTCCATCGACAGTGCTCAGGTAAATCTCTGGGTCCTGGTAGCAGGATGGTAGATATGTTATTAAATCGACTCCAGCTTGAACTAGCTCCTTAAGTAGAAACTTGTCGCAAGCTATACGGGTAGGCAGAGAAACATTGATTTTCAGTAACATTATTCCTTTCATTGGAATAATGGCCCTTGATACGTCGTAGTGGATAAATTCTAGTAATTCATCTGTATTAAATGAGAGTAGATTCATTCATTTCTGCCCTATATTAGCGATATTAGAGTAACAAACAAATAATTGCGCTTCCTTTTTTCTACAGATTGACGCCTAAATTTGGACTATGTTGTGACCATACTAACTTAGGTACCATTATCGCGTTACCCTCGTACCAGATCTAATTAAGAGTTATCTCCCTAAATTTAAGCATTAAGCTAGAGGTCTAAATAGAAAAATCATCTTATGTTAGAAGATTAGCTTAGTCCGCCAGATTAACGCATATGCTGTATTGAGTTATGAATCCTTCAAATTCAATATGGCTTTTCTACACATAATGAGCGAAACAGACAATCAACTTTTAAGTTACCAGACCACGCTAGTTGCCCTGCAAAGAGAAATAATTAAGAGAAGGCTTCAGGTTCTAATTGTTTTGGAGGGACGAGATGCATCGGGAAAGGACGGTTGCGCAAAGAGAGTCTTGCAATACCTAAGCCCTCGTGAATCTCGCGTAGTTGCACTAAGTGTTCCAAGCGAAATAGAAATTAATCAATGGTATTTTCGAAGGCATGTCGACCAGCTGCCACAATTTGGTGAGCTAGTTGTATTTAATCGGAGTTGGTATAACCGAGCTGGGGTAGAACATGTGATGGGCTATTGTTCGCAGCAGCAGCTCAAGGAGTTTATTGAATTAGCCCCGCTATTTGAGCTATTATTAATTCGATCAGGATTTATTGTACTTAAATATTATCTTGATATTTCAAAGCAAGAGCAAGAGGCGAGGCTCTTAGAACGTGCAAATAGTCCTCTCAAGCGTTGGAAGTTCAGCGCAGTTGATGCTGTTGCTGTAGAAAAGTGGGATTTGTACAGCACGGCGAGGGATTTAATGCTGGAGATGACCAGTTCTAATCATTGTCGTTGGAATGTGATACATGCTGATAACAAGAAACTTGCCCGACTCGCCTTACTACACAGCATAATCTTAGTGCTTAGCGACAAGCTAGGGATTGAATATGAAGATACTTCCCTGGATATAAATCATTCGTTGCTGACCTTCCAGGTGACTGACCGTAACAGTCTTGGTCAGTTGGCACGTTAGATTCAAGAATGTTTAACATTGATTTCGTAAATAAGGATGAGTTTGCCGCTGTATTGCTCTCGGTAGTGCTTAGCATATTAGTCGCTGTTGGCCGCGAGCAATGCGAGCATGTACCCAACTCATCCGTTATGATTAAACGTAATATTCGTATTAACTTATTGTCAGCGCTACTCGGAGTTGTTTCTGTAAGCGTCTCATTTCTTCTTGCGGCGTTTGCTCTCGCCGCACTTGCTTCTTTTATAATAGTTGAAGCAGGTGTATGTAGCTCAAGGGACCTTGATAAGGCCAAAGAGTTACGATCGTTTGATATAAGTTTCCTTTTAATGTTTTGTATAGGTTCACTTATTCTAGTTAGTCCAGTAACAGCGACCTTTTGTGCGCTCCTACTCGCATTTTCATATACCTCCCTTGATATTATCGAACGCTTCATTAATCATCGGTTTGCATCTCGAGATTTTGTGCGAGGCGTCTCTGCATTAGCCATTGGTTTTATGGTTGTTCAGATCATTCCATCACAACCAATTGGTCCATTAGGATTAATCAATCTTCACGAGTTCGTGATGCTTCTGTTAACGGTTTCTGCCTTGAAAGTATTTGTTGATATTTACGGCAAGGTCTTTCCGCTCGACAATCATTCAATTATCTTGGGGTTATTGTCTGGCTTTGCCTCGAGTAGTGCAACGATCTTTGTAATTGGAAGGCTCCAACGGCGAGATGGTAAGACACTGAATCAACATGCTCTGGGAGCATTAGCTTCGACAGGTTCTACGATAATTCTTATTATACTTATCTGTTTTTTTCAATCTAGAGAGATTGGTTCTAAGTATATTTTTAGTGCATTAGCAGCTTCGTTCGCGCTAGTCGGCCATTTGGCCGCAGTCAGATTTTTATTGTTTAAGGTAGGTGAAGCTGATACACCGATTTTTTCACCTGTAAGATTTCATTACTCGGATGTAATTGTCTTTACATTGTTGACATTCCTTATGTCCATAAGCGTATACCAATTGCAAGCGGTAGAAGGTCGTGACTATGCTCTACTCAGTGCAAGTCTTGCTGGGTTTTTGGACGCGCACGCAGTAGCTTATTCTCTCGTAAGCTCGCATCTTTCGGAATTAATAAGCGCACAGCAACTAAGTCATTCTCTATTTATAGCGATCATTTCAAATGCTGCTTCAAAAGTATTAATTGCTTTCATATCTGGTGGACTACGATTCGGTATGCTAGTTTCCTCTCAACAGATAGTTCTTGTTTTGATTTTAGGTCTTATGTAAGCGCTGACATCTAGTCGGCGCTTAGTCTCTGTCTTTGCTTATACGTAATCGGATGAGACCCACGGTTTACTACTTCCGAATGCAAGCGAGAGTGCAGTGATATGTTCCGCATAACTTTCTAAAGCCTGCTGTGTTGGCACTAAAATCTTAAGTTCATGGCGACCACCAAATCGTTTTGATAGTACTAGCTTTTGTCTTTGAAGCGCCTTGATTGAGGATATCGCCTCCTTCCTTTGTGGCCAAGCACGACATAGTTGTTTCTCAGGATAAGGTAAGCCAAGGTCCCACGCTTCCGTTATCGAGTCAAGCATTGCCGATTCAGACGTCGAGAGTTGACCGAGTTTCCTAGTTTTCGGTGACTTAACGAGCTTCCTCTTGTAACCAAAATAGGCGCTTAGGGTTGGTTTGTTAACTATGGTGCCCATGATTTTCTCCGGTGTGATATGTATATCGATGGTAAGACTGGTAGGTATTTCGCTGTTCAAGCGATTGGGCTCCTTATTTAAGTTAAACACTAGTGACAAGCATTGGCGATGGCAAGAGGTCCACAATTAAACTGAACAGTTATGAAGTCTTTCGATTCGCAATAGCTTAAATGTTATTTAAGATACGTTTTTCCACGCTGATGTTATTTAAGATACCTTTTTGCACGCTGAGCTCGATTTTGATGTTCGCCGTTTAAGCGGTGTTGATTTGGGCTAACCCTTTGCTTTGCCTTCAGCATCGTGATGCTTTCGAATAAGCCTCGCTGCTTCATAAGATAGTTGTACGGCCCGCGCTGCTGATTCCGAAGCTGATTTAGTAGCCTCAGCTGCGCGAGCAGACGCCAAAACAGACGCATCTTCCGCGTGTTGTGCAACGGCTAGCGCTGCTGCTGCCGCGGCCGCGGCGGCGGCTGCAGCAGCTTCGAGCGACGATTCAGCACTGCGCTGAGCTGCTGTTGATGCGATTTGAGCCATGTCGATCACTTCCCTTAAAACGGCCTTTTCGACCGCTTCAAGCGCGTGTTTTGATGCAGACAAGGACATCTCAGCCGACCTCGCTGCACAATCTGCGGCTTGAGCTGCATGATCAGTCAAGGTTTTTAGCGTTGAAATGGCGCCAAAGTAGCGCTTGTCGAGCTCGGTATAGCCATCGCGAAGGCTTTCAATCTCGAGGCCTAGAGCGTCTATCTTCTTATTCACAAGTTCTAACTCAGATGCTGATTCAACTGGTATAGAATTTTCATTTGCCATGGTAGTCAACTTGTAGTTTGGTTTTGGAATGTATATTAATCCGGAACTTTATTGTTAGTTCGTTAATCAAACATTGTTTGTTGCGCATTGACTATCGCAAGGGTAAAGAAACGCCGACATGAATGCCGCTTGCAGTGTAGGCCTCTCCTCCAAAGCTTTCGATGCGAGATCGAGTCAGTCCCCATATGACTTTAAGATCTGGGGTAAGTCTTGTTAGGGCACCTATTTCTAAACTGTAGGTTGGTGTTTTGCTCCGTTGATCAACGCGTTGGAATCCTTTACTACCTTTCAAGCGTATGATTGACTCGCTTACTGAAAGGGATGTTGTGAAAATAACGGAGTCCTCGCTAAATCGATGAGGGTTAAAATAGGAATAACTCTCTTGATTTGAATTGCTATACTGTTTTCTTCGCAGCTGTATCGATGTTCCAGTGTTACGGCTCAAGTCAAAAATAAGTCCTGCTCGATATTGATTTCGGGTGTTCTCATCTGAAAAGTGAATCTTTGTAGCGCCTAGGGTGGCAGTCATTTTTTCCATGATACGATGCTCCACATCAACACCGTACTCGATAAGTGTAACGTTTTCATCGATTGACCGGATTGTTTCTACACGGCCCCGACTAGCTCCGATTTCCAACGTACTGTCTGATTGAATCTTCCATCGATGGCGAGCTTGTCCCGCTAAAAGGGCATGACCAGAAACCTGTTCGATTCCAAATATAAAGAACGTTTCAGAATCATTATTCATATAGTCTGTTAGATAATTGATTGAATAACCATATCGTTTTTGATCTAATTGCTCAAAAAAGATATCCGAATAGCTCAACCGCGAATGAGTACTTTCAATAAGCGGATTAATATCGATTGCAACTGTTGATCTTCTAGCATGAAAGTTGTCACTAGCTCTCGTTAATTTGACATCGCCCAGACCACCTATCCAAGGATGGACCTCGTTTGATAGCGCGTCATTAGCGCAGATGATTGACGCCATAACAAAAACGATAGAAAGGATGCGCTCTCGCATTGCGAAAATAGAGGGGGTCAGCTTTATTTTGTGCCCCATTTTTTCCTCAATCCAAGTAATTCGACGCAGTATCCATAAACAGCGGCTGGTTGAACGATCAGGGAAAACGGAAACGCATAGAGGAGCATTCCAAAATAGTTTGATCGAACGTGAAGCCCCATTTTTAGAAAAAGTCGTGAGCTACGGTAATACATTACATAATTGAGAGCAACGGATATTGGTAATAAGGCTAGGGTCATCGGACCCACAATCCAGTAATGTCCAAAGGATGCTAGGATAATTCCAGGTATGAATGCGAAGGTGAACGTGAGGTCAAGCAAGGGGAAAAAGAAATCCCACCAGATGAACAGGATTAAGTATTTGCGATGACTCAGAAGTTGTGGGTATGCCTTAAATGCCTCTATCATTCCTCGTGCCCATCTTTGACGTTGCTTAATCAATTGGCCCAGGGAACTTGGAACCACAGTAAAAGCTATAGCACTTTCGCAGTAGTCAACCTTGTAACCCAACTTTAGAAGACCCCAAGTCAATACAATATCTTCGCCCACTGTAAGCGGCCATCCGCCAAGCTGTAGCAAGGCTTTCTTCGTGTAAATTGAAAAAGCACCCTGGGCTACTAAAGTTGCGCTATACATGGACTGTACACGCTTAACAGTCGTTATACCCTGGAAATATTCCCACTCCTGTGCCCGCGAAAGCCAGCTGAAGCGTGAATTTTTTACCATTACTGCACCCGCTACCGCAGCGGTTGCACTTCCACCACTCATTTGCTGCTTAACAATATTCTTAAGAGCATCGCGATACAAATAGGAATCGGCATCAAGTGTGATGATAAGCGAGTACTTTGATAGCCTAAGGCCCTCATTTAAAGCGTTTGCTTTCCCTTTGTTTTTAGGTAGAGTCAGGCACCTTAAATCTATTTGATTGGAACATCTAGTCTTGACGATTTCGGAGGTACCGTCGGTCGACCCATCATCAATAACAATAATTTCAACATCACCGTCATATTTTTGATTCAACAGGGCTTGTATCGTTAAATCGATGTGATCTCGTTCGTTAAAGGCAGCAATTAACACTGTGACGGCCGGATAGCTTTTTAGGTCACTCATTGGCTTACGACGATCTAGTAGCAATGACGCTAATAAGAAACTGTTGATAAATCCAGGAAGTATTGCAATACCCATAATTAACAAAAAAGATAGCGGCTTGCCGATAACTTCTGAGAGATCAAGATACCAAGAATAAGAGAGCCAGATAGACAGTGCCGCCCAGCTTAATGCAAGAAAAAATGAGATCAGAAATTTCGAGCCCAGGCTAATATATAGATTGATTTTTTTCATCGAGATCGTAGACTGGCTTTTGATGAAGATGTGCGTAGAAAAATGGAACAATATGTTAGGCCTCAAGCTGCTAATGTTCACAATTCCACATACCCGCATAAATAGCGACTTATGTTAGTAAACGAACGTTTTGATATCCGTGACTAGTCTAATGTGCAGTCATTCACATGTATCCAACTCATTTTTCTACAGAATACCTCGTTAATCCACTACTATTAACAGGAAGACAGAACAGCCATGCAAACGGGGGCATTTATCACTCTTCAATACGCCGACATGTTTGTCCCAACGCACTGGGCATACCCATTCAGGTTGCAGATATTTGAAGTATTATTAGCTCTAGCGATTATAGATTTATGCAATCGATATCGAATAGTAATCCGAAGAAATTACATTTTGAAAAATGCGGTCTTAGATCTGTTAGATCTTGCTAGTTGCGATCCACTTACTGGAGTGAAAAATCGAGCAGCTGCTGAGACGCAAGTTAATGCTTCGATCTTGTCTTCAATTAGTATGGGTTTTAAGCCTGCAATTGTAATGCTCGATATTGATAATTTTAAGCAAATCAATGATACTTACGGCCATCAGTTTGGAGACAAAGTCTTATGCCAACTTACTTTGATTTGCCAAGATCAGATAAAAGATTCGGGTACGCTCTATCGAGTGGGAGGTGACGAGCTTCTTATCGTCATTACAGAAAAATCAAGAGACGAAGTGATGAATATCATCGGATTATTAAAGCAAAGAATTGCATCGCAGATTTTCAGAACTTGTAATAAAGATCTCGTCTCATTAACGGTTAGTATTGGCATCGCTATAGATCCTGCAGAGAATGGGATGTTTCGAAATCCCAAATCTACTTTCGTTCATTTCTACTCGCTTGCGGATCAGGCGATGTACGAGGCCAAAAGAGATGGCCGAAATCGTATCAACTTGTCTGTACCCTCCTTATAGGTGTTTTAAAATTGGTATCAGTGGGGGCCGTAAGGATTGGTGTAGATACGATGGATGTCAATGTTATTAGCAAGTATCCAAAATTACCGTCCAATCGGTATGAGGCAGTTTTTCGTACTGCACAAGCTGGTATTTTGATATTAGAGTACCCTAGTGGCAAGATAATTGATACAAACGATTATTTTGTCAACCTTACAGGATATAATTGCGCAGATATCCTTCATAAAGAGCTATGGGAGTTTGGCTTTTTAGGTGATCGGGACAAGTCGATAAGAGCATTTAAGGAGTTGTTGACTAAAAATTATATTAGATATGACAATATTAGTCTTAGGCATATAACCGGCCGAATGGTTCCAGTCGAGTTTGTTGGCAATATCTATGCCTTCGACAATACGATTCAGATTCAATGTAATGTCCGTGATATATCGGACAGAGTGCTAGCCCAGGAAGGGCTTTTACAAGCCCAATTGCAATTGGTAGAAATGCTTTTTGGTGCTATCACTTGCATAGGACAATTAGTTGAAGCACGGGACACTTACACTGCTGGACATCAAACGAGAGTCGCAAAGTTAGCAGTCGCTATTGCCGATCACTTAAAGCTGTCCAGTGATGAAATTATCTGCCTCCGAGTTGCTGCACTTACGCATGATCTTGGAAAGACTATGATTTCGAGTCGTTTGCTTAACAAAAGGTTGCCGCTAAGCCCAAGCGACTGGAGAAAGATCAAATCACACCCTAGAATTGGAGCAGCGCTTCTTAAGCCACTATCTGGTCGATTTGAGATCAGCAGGGTTGTTGGTGAGCATCATGAGAGAGAAGATGGATCGGGATATCCATGTGGACTGACTGCTGTTTCGATTTCGTTACTTTCAAAGATACTCGCCGTAGCAGATGTAGTCGATGCAATGACGAACGCCAGACCCTACAGGCCAGCCTTTGGTCTGGAAGTTGCACTCGACGAGATCACTAAACAAGCCGGTATATTATTCTCAAAAGATGTAGTGAAAGTCTGCACGCAAATTCTGAGAAATAAGAACTTCACACTACAGGCTGGAGTTAACCAATAAGGTCCGATTGGTTGCTGTTGGTGTCGTTAACAGATGGATGATATTCTCTTGATAGGATGAGGCCGGCAAAATCATCAAATGAGACTTCGTTCCTTTTTTCTATTGGAACTGTTCTCCAGTGTTTGTGTATGAGCGTTAGTCCATCTATCAGATGGATTTTCCTAATGATACTGCTCGCACTTGCCGCCAGCTTTCTTTTAAGCTCCTCGTTTTTCTCTTTATAAGGTCTCGCTGCTGCCTTGCGCTCAATATAATTGATTCTATTCAAATTATATTTTAACTCTTGAATATAATTTTGCCCCTTCTCAATCTCTGAAATGTGTACCTTATAATCGTTTCGTGTTGATTGATCGGATGCCTGACGACTTATATCATGTATTTTATCCAACGACTTTAGCATGATTGATACGCTCCTTTGGTGTTTATGAAGAGATTCTTTGTATTATTTTTTGTCAACCATTTCAACTTAAGTTATAAGTCTTGGTATGACAGGTGCAAGCAAGTGAGGCGAGGAGTGGCCGATTATTTATCCGAAGTAATCCGCGTGAGTACTGAATTACCTTGTTGTTCTTGAGCGATTTGGCTATCGAGTTGACACTCTCGCGGCGAACCCCAAGTGTTGAAGCGATTTTTTCTTGTGTAAGGTAAATTGTTTCTCCGGCAATTAAATCAAACATACTCAGGATAAAGGTACAGACTTGCTGTTCGATAGTATGGTGACGGCTACAGTAGAGACTCACCAAGCCCTTCTGCAGTTGATGATTTATAAACTCGAAAATCAATTTTCTGAAGGCGCCTGACGTCTCGGTCTCCGCAGTAATCCACTCCTTTGGTACCCGATATGCGCTACCAGCACAGAGTATGCGAGCTGACTCCTGCGGTCGATGCGTTTGGCTGATAAGTCCTAAAGCGCTATCACGTCCTATGTGAGCGATGTCAATTCGATCGCCGCTTTCTTGGCGCAATGAGACAGCAATGATGCAACTGACAGGAAAGTAGACATAGGTCTGTTTGAGTCCCTCCCTTACCAAGATGTCGCCTGCTTTTAAGTGGATCAGCTGCAGACGGTATCTCCATCGTTCCCAGTCGGTGTCCGCTAGGTCGCAAAAAAAAATGTTTGACCCCTTAAGTGCGGAACCAAGTGATGACGGAGATTCAGCAGTAGTAGCTATATCGGGATTCTCCAAGGCAAGCCCTTCGTTTCTTAGAATTGATTTTCTAAGTTTGTATTGACTTCCCTTTCGTATTTATGAGTTATATCACTTATAAGATAAAGACTTAGAGCGTAAGTGCTTTATGAGATTTTTCATGCATTGCGCCTTGATTCGAGGCATTAAGGTTCAGATTTCGGGCGGGTTCAGATGAAGACTTTGTTGGCGCTTTTGTTTTCTATTTTGTGTGGTACTGAGGCGTATGGCCAAACTTGGTCATTGATTTCCCGTGACGGCGACACCAACGCTATTTACCTCGATGAGGACAGCCTTGAATTGGATCGAGGCCGTCGGCGGATTAGTGTCTTGGGTAGCTATTCGGAGGCCACATCAACCGGTGCGATGTCAGTTCTTCTTCGGGTCGAGTTCGACTGTGGGATGGAGCAGTGGAGAAGCATGTATTACGTAGAGTTTGCAGAGCCAATGGCGAAGGGGGCAGAGACTTTTCAAGATAGAAATGTGACTCGTTGGTTTCTCATTGAGCGGGGATCGGTGGAAGAGTATACGTTCTTGCTTTTATGTGGGGCATAAGTTAAGAACGGTAAAAAGTATATATTAAAGGACAGACAATGGATATAAAAGTTGCTAAAAAACATGTTGATAAATTTCAATTAATTACTGCATCTGATAGGTTAAAGTGGACCGCAAAAAAGTCCGGTATTGGTGCTCTTACTCCTTTCATCAGTTCGCAACACGGTCCTAGGTTGCAATCCGTTCACGATCGAGTCGGAGTTAGGTCTTGTACGCATAGTGATATGAATGTCTTTGCGGGCGAATTAAATCGGTCAAAAACTCTCGCCTTAACGCTCGCCGATAATGTTCCGATTGAAGTAGCCGGAGACATCACTCCGCTTGGCACCAAGGCATTGGTGGCTAATGAGGTGGAGGTTCAGGAGTCTTCACGAATAGTAGGTATCTCACTCGATTATCTCCTCAGTCTTTTGAAGACTAATCGAAAAGATTCAGTGCAATGAGGTTGAAGTCTGAGCTAAGCTCTTCTAGGGCCAGAGGGTCTGTTCTGTTATTTCAATCAGTGGTTAAAGCGCGTGGAGGCTGGCATTGGGGTACCCGATTTTTGGCGAGACATGGGCATCAGTACGGCCCACCTTTTACAAGTGGCGAGCCAAGTACGGTGGCATGGACGTGTCGATGATGTCGCTTATGAAAGAGCTTGAAGAATAAAACAGGCGGCTCAAGAAGATGTACCTTCAGGAGAAGCTCAAGGCCGAGATCGTCTCGGAGGCGCTTGAATAAAATGGTGAGGCCATCTCAACGCAAAGAGATGGCCGTAGCCGCTGTGAGGGAACGTAGGGTCCGGAACGTGTCAACCTGTTTTGAGCCAGGGGGTCTGTGTCCGAGTGGCTTGCGAGGCCTTTAGGATCGGTGAGTCTTGCTACCGCTACGAACGTAAGCTCGATCCAGATAATGAAGCGATTGCAACATGGCTGATCAAACTGACCGACAACAACCGCAATTGGGGCTTTGGCCTTTGCTATTTGTACTTGCGAAACCTCAAGGGATTCAAGTGGAACCATAAGCGCATATACAGGGTCTACAAGGCGTTAGAGCTGAGTTTGAGAATCAAACCCCGTAAGCGGTTGATCCGGGAGAAGCCACAGGCGCTAAAAGTGCCTCATGAAATCAATCAGGTTTGGTCGATGCGACTTTATGCATGATCAGCTTGAAGACGGTAGAATGTTCAGGCTACTCAATGTGATTGACTACTACAACCGAGAGGCTATTGGGATCGAAGCTGACTTCTCATTGCCCTCAGGGCGCGTGATCAGAGAGCTCAAGCAGATGATTGCCTGGAGGGGTAAGCCCCAGATCACTCGGTGCTCTACGGTCCGGAATACAGACCCATCTGTCTGGCGGTCAGCAACAGCGAGTTGCCGTAGCACGTGCCTTGGCAATGAATCCGGCCTTGACATTGGGCGGATGAACCTACGGGAAATCTCGATACACAAAATGCCGATTTCGTATTCAATCTATTGCAATCCGTTAGTATAGAGCAGGGAGCGACAGTTTTGTTTGTTACTCACATCCCGCGCTATCTGCTAAGTGTGGGAAAACTATCGATGTAGCAGACGGTCGCGTGACTTCGCGTTGATTCAAGTGTTGTATTTGATTCGAGTGTAACCGGCTGGGGTCCCCGTCCTGGAAGGGCGCCAGAAGTACTTTTAAGGAAACTGATGGCTAAAGCGATTGCCCCGGTATTCAAAGGTAATAATCTCGCCTTGCTGGATGTTTATTGGAACGGTATAGCAAACATTACGGAATGCAAAGCTATTGGCCTGCTCCGACTGTGAGCCAAGCTGGCTACCCAAAACCGCCCCAACGGCAGCGGCAACTGTTCTTCCATCACCACGACCCATCTGACTGCCTAGCGCTGCGCCGATGACGCTTCCGACGATGGCGCCTCCAACTGTTGGTGTGTTGCTGTGAACGGGGATCTGTACTTGCTGGCACTGTTGTTGGATCACCGTCACGAAGTTAGGCTGTCGTGCAACGACAAATGCCGAATCAAGCGTCTGTGCTGGTACGATTGGTGTGTAACATATAAAAGATAAAACGATCGGTGAAAAATAATATGTTTTTGATCCCATCAAGAATCCCTCGCTTTGGGTTGTAGAGCGTCTTACTCTTTTTAGCCTTGAAATGGTTATATCCTAGGCTAAGTTTCACGAGTTTAAACATTGGAGGAACTAAGTTCGGAGCGATTCTATGCTTGTGAGAGTGTTTGTGCATATAGCAAAGTCTCTCTCGTGCGCGCGGTCTCTTTCGAAGTATGAATTATCTGCATGCGACTGAGTTTTGGTATACGTGAAAAATCGAAAAGTGATAACAACAAAAAAGTATGAAAAGTATAGCGGAAGCAGTTAATTGATAAGAAACGAAGCGAGTGGGTTATAAGCTTACAGGCATAGTCAGGGGTAAACTAAGTCAGTACTCGAGTGGTTCAAGGGCGAAATACATTGGATCGCCTGATGCATCTGAAACATCAGTCTTTGAAACACAATTATTTCGTAGCGGGCGTAACTTTGAAGTTTCTTTTTTGTTTTTCGTAGCACACGCAGGCCTTAGTCTCGAGCTTACTGCGATCAAGCACTCTGAGTTGGCCGCGTGAGTAGGCAATCACGCGATTGTTTTTCAGATCCTTAGCAATAGCATTTATGGTCTCACGCTGAATGCCCATGGTTAAGGCGAAGTCGGTTTGAGTGAAGTCAATGACATCCTCAGCAATCATATCGATAAGACTCAGGATCAAGCGACAAAACTGCTCCCGTAAGCTGTGGTGTCGGCTACAGAAGAGGTCTCGTTGGCTTTGCTCAAGTTGGACGTGCCAGTACGCGTGAAGGAAGGTTCTTAAGGTGGCAGAGGTTTCAATTTCGGCCTGAATCCACGCACGTGTGATTCTATAGGCGCTACCCGGCCGAATGATGCGTGCTTCATCGGTTGGTGCAGAAGCGTTCGGTGAGAGCCCAAAAACACCGGTGCGCCCAATGTAAGCGATCTGGATTTCCTCTTGGTCAGGCCCTTTTAGTGTGATCGCAATTAGGCAGTTGACGGGGAAGTAAGCGTAGGTTGCGCTTGCACCTTGCGGGGAAATTAACTCACCGGCGCGAAAGTGGTGAATGTGTATACGATCCCTCCAGCGTACCCATTCACTTGGTGGCAGGCTCGTTAGAAAGACATTTGAATGCTGGATGGAGGTCCCGATCGTAATAAGTCAATGTGAGGCATTGGCAAAGGCTGGCCTCTTTATGCCCAAGAAGCGCCTGCATACTCGCGTCGCTACCAGAAGTGGCTATCCAGTGTGCGAAACATCCAAGCTAACTTAGGGCGTTTAGGTGCCGATGCTAAGGAGGTGTAAACCCGACTTCTGCTACGAACAGAGTAGGAAATAAATATTCGGGCAGAAGCATCCACAAATATGGCCCAGCATCTATTTTTACTAAGGGACGTGATTAGCGGCGACAGGATGCTTACCCACAGATCCCTGCCGATCGATTCCTTTCATTCGACGGCTTTAAAGAAATGAGCCTAGCAGAGCAAATGTAGGAGAAATGCTTGCTGCTATATGTGAAAAATCCGACTTTTAAGCTTGGAGAACTGATTTGACCATCAGTATTGGCCCTGTTTTTTACTTTTTTCCGCTAAGCAGCTAGTACCCTGTCGGGCTATGTGCGTACTTTTTATCGATATGGTTGACATAAGTGTTGATAATTTAGTCTTGTTTGAATTAAATGGCGTCCTTGTCCAAAAATCCTGTTGCCACGATATAGGCTCCAGCTCCCCACAAGTTTTAGCTGGAATGATTTAGACTCAGCCGGGAGCAATGCCCCAGGAGCTACCCGCTTTATTTCGGCGAGATAAAGACTAAGTCGCTTCAGTACCTTTTAGTTGTAGTACTCAAGTGCACTGAAGACAGTGTGCACATGTGTTTTCTGCGCGATCGTTAATAAATAGATGTCATAACTATTTGAAAAGACTTGGTGGAGAGACCGCACCAAAGTTGGGACCAACGCCGCTAGAGGGCGGTTGGGGGCACTGCATACTAAGCTGAATGGTGATGGTTTTGTTGTTTTTGGATGCATTAACAATGCGCGCACAGGCGAAACTGGAAATAGGGACGTCTGAATGACCAGCGATGCTATTTACCATGGGCAAAGTCACGTACTCACACGACTTGGTGTTGGCGGCACTACAGGCTTCTACCGTGTCAAACAAGGTGACTTTAGCGCCGGGCTCTATCCAGATTTTTTGGCCGATACTGATGGAGACAGGGTTTCCCTCTTTGACTAGCGTATTAAACGTCTGAACATCGTTTTTATCGGTCAGCATAGAAGACCACTGAAAAGTTTTACAAAGGTCTTTGGGCTTGGCATCGTAGGCCTCCAGTACCAATTCAAATGGCTTGCCTGTCGCAGGATTCAGCTTAGGGCCTGGCGGTGTTGATTTGTTGTCCCAGTAGGTATCGAAAATGCATTGGCTCGCTACAAGAGGAAACAAGCCGCCGGGCTCGATAGTGTCAGGGCTGGTCAAGCCGGCGACGGCCGTGACGGTCACCGAGGTCGACATCATGTTCCAAATGCGGGCGAAAAACGTGGGTACTTCACCATCATTTTGTCCATGGCCTTTGCTCAAAGTGACCTGCACGGCAGGAACTTCGTTGACGGTCGGGGTCATGGGCAGCATTTGCAAGCCCGCATTGGCTTTTGTAGGGTTCCAGTAGCCAGATTGGGCCGTGCCCATAGACAGCCTTTTGCCGTCGGCCGAATTAAGCGAAATGGCGGTAAATGCCGCAGTTTCTGCAGCGTACCATTGCGGTGAGGCTGAAGTGGTACTGCGCAGTTGTTTAGCACCAGCCAGTGCAGCGGCGTCCGCATCATTTTGAAGTTCATTGCGAACGAATTGCAAGTACGCCACGTCGATCACCAAGGCCGCGATGCCTAGAAAAACCGGAATCATCAAAGCCACCAGCATAGTGACTGCACCCCGTTGTGCATATGGATGTCTGTGTCTGTTCATTATTCTCGCACCATAACTGTGGTCGATGTCAAAACCAGAGGCGCATCCATAGCGTTCAACAGCTTTCCCAAGGCCAAACCCCTGAAGGTATAAGTCACGCGTACCGCCAGATGGGCGGGGTTGCTTTGCACAGGGAAGTCCACCGTGACAAGACTGGCGGCGCCTAAACCCAGCAATGCGGTACCGGTGTAGTTGGTCACCCGGTCGGTGATCTCGGCGGGGGTGACGGCGGGTACCCGCAACACAATTCCGGCACGCGCGCCTTCGCGGCTTGCATTGGTGATCACGGCTTTGTCATAGAGCGCAAAACCGAATTCGATGATGCCAGATACGATCAACAGCAGCAAAGGTAAAAGCAAGCCGAATTCAACCGTGGCCGTGCCCTTTTGACCGAACTGCAGCCTCATGATTTGGGTGAATAGATCGCGTTTGTCTGAATCCATCGGTTCATCTTCCATAGTTTGAGTCATTAGAGAAATCCTTCGAATCATTTAGGGGGCGCATGCAGCTGAAAAATGGGCACGCCTTGATTACAAACATAAGAGAAGAGATCTCCGAGAACCGTTGGGCAGCGCACTGAATCAGGAAGATTTCGGAAAACACATCAAGGTATGTGGTCGTACACACAATCCTTCATGTCAGACATTCATAGGGTGAAGGCTGCACAGCGCGCGAAAGCGCGTGTGTGGGCAGATGGCCGACGGGTTGGTGCTGCCTGAGGCATCCAACCTGTTTGTCTTCGGTCAGTTTGAATATCTCGTGGGATATGTAGGAGGGCTAACAGACGAAATGATGTCCCACTCATAGAGTCGTATCACGGTGATCAACAAAAGCAATCACCGTTGCAAATCTGTGATGAGCGCTTGCAGATTCATACAGATTGAAGTTCGTCAACATTTATCTGGAGTCACTAAGCATGAGAAATCACATTCAAACATTCATCAATGATGAGTCGGGGGCAACTGCTATTGAATATGGCCTGCTCGCAGCTTTAGTCGCCTTGGGCATCGCTGTAGGCGCGACGGCGCTGGGCACGGAATTGGGTGCTTTATTTACCCGAATTTCTACGCGACTTTCAACAGCCGTCTTTCCTTAAAGTGAGTTAGTAGAACCCGGAAACCACGCATGTCCTCCCGCAACTTAGAGTTAGTCAACCTAGTGGCTTTGAGTGCGCTGCTGGTGTTGGCTATCTGGTACGACTGGCGTACGAGAAAAATACCCAATACCTTGGTGCTCTGCGCAGTTTTGACAGCTTTGGGCTTTTCGCTGACGCCTTGGGGCATCGGTCTCGATGCGGCACTGTTGGGTGGCATGACCGGTTTTCTGGTGTTCTTGTTTTTGTATTTATTCAGGATGGTGGGTGCCGGTGACGTCAAACTGATCGCAACTGTTGGTCTATTTGTCGGTTGGCCCGACATGGCCAAAATCTGCGTCGCCATCTTGTTAGCTGGGGGCTTGTTATCCGTCGCCTGGGGTATCTGGAAATCCAATATGGTCACAGTTTTGATAAACCTGCGTAACGGCTTGGCAGAACACATCAGGGAAGGGCGGTGGCCTTCGCCAGGGCAGCCACTAATTAGAAAGGTTACAAACGAACGTGTCCCATATGCGCTGGCTGTTGGGTTGGGTGTCGCGGCCTATTACGTAGGCACCACGTAGCCAAGGCATCACTGATTTTGAAACAGGAAACGTATGAACAATCGACCGATTCTGATCATTGCTGTGGCCGCAGCCCTTTCGCTGGCCACAGTGTCTATGGCGTCGATCTGGTTGAAGCAGAAAGATGATGCGGACACGATCAAAGTGGTCGTCGCGACGCGAGATCTTGAAGTGGGAACTCGATTACAGCCTGCCATGCTGGAGACGGTCAGCTGGCCCGCTTCGGCACCTATCCAATCGCCTTTACATGCTATGGAACAGGTTCATGGTCGCGTTATCAACATGCCCATTTTGCGAGGGGAGCCCATTCTGGTCAGCAAATTGGCTGCGTTGGGACAGCAAGGCGGACTGTCTTCGGTTTTGAAGGAAGGTAAGCGCGCCGTTACTGTGAAGGTGAACGAGGTTGTGGGTGTCGCCGGATTTGCTTTGCCTGGCAATTATGTGGACGTTATGGCCAACATTCCGGATAAAGACAACTCGGTCTCCAAAATTGTGCTCGAGAGGATTCAGGTGTTGGCAGTTGCACAAGATGTTGCTAGCACTGAAAACAAGCCTCGCGTCGTTAGTGCCGTGACCCTTGAAGTAACCCCACAGGAAGCTGAAATTATCGACGTTGCCAGAAGCGTCGGTTCCCTGTCACTTATTTTGCGCAGCCAGATCGACTTGGCCAGCGTGGAAACACTTGGTTCGCGCAAAGTGGATCTGTTGCAAAAGAGCATCTCACAGGCTCAACAGTCCAAGGTCTTGTCGATACCGGTCAAGCAAACCGATCCACTGCGTTCCTCGACCTTACGCGTGATCAAGCCTGCGAGTCTGAGCCAACAGACAAAGCCAACTGAAAAAATGGAGGTGATTCGCGGTATGACGAAATTCCAAGAGTCAGTCGAGTAAACCGCGTTTGTAAATGAATGACATCAATATGAAAAGATTTGATAAGCACTTCACCGCGCTTAAACTGCTCGCAGCATGGATCATTGTCATGCCTGCATGGTCTGCCGATAAGCAGATCCCCATCGCCCCTTCAACAAGCCAACCCGTCGTCACTGGCGCTGTCTCTTCAGACATATCCCCGACAACCCAAGCTCCTGTCGAGTTGTTGCCCGCTATCTCCCTGAGCGGCGGTAAGTCCATGCTTTTGAGGCTTTCTGAACCCGCACTGCGCATCGCCATAGGCAACCCCGATGTGGTCGATGTCGCCTTGATCAACGCCCAAGAGGTTTATGTGCTGGGGAAGAAAACGGGCATTACCAATTTGATTGTTTGGTCTGGTAACGGCAAAACTAACTTGCGCGATGTAATAGTAGGGTTAGACACAGGAATGTTGCAGTCTCGACTCGCCAAATGGGTACCTACCAACGAGCCCCTATCGGTTGATGTGATGGCCGACACGGTGGTGTTGCGCGGGCGTGTACCAGATGCTGTTAAAGCACACCGAATTGTGAGTCTTGCAGAGGCATACACCGGGGGTAAAAAAGTCATCAACTTGCTTCATGTTGAGGGGTCTCAACAGGTCATGCTCGAAGTTAAGGTGGCCGAAGTGTCGCGCACCCTGCTCGATGAATTGGGCGTAGACATCAATCTTACTCGAACGATGGGAAGTACCTCGGTGTCTTTGCTCTCGCAGTTTTTATCTGGGGGCGCCACGGCTCTGACAGCAGCTCGTGCAAACGGCATGACAACCATTACCTTGACGGCAGAAATGAAAAAGGGTTTGGTCAAGATATTAGCTGAACCCACCATCACGGCCATCAGCGGTCAAGAGGGCTCTTTTCTTGCTGGGGGAAAAATCTACATACCCGTACCCCAAGGAGGCATCAGCAATGCCATTACCTTGCAAGAAAAAGAGTACGGCGTGGGTTTGAGCTTTATACCAACTGTCCTAGAGGGCGGCTTGATCAATCTGAAAGTGACACCTGAAGTCTCCGAGTTGTCGCAGTTGGGTGCCACGGTCAAAGCGCTCAACGGGCAGGTCAGTGTCCTGCCTTCCATCACCACAAGGCGTGCTTCAACTACCGTTCAGCTCAGAGATGGCGAGAGCTTTGCGATTGGCGGTTTAATCAAGAGTAATGTCACCGAGGCGATTCGGGCTTTTCCCATTTTGAGCGAACTGCCAATTTTGGGGACCTTGTTTCGCAGTACCGCGTTTCAAACCGAAAAGTCTGAATTGCTGTTTGTGGTGACCCCCCGTTTAGCTAAAACAGCCGAAACGGCCCTCGCCTTGCCCACAGACAGTTTCAGGCCGCCATCGCGTGCTGAATTCATGGTGGATGGCCTGATGGAATCGCAACCATCGGAGTCGATTGAGCAGCCATCCAAACGACAACCCGACGCAGCACCCGCTACGCCCACCAAACCTTGAAACGAGGAGAGTTGAATGTCTAAGATGAACCCAACAAAGGTCTCACACTGGTGTGCCTGGCTGCTGGGGACTTTGTCTGCAGCGGGTTGTGCCCACAACCCTTACGTCGATGCACCGACATCGGGCCAAGTCGTTCGTCAAGCAATGCAGGCTCAAACTTTGAATCCCGTTGCAGGAAAAAAAAATGAACCGCCTGCGGATACCGATGGTGTGGCCATGAAGTATGCCGTTGATCTTTACCAAAATTCATTCGCCAAGCCGTCTGTGCCTATGAATGTCTTGAGCATTGGTCTTGGTGGCTCAACTAGCTCGACAGGGCGCTAAGGACAGTCAAATGAATACCTATTTACTGGCATCAGACGCTACGACCCTCGAAATTTTGCAAAAAACAGTTCAATCCCAGAGCCTGACAGTACAGGGGGCTGTGGTGCGTTCTGAGGGGCAAACCTTGCCATCCTATTTCCAAAACATGACGTCGGGAATTTTGCTGGTTTGCAGTAGCAAGGCGCAAACGACTGCCGATCTGGATGCGCTGGAAACCATGAGCTGGTCCAGTCCGCAACTCAGTGTGATCCTAATCAGCGAAAGCGATACCAAAGAAGATTTAGTTCGTGCCATGCGATCGGGAATTCGGGAGGTTGTGGTCTCACCGCTTGGACAGTCCGATTTGATTTCGGCTTTGCGTCGCGTGATGGCACACCATGAAAAAATTTATATAACTGCTGAGGCCTATACGGGGCTAGGGAAAATAGCTGCATTCATTTCATGTAAAGGTGGCAGTGGCTCGACTTTTTTGGCGGGCAACATGGCACATTTGATTGCTGAAACCTTCAACCGACGATGTCTTCTAGTTGATCTGGATTTGCAAAATGGCGACGCATCGTATTACATGTGCCAAGACGCGATCAAGAACAACATCAGTAATCTGACCCAGCAAATAGACCGTTTAGACGCGCAGTTGCTCAGTAGCTGCATCCACAGTATTAGCCCGAGACTCAATATGTTAGCTGCGCCCGATGAACCAGGCGTCGCCTTGGACATCACGGCTACTAAATTGGAGCAGATCTTGAGCTTGGCCAGGCGAACGCACGAGTATGTGGTGCTGGATCTGGACTGCACTATTGATGCCGTCACGCTTAAAGCGCTGGACATGGCGGATATCGTGTACGTCACAATGGAGTGCAACTTGCCAGTGGTGCGCAATGCTAAGAGGCTGGTCAAGCTTTTCCGTTCACTAGGCTTTGGTGATGACAAGCTTCGCTTGCTGGTCAACAAATATCAAGCTGATGGTCTGATAGATGTCAAGAGCATCGAACAAGCCGTCGGGATCAAAGTTCACCACACCATTCCCAATCAGGTCGCTGCCGTGACCGAGGCGTTTAATTTAGGCAAGCCGCTTGTGTTATTGCACCCGCAGAATGGCGTGTTGAATGCCTTGCGTGAAATTACGTCTTCGCTCCTGGACGCTCCTTTGCCTAAGGCACGAGGCTGGATGGAGCGTTTGATGGGAAAAGCGGCCTGACTGCTAAGTTGAAAAAAGGAGAATGCTTTGACACTGGACATCCGCCAGCATTTCGAGTCCCAAGCACCGTTTCCAATTGCACTGGGCTCAACACTTTCAACGCATAGGGTGACAGCAGTCCGGCTTGAAACCATCAAAACTCAAATACATCAACAAATTTTGACGCAGGTGGACCTGCGCCGAATGGAGACGATGTCACCCGAAGCCTTGCGGCTGGAGCTAAAGGCATTGACTCAAAGGCTTCTGGACGAGAGCGGTCTAGCTATCAATGAAACGGAGCGTCGACAGATTGTTCAGGGCATTCAAGATGAAATGCTCGGTCTGGGTCCCATTGAGCCCTTGCTGGCAGATCCATCCGTTTCGGATATTTTAGTTAACGGCCCAAACTGTGTTTATGTTGAGCGCAAAGGCAAGATTGAGTCTACAAAAACTCAGTTTGACAGCGAATCCCATTTGATGCGTGTCATTGACCGCATCGTCTCCCGTATCGGTCGCCGTGTGGACGAAATGAATCCCATGGTAGACGCTCGATTGCCGGATGGCTCTCGTGTCAACGCCGTGATACCGCCTTTGGCCCTTGACGGCCCCTTACTGTCAATCCGGCGTTTTTCAGTGGTGCCTTATACGATGGTCGATCTGCTGAGATTTCACACGCTAAATGCAGAGATGGCTGAGCTTATTAACGGTCTAGTCAAAGCCAAGGTCAATCTTTTGGTTTCTGGGGGAACAGGCAGTGGAAAGACTACTTTGCTCAACGTGATTTCAGCAAGCATTCCCCACGATGAGCGAATTGTGACCATTGAAGATGCAGCCGAACTGCAATTGCAGCAACCCCATGTGGTGCGCATGGAAACCCGATCTCAAAACATAGAGGGAAAAGGTGAAATCAACCAGCGCGCATTGCTAAGAAATAGTCTACGTATGAGGCCAGACCGAATCATTTTGGGCGAAGTGCGCGGTTCCGAAGTACTGGACATGTTGCAAGCAATGAACACTGGTCACGATGGATCCATGAGCACCATTCATGCCAACTCGCCCCGCGATGCTCTCACCCGTCTGGAGCACATGCTGGGCATGGCTGGCCTCAATGTGGATGTTCGCTCGATGCGCCAGCAAATTAGTGCGGCCTTGACGGTGATTGTCCAGGTGTCCCGACTATCCGATGGTCGGCGGAAGTTGACTAGCATGCAGGAAATCACGGGTATTGAAGGTGATGTGATCACCATGCAGGAAATTTTCAGATTTGAACACACCGGTATCGCTGCTGACGGTCAGGTGCAAGGCCGATTTGTGGCCACTGGGATTCGCCCTAAGTTTGTACAGCGACTAAAAACTCGTGGCATTACTTTACGCGAGGACCTGTTTGATCCCTCGAAATTTCGGGGCACATGATGGATGTCATCTACTGGCTCATATTGATCTTAGGTGGTATTGCCAGCTTTTTGTTGCTGTTGGGCTTGCATGAGGCTTGGCGTGCATTCTTGAGTCCACGACAAAGGCTACTCGATGAGCGAATGCACCTCCTGTTTGTGAAGGAGGAAAGTTATGTGGATTCGAACATTTTACAAAGACGTTCCTTGAGTCGATTAGTTGTAATTGATCGCTTTCTAGGGCGAGTGCCAGGGATTCGAGCATTTGACCACTTTCTTGTTCAAGCCGATTGGCCTTTGGATGTTTCGCAAAACTTGCTGATGGGTGGTTTGCTGTTGATCGTGTCGGCTCTGATCGGGATGGCACTGGACCTTCCGGCATTTGTCACAGGCTTACTGATGGTAGTCATTTTGGGGGGCGCCATCTACTACCTCAATCATCGATGTACACAACGGGTCAAGATCATTGAAAAACAATTGCCAGACGCGCTGGATCTTATGGTTCGTGCGCAGCAATCAGGACATGCCTTCACAAGCGCGTTGCAAATAACTGCGTCTGAAACCCGTGCCCCTATCGGTATGGAGTTTAGAAAGGTGTTCGATGAAATCAATCTGGGTATGAGTATTAAGGTTGCCATGAATCATCTAGCAGCTCGCATTGATAGCAACGAGATCCGCTATTTTGTGGTGGCTGTCTTGATCCAGAACGAGACAGGTGGGAATTTAGCCGAAGTACTCCGAAAGACGGCCGCGCTGATTCGTGAGCGCCAAAAAATTGCCGGGGTGGTTCGCGTGTTATCAGCCGAAGGACGAATTTCAGCGTGGATTTTATCCGTTATGCCTTTTGTATTGGCATTATTATTATACCTTATCAACCCAGAGTTCATCTCGGCACTTTGGAAAGAACCGATGGGTTTGACAATGTTGGGTATCTCTTTGTGCTTGATGATCGTGGGTGTCGTTTGGATGTCCCGGCTAGTTCAAATCGAAGTTTGAAGAGAAGTCATGTCTATCTTGAATCTACTTTTTCTGGCGTCCTTGTTCTTGTTGTTACTTTCTTTGACTTATCTCGCCTTAAATAAATGGTTTCTAGCTGATTTTCAAAAGCGCCGTTTGGCATTGATTGGGCTGAGGATTCCTGTACTCAATGCGTGGCGCAATCGCATGAAATTCCTAATCATTAAATTACTTTTATCGCTTGGTCCTTGGGCTGCGCCTGCTACTTTGGAAGATTCTTCGCAACCCACTGATTTACAGATCAAACTGCTCAATGCAGGCCTGCGTTCAAGCATGGCTGTCTCGGTTTTTTTGGGCTTTAAAACGTTGCTTACCTTTTTGCTACCGTTTTGTTTTGTGACGCTTATATGGTTGTTTCAAGTGTCCTGGCCCGATCTGGGATTTTGGGCAGGACTGATGACTTCAGCAGCGATAGGTTATTACGTCCCTAACATTGTTTTGTACCAACTGGTCAAGCGACAGCAGAAGCGCTTGTTTCATGCCGTTCCGGATGCATTGGATCTGATGCGTTTGTGCGTACAAGCGGGCCTGGGTCTGGACGCTTCCATCGAGAGGGTGGGGCGGGAAATTAGGTTGTCATACCCCCAACTCTCAGATGAATTCACTTTGACAGGGCTTGAGCTGCGCGCCGGTTCTTCAAGGGCAGAAGCGTTGCGCCACCTATCCCAGCGTATGGGCCTGCCCGATATTGAGGGGTTAGTCCTGTTGCTGATTCAAGCCGATCGATTTGGCACTAGCATCTCCGAATCGCTGGAAGTTCATTCGGATACGCTCAGAACCAGGCGCCGATTGATCGCCGAGGAAGCTGCGGCCAAGCTACCCGTCAAATTACTGATTCCTTTGATTTTTTGTGTATTTCCCGCTCTGATGACTGTGCTACTGGGACCCGTAGTAATAAGTATCACGCAGCACTTGTTCCCATTGGCCAACCGCTGAAGGTTGTCTTTGTTGTCGAGAGTTGGACTTGTTGCGACTCACCGGGCAGCTTTCTTCAAACACCAGATGGAAACTTCTTCATTACACGCGCGCCAGGAATCATATTGGGCTTGCTGCTTGGATAGCGCGGCGATGTTTTTCTAATTCTCGGCAAGACTTTTGACCGGCTTCGCTGGATCGATAGCCAAGCGCTATGTTGGCGAGTTGATGGTGCGCGATCGGATCAAACGGTTCATGACGCGATGTGTACTTGAGATCTCCGAGCAATTTGAAGCAGTGCTTGCAATTGCACCCGAACCGGCCGTAGTAAGTCTCATACGCTAGCTGGTGGATAGACTTACCCATCTATGAGTTCTAGACTTTAAAACATCATTTAACTGCAAGCTACTCGCAAGGGCTGCAAAGCGTGTAAGCGAAAAGTCAAATCCACCGGTAATTAGCTGACATTGGCATGCTTAGTGTAACGAAGCAGGCTACCCCAATGGCTCGGCCGTGCAAATTACTGTTTAGTAATCCGTAATGCTGACAGGTGTGACAACCGGCTCACGCTTCACGCTACAAGGTAATGAAAGGTGGTGCAAACAGGCATCAAAAAGCCTCGCAAAGCGCAGGCCTTGCGAAGCATTTCAATCTTCGACCTCGAACTAAGGCTGAAGGGCTATCAGGCGACCTTAAGCAAACGGGCCTGCCCATTGGGCTTTTTGGGCAAGGTCAGAAGCAACACACCGTCCTCATATCTGGCCTGCGCTGCAGCCTGATCCACGTGCTCATCGAGCGTGAAGCTGCGCGAGACACTGCCGTGATAACGCTCGCTGCGGATGACTTTGGTGCCCTCTTTTTCTTCTCTTTTCTTTTTTACTTCGGCACTCAGCGAGACCTGGTTGCCTTCCACCGACACTTTTATATCGTCCTTGTTCACACCGGGAATATCGGCTTTCAAAAAAAAGTTTTTTTCGTCTTCTGACAGATCGAGTCGCATCTGTGGTTCCCCTTCCAGCATGCGGTATCCGGGGCGCATGGCAAAACCTTTGAAAAATTCATCTCCAAATGGATCTCTCAATTCACTGAAAGGGTTAAATCGTGAAAGGTTGCTCATGGTAATTTCTCCATTGATTGAAAAACATCTGCAACCCGCAGGTTGCTTCTTACGAGCGCTAACGGTTAGCGAGTTCGGGGAGTTTTTCTCGTTCTAAAACTCCCATTGATACTGTGCAGCTGAATCGGGCAAACATCTGTTATTTAGTTCGCATTGAACCTGATGGCCTGATCGGTCAAATACATGTAAACCTCCAAGCCTACGACGCGATCGCTAAGTCGCATTTCGACCCAACGCGAGCATAGAAAACCCTGATCACAATGTCAGTAGGCTGCCATCCGCTGTCTAGCATTAGCACAAAAACCTCTGACATTTTCTACTGTCAGCAGTGTGTGCTAACCTCTCCTCGTGCTCAGTCATTTGCCATGATCAATACGTCTCCAATAATGCTGTCGAAAGACAAAATTTACAGCGTCGTCTTTTTGTACGGTGCGTTGGCAGATGGAGCAAGCACATCTCCTACTGAAACTGGATCTACTCTTCCGAAAGACCCGGCATTTCGCAGCCGAACGTTTGAGCATCCTGTTTTGCCAAGCACTCCATTGGGTCGCCCACCCGTAATGCCAAGAATCCCTACGAATGGGTCCAACCTTCTGACAGCAATTCCTCTCTGACACCACCTGGCATCGGACCAGCTGGGCCTTCGACTATCGCGTCGGTATATTGCCGAACGGTTTTATACCAAGATGTTTTGCCCGAATCTTCGACAATCACATGCCTCAAAGTGCATTGCACTGGATTAATTGGTTGTCCCGATTGAGCTTGTGCTCTGGCTTTGTTCATAAGCGCTATGGGATTAAAAGGTGCTTGACTCTCAAAGCAATCTTCATACAGCTTGTACAGACCCCACATATCTGCTTCAAGCTTTTCGTCCGGATGCACTACCTTTAACTGAAGTTGATCTTTCGCTTCTTTGCGATTAATCGGATGACCATGAAAAAAAAGGCGGGACGCCAAGTTTTCAATGGTTTCGTTGATTACATGATCATGTTTTTCCTCAGGCATGTGGGTTTTCAATATTTTTCGCCCCATCATCCGAGATTGAGATAAGAATCGCTCAACGTTACCCAACGCAAGCGGATGTACTTTATTTGCCAATATCTCCAGCGCTTTAATGAGTAAGTCTTCATGTGTGATGCCCACTGTCGTTTTTACGAAGGTTATATAAGCCTTCACATCTTCCACACTAATACCAAGTCTCCTTCCTGATCCTTCTTCCAATGGATTGAAGTCATTAGACACAGTTGGGTCAATTGGCCCCAATTCAGCAAAGGGGTGCATGACAATGTTGTCTGCTCCAAGTGAAAGAATGGTTGCTGCGCTATAAGCACGATATGGAATCAAAACATTGAACTCAGACGCGAACTCGCGAAACAGTGCGACGAGACGCCACGGCACAACTGAGTTTCCCCCGTTGCTGCATAGAAAAAAATCCAATCGCTCTATTGGTCTTTTCTTTATTAGAAGCAGGTAGTCCATCATTTGACGAACCGCATCTTCACTCATTTGAGCTGGGACCCCTTGCCGCATGCTAGTCAGATAGCAAAGTACTTTTGAATTGCGAGCCTTTTCAATCTTTTTAATGAGTTGCTGTCGCTTTACCTTTGTCGTGTCAAACATGTGGTCTCCCAAAATCCATGGTGAATCGCCCCGGGAATCGTGGAGGCCAATTGGTTTAAATAACGAGGTTAGCAACTGACGGTTGGGAGAGTTGCCGGTAGTAGTTTGCCTCAGCTTCGGCGGGAGGGATATAGCCGATCGATTCGAGCAGGCGGTGGTGATTGAACCAGGTGACCCATTCGAGAGTGGCTAGTTCCAGCGATTCCCTGGTTTTCCAAGGCGCCCGCCGATGAATCAGCTCGGTTTTGTACAAGCCGTTGATCGTTTCCGCCAAGGCGTTGTCGTAACTATCTCCCTTGCTGCCCACGGAGGGTTCGATGCCTGCCTCCGCTAGGCGTTCGGTATAGCGGATCGAGACATATTGCGAGCCCCGGTCGCTGTGATGGATGAGTGAGTCCTTCAATGCCGGCTGCCGGGCATACAGGGCTTGCTCCAGGGCATCCAGAACAAAGTCCGTCTGCATGCAACGACTGACCCGCCAGCCGACGATGCGGCGCGCAAAAACGTCAATAACAAAAGCGACGTACAGCCAACCTTGCCAGGTCGATACATAGGTGAAGTCGGAGACCCACAACTGGTTGGGACGGTCCGCCTTGAACTGCCGATTGACCCGATCCAGCGGGCACGCCACCGCTTTGTCTGGAATCGTCGTGCGTATGACCTTCCCGCGCCGGACACCGGCCAAGCCCAGTTGTCCCATCAGGCGCTCGACGGTGCAGCGAGCAACCTCAATCCCCTCCCGGTTCATCTGGCGCCAGACCTTGTCAGCACCATAGAGCTGCATGTTCGCCTCCCAGATGCGCTGGATTTGCGGCTTCAGTTCTTCATCGCGCTGAATGCGGGCTGGCCGCAGGGTCGGGTTGCGTTGTCGTGCCGCATGCTGGCGATAGCCTGACGGGGCAATCTGCAACACCTTGCAGATCGGCTCGACCCCATAGGTCTGACGATGCTGATCGACAAAGGTTCTCAGGACTTGAGTCGGCGGTCGAGCTCCGCCTGGGCAAAAAAAGCGCTCGCCAGCTTGAGAATTTCGTTGGCTCGGCGAAGCTCTTTCACTTCGCGCTCGAGTGCCTTGATCCGATCCCGTTCTTCGCTGGTGACGCCGTCCCGTAATCCGGCATCTACCTCGTGCTTACGAACCCACTCACGCAATGTTTCCGGTACGCATCCGATCTTTGGCGCAATCGACGAAATCGCCGCCCACTGCGATGAATAATCTTTCAGATGCTCTTGCACCATCCGCACTGCACGCTCCCGAATCTCGGGTGAAAACTTGTTTGATCGCTTCATGGCTCCATTCTCTCAAGTCTTGGAGCCTCCTCAAATCTCGGGGCGATTCATAAGTGCCAAAGCCTTGAAAGTTTGAAGTCCTTAAGTGTTAGTTTAGTGTCGAACCTTCGACAGAAGATTAGGGGCTCAAACCGCCATCGCACTGCCCTTGCGCTTAAAGCTCGTTGGCCTTACAGACCGAAAGCCGTTTTCTGCGGTGATGCACATAAGCCCAAACGCATCGGCCGCATGACTAGACCAATCGTGCTCGGGGCCCAGCCCGATGATGCGGACATCATCTTTTTTCTCGTGATACCAGCCAAGAGCTTCAATGCCAGCGGCGGTCGTTGCCTCGTTAAACCATATCGATCCAAATAAGCGTCTTCCTGACTCAATGCGTGCCATGGCAGCACCTCGGCCTTGATTGGGAATAACTTCAACCGAATAGCCCGCCTGGCGAAGCGCTGATTCATAAGAGACATCAAACACCCGATCGTGCGTTGAACCATCGTGCGGCAGCCAGATATCAGCTTTGGGAGGTCCTAAGTCTTGAGCATGCAGCCAGGCAAGATGTGCCGATAGCGGCTGACCCACAGCTTCATAATAGTTAAGCACGCGGATCTCTCGGCCCACAAACTGGCACACCCAAATCACAAAGGCATCGGCTTTTGCACCCGTTCCACCAAGATCTAAAAAGAGCTTCGTTCTGAGCAATGGATCAGCGGCAAGCTTTCCGATACGGCCCTGCGCTCGTGCAAGGTTTAAGTCCTTGGCAAAGTAAGCGCCTTCAAGCACGGTGGCATAGCCGCCCTCCCAGATGTGATCGTATTGGCCAGGGTTCGTGCTCAAACAGTCTTCGCGCTCTTGCGATAGAACCGAAGGAAACTTAGGATTGTCTGACCAGTTCGCTCGCACAACCACCGCGCCCGTCGGAAGTGTGGCCCCACGCAAGAGTTGATCCACGGCATCGGTCTTTCTTCTTGGATTCCAGCTAAACCAAAGCTCAGAAGCTTCCTGCCTGATGGTTGGCCGCAAAAGCGCAAGCGATCGTGCAGAAAGCGTTTGTGCCTCTTCAACCCAGGCTCTGCCATAGCCCTCTAGTGATTTGATCGATTCAGCGTTGTGATCTTGCATGCCTGTGAAGGTTATGAGCCCATCACCAGGTGCAGCAATCACTTCGTTGTAGACCTTAAAGCCATGGCGCGTATCAAGCGCATAGGCTGCAAGCTTATCTTCAAGCAAGCGCTTGCTTGACTCTTTAAGTGTCTTTTGCACTTCGCGTATACACACAGAACGCAAGCCTGGCTGTCGCAAATGATCTTCAATCAAAAGCTCCGCAAAAAAGTGACTTTTACCCGAGCCTCTGCCACCGTAGGCACCTTTATAGCGTGCTGGTTCAAGCAGCGGTGCAAAGACACGAGCCGTTTCAAAGATGAGCGTTTGCATGAGACGAGATAACCATGAGCCGTCTGTTAGAACTTTTCAAATGTTCAGAACGACCGATGTGAGCTTGCTGGTTCATTGATTTCTCATCCAACCGATTACGACAAAAGAAAGGGGCAACACCTATTCGCATTCCGAGCACGCTAGGCGTACGATTGAAGTGTATTGGTGGCCTTCTATTTGCCATGCTTGGCGAAGGATTAAGCTCAATGCTCGCGATGCCCACCTGAGGGCCCCATAAAACCTTGTGCAGCATCGGTGCTTTCGTTAAAGCGCCTATCTAGGTGGATTCAAAAAAAAGCGTCTCAAGCCGTATATGAGCACTTAATACGTCCCAATACCGAGTTTGTCCAAATTCAAAGTAAGACTGCACCACACCAGCCACCATGTCGGTGAACTGAAGATTTAGGCAATGCTGGCTGTCGCGGGGAATGGTCTCAAGCCTTGTCGTCGACCCGCGCGAAAACCAAAGCTCGGTTTGGAGGTAGTCATGGAGGCTACTGCCGCTTTCAACCTTGATCGATCGAGGATCCGGCACAAAGCTCACTTGCTCATGTTTTGCCATCTGATCAAGTAATAAGAGCTTCACCATATAGTTATACAGTTTGTTAGGATCACGCTGGATGTGTTGCTTAACGTTTTGCTTAGCCACCACAATGGCATGCAGTTCAATGCCAGGGTTCTTGATGACCAACTTAGCTGCATTACTTGCAAACTCGCCTCGAGCGTCAGGTGACATTTGCGCCCACTTTTTCTCACTATGGGCGCTCCACCCTCGGCGCTTATACATGTGGCGCAACATCCGTTCAGGCATGTGCTCAACGTCTGGAGGCAAAAGGCATGCAGCGATTATGAGATGGCGGCTCGATCCGCCCTTTGTATAGGGATGGTCAAATCGCCATCCGGTGTCTCCGCTCTCATCGAGGTAAATATGTGCCGTCATACGCAAACCAGTCGTCTATACAGATGAGTTGCGCATTGGACGATCGAACGCAATCATAGAAGAGCAGCCCCTGAGGCCGACGCGCTTACAGCGCGCTTAGGATACCTTTGTTGGCGTCCCGGTTGGCTCAGGATTTACCTGCTAGAGTGAGTATAGGACGGTAAACGACGGCTCAGCAACTAAAAATCTTTGCTCCGAGCTTGACAGTCACCGGCGATCTTTTTTGTTTAGTGCTGCATCAGCCGCATGAGCATCGATAGTGACTACATCTACAATGCGCCGCTCAATACTCGCAATGGAGCCTGAATGCTCAATCTTCTGAGCCTCATGAAAGCCGTGCATGGCGTTTAACTCGCGAACGGCAGCTACCACATCACTTTTGCGATCGGGCGCATCGATCACCTCTTTAAGGGCCATGACGCTTTGTTCGCGTGACCAAATCGATCGGATTAAAAGCATTTGTTGGATCTCAGCGATCCTTTTCTTTACCTTATCTTTGCCCATCATGAGCGAAGCCTTCACGTAGACGCTGCCATCTTTCCACTTTGTCGATCGTGGATTAGCAATGCGATAGGCTGCAGCCTGGCTTTTACCAAGGGCCACTTCGTTAGCAAAGCGCTCTTCAACAGGGGTGAGTTTCTCGGTCATGCGCAAGTCCTATGTTTGTCTTTGTAGCGATGCCTTATTGCCATGCTTGCCTAGGTGATGGTGCGATTGCGTGTGATGCAGTAGCGCAAATAGCGGCTGTTGGCCTGTCGGCTTAAGGTCACCGCTTCAACAAGGCCTTGCTCTTTGAGTTGGTGCAAGGCCCAAGACACCGTTTTATCTCTGCAACCCGTGCCAACAGCAATTTGGCTTAAGCGATACCAGCGGGTGGGGTGCTTTTGAAGAAACCGAAAAACTTTATCGGTGGTTGACCCAGGCTTCACCACACCATGGGTTGCAAACCTTTTTGGCTCAGACGATTGCTTTGTTACTGGCAACGCACTTAACGTTTGAACCATCCAGTGCATGCCCGTTGGCACATTTGATTGCTCATTGAGTTGATCTGGGTCTTTGATCACTTCAACCATCACCTTGCTCCTGCTCGCAGTTAAGTTGTGCCCAGGCGCTCAAACTCGACTCTAGGGTGTGCTCATAGCCTTGTTTCGTGCTTACTTCCTTTTGAACCGCAAGCCATACGGCACGCCACTCGTCACGGTCTTGCCGATAGACCAGTAAAGGACGAAGCCCTTGAGCCTGGCGCACCGTTTGATCCCACCAGTTGTGCAGATCAGAGCGTGAAGCGCGTCGGTGGCGCTTAACTTCGATAGACCAACCATTGAGACCTTCCAGATCACTGTCGCCCGCAGCGTTACGAACGCGCCTACGAATGCACTTGCCTGTAAGTCGGCTTAACTCAAGCGCAACCTCACGTTCACCGACTTGACCCTTGGTGCGGGACATCTTGCTCATGACACCGCTCCATGGCGCAAATCCAGCTGGGTAGGGGGATGAGGGGGATAAAGGGGGATCTTCCAGCCAGTAATATTTAAATTGCCACTGCCATTTTCCGTGTATAGGGTTAAAACATCCCCCTTCATCCCCCTCATCCCCCTACCTTTTATGTGAAAGTTTGGCTTAATCATCAGTCTCGTCCCCCAACCCGGTTGTTGAATCATTGACTGACCACTGATTAGGCTGACGACCGTCGTTAACGATCCGACACGCAAGTTTTCTGCCGCCAGCGATGCGATTGCGATGTGCCCGCAACCAATAGCCCAGTTTTGCCGTGCTTGTGGCATCGCTGCAGCCTGCCATCTCAAGGGCATCGCGAAGGTTTCCTGCACTTAATGCCCACTGCACCAGTTCATTGGCACGAAACTCCAGGGCTCGACCCGTTGTCTTTCGACACTTAACGCTTGCCATGGCTGCAATGGCTTCAAAGGCTTGAGCAATTTCACCCGTCCCATCGTTATCGAAGCGCACCGCACTGACGGGATCTTCCTGACCGAGCCAAATAAGCGCATCGCGAACACGCCAGGACCAATCCTCAAAGGACTCAAGCGGGGGCAACATCAAACGGTCAGGGTGTAGCGCATAGGCTCGCAAGACGGTGAGCGCTGCGTGAATCAAGCGTGAGCGGTTGGCCAGCACAAAGCTTGCAAGTGCAGGCTGCTCAAAGATAACGCCTCGATCGCGCGGTGATTCAACCGCTAACTGCAAATCACACACAAGGGTACGCCTTGCGT
>Ga0255219_1000044_pt1 | contig 35505 bp, 49 predicted proteins | sample Miss_Colum_RepA__FD_183037 | JGI IMG/M metagenome (GOLD analysis project Ga0255219, IMG submission 183037) | Freshwater microbial communities from Mississippi River, Louisiana, United States - Miss_Colum_RepA_8d | ecosystem: Environmental > Aquatic > Freshwater > River | place: USA: Louisiana...
ACCGGATTGGCGCTCCTCGGGAATTTGATCGTCAGGGTAGAACCAGATTCCAATTTCGCTTGCATCAACGGTCTCTCGCCCGGTAGTCGTATAGTGCAACTGCAGTCCAAGCATGGAGCCGGCCTTGAGCAACCCTCCCGTATTTGGCTCCTCCACATGAGGCTCAGCGCCGGGAATGTAAGGCGTGATATGAGCCACGTTCGGGTCTGTCGCACCCAGAAATCCGCGGGGTCGCTCGCCCGGCGCGATGACGGCATTCAAGGTGTGGTGCAGCACAGTGCGGTCGCCTGGCATGTACTGACTGGCGCGAACCCAGCGATCACGGTCCAGGCCCTCGAAAGGAACCACGACGGTAATGTAATCAAGCACGCCGGTGGCCGGAATGGTCTGCGGCGGCACCTTTACTATCAAGTCAGGCTCGCCGAAGGCCCACTTGCTCTCTGGCCAGACGAGAGCCGCCAGCGGGTCGTTGTCGCCATCCTTCGGAGCACCTGTGGCGATCCACTGCAGAATCTTCTGCTGCTCGTCGACTTCCAGCACATAATCATTGCTGAACTCTCCGACATGAGGGTCAAGCTGGCCGGGCGGCATGCGCTTGGTCATCAGCACTTCGCGGATCATGGGCGACCAGCCCTGCACCATCGCGTGGCTGTCCATGGCGAAGGGGGCGATGCCGCCCTCGCGGTGGCAGCTGGCACAGTTCTCGGCGATGATCGGGGCGACATCGCGGCTGTACGAAACGCCCGTGGAAGCCAGCTGCGCCATGGCTGGATAGCTGACATCCGCGCCATCCATGGCCACTACCGGCGTGCTGATGGCCGCGCCGGCTGTCACCTCACCCAGGGCCGTCTCCAGCGCCGCGACCGGGCCGCGGAAGATTACTTCGAAACTGCGCGGATCGAAGAGGAAAGTCTCGCCGCTCTTGTCGACCCCCATGGCCTGAGCGATCACCTGAGCGTCATCGATGAGCACCGGCAATGTCAGGCCGAGTGCCTCGGCCTGGGCAAGCACCTGTGCCCGCGGCTCGCCCAGCGGATTGATAAGCATGAACTCGATGCCCTGCTCGGCATAGGCAGCTTGCAGGCGGGTGTAGTCGGCCAGGGCCGCGGCCGTCTGTGCGCTGCCGTTGACCTGTACCAGGAAGGCAATCGCCTTGTGGTCGTCGTACCAGCTCATGTGATGAAAACGGCCCTGCTGGTCGAGCAGGGCGAAGTCCCCCACCCGCTCGGCGGCCTGCAGCGAAGTGCAGGACAACACACTCAGCAGCGCAGTGAAAGCGAGGGATCGGGAGCGTGCAAGAATTGGCATGGGAGTCTCCGGGGAAAGAAGTGGGACGGGGCTGTGTCTGGGCTGCTCTGCTCCGGGCGCGCGGCGCCCTGGTTGCAGAATGGTACAGATGCTACCACCCGGCCAAGAGCTGTCCAGCAGGACTCAGCGCGGCTGCCCGGGGATTTTCTCACCGGATTCTGGAATTGAAGAATCAGCAAGGGAAAGGGGCGCCAGACCGCGGGAGCGGCCTCGCGCGCCCGGGGGAAGCTCAGTTGCCGCTGTAGAAAACGTTCAGCTTGTTGCCGTCCAAGTCACGGAAGTAACCGGCGTAGTAGGTATCGCTGCGCGGACCGGCCGGGCCTTCGTCCTTCGCGCCCAGCTCGATGGCCTTCCTGTACACGCGGTCCACAGTAGCTCGGCTGTCGGCCAGCAGGGCGATCATGGTGCCGTTGCCGAAGGTGGCGGGATTCTTGTCGTAGGGACGGATGACGGACAGCATCGGACTGGTCGGGCTGTTGCCCCAGGCGATAAAGCCATCCATTTCCATTACGCGGGTGGCTTTCAGTTCTGTCAGCAAGGCGTCGTAGAATGCGCCAGCGCGGGCCAGGTCGTTGGTGCCGAGTGTCACATAGCCAATCATGGGGGTCTCCAGTAGGGGGATGAGTGTGAAACGAGCCGGCACTCTAGCACAGGGCCCGGCACGCCAGTGTGTCCGTCATGCCAGTCGTGCAGCAATTGCTGCCCCGCCTGTGCCACAATCCGCCACAACGCCATCTGAAGGTGATCCCATGTCCACTGCATTTCCCGCCCCAGACTTCGACGTTGATGCCGTCCTGGCAGACCCCGCTCATCCAGTCGTGCTGTTCTCTCTGAGCTGGTGCAGTTTCTGTCGCTCCGCCAAGCAGCTGCTGGACCAGCTGCAGATTAGCTACATCGACCACGAGCTGGATCGCGGCAGTTTCCTGAAGCCTGCGCTGCAGCAGCGCGTGCGTGGGCGTCTGGAGGAGCTGACAGGCAGCAACACGTTGCCACAGCTGTTCATCGGCGGCGAGTCCATCGGCGGCTACACCGACACCGCCAGTGCCCTGCGCACCGGGCGCCTGGCAACGGTGCTCACCCGCCATGGTGTGTCCTTTCACCCTGTCTGAACCCGGAGCCTGCCATGGACCTGCCGATCCGCTACCTGCATCTGACCGCCGTCCTGGTGCTGGCCGGCACCCTGATCATCGAGAACATGGCCATGGCGCGGCAGATCAGCCAGGAGGACCTGCGCAACCTGCTCAAGGTGGATGCCGCCTATGGCATCAGCGCCGCTCTGGTGCTGGCCTGCGGACTGGGGCTCTGGTTCTGGGGGGGCAAGCCGGCGGATTTCTATTCGGGCAATCCCGTGTTCCACGCCAAACTCGGTCTGTTCGTGCTGGTGGGGCTGCTGTCCATCCACCCCACCGTATTCCTGCTGCGCCACCGCAAGCACACGCAGAACATCATCGAGGTGCCGGTGAGTGTCCTGCGTGTCCTGCGCGCCGAGCTGATCCTGCTGGCCTTCATTCCTGTGCTGGCCTTTCTCATGGCACGCGGCATCGGGCTGCCGACGCTCTGACTCAGGCCAGCACGCGCTGCAGCCAGGCGGAGATGTCCCGCACTTGCTCCAGACACACCGAGTGCTCCATTGGATACCTCTGCCACTGCACCGGGTGACCCAGCGCGCGCAAGGCCGCCTCGGCACGACGCCCCAGCGCCTCGGGCACTACGGTGTCATGACTGCCATGACATACCAGCACCGGCAGGCCCGCATTGGCGGCTGTCTGCTGCACAAGCTCGGCAGTGGGGAAATAGCTCGACAGGGACATCGCCCCGGCCAGCGGACGCGCACAGGTCAGCGCCGCCTGCAGGATCACGGCACCGCCCTGGGAAAAGCCCGCCAGCACGATGCGGCGGCTGTCGATGCCACGCGCCACCTCGCGCTCGATCAGGGCGTGCACAGCTTCAGCCGAGCGTGTCAACTGCGCGACATCCACCCGGCGCTCGATGCTCATCTCAAGGATGTCGTACCATGCCGGCATGACATAGCCGTTGTTGATGGTGACGGGGATCTTCGGCGCATGGGGAAACACGAAGCGCACCGGCAGGTCGGCGGGCAGATGCAGCTCCGGGACGATGCCGGCGAAGTCGTGGCCGTCAGCACCCAGGCCGTGCAGCCAGAGAATGGCAGCAGTGGGCTCGGCGCCGTCAGGAGACAGCAGTTCAACAGCAGGCAGGCAATTCATGGCGGTGTATCCTCCGGGCAAGCGGGGCTGGAATGGTAAACCGCGCACTTGGTGCTGGCTACCTGCTGAGCAACCCGTCAAGCCGACTTGCCCGCGCGCGCAGCTTGTTGCTACTCTCGAAACGCGCGTTTGCGCATCCAGGGCAAAGACTCGGAGAACAATAATGATCAACCGGCTTCCCGTTCCTGCACGACCCGCACGACCCGCATTATCAACGCGCGCCGTCTGCATGCTGCTGGCACTGTTTCTGCTGCCAGGGGTGCAGGTCTGGGCCCAGACCGACGCCTATCGCGCTCCCCGCACCGCCGACGGTTATCCCAACCTGCAGGGTATGTGGACCAACAACACCATTACGCCGCTGGAGCGCCCGCCAGAGCTGGCCGACCGCCCCTTCCTGAGCGAGGCCGAGCAGCAGGCCATGGAGCAGGCCGTGCTGGCCGCGATTGCCGCCGCCGATCTGCCCAGCGATCCGAATCGCCCACCTCCCACCAAGGAGCAGATCGACCTGGAGGACAGCTACAACGCCTTCTGGTTCGATGATGGCACCAAGGTGGCAATCTACAACGGCGAGCGCCGCACCTCTCTCGTGGTGGATCCGCCCGATGGGCGCATTCCTGCCCTGACCCCCGCGGCCCAGGCCCGGCTCGCAGCGGCAGCGCAGGAGCGAGCGCAAGACCCGTTCCGCGGCCCCGAATCACGCCCGCTGGCCGAGCGCTGCCTGCTCTCGTTCGGCTCCAGCTCCGGACCGCCCATGTTGCCGATCCTTTACAACAATCACTACCAGATCGTGCAGTCACCTGGCTACGTGATGATCCTGGTGGAGATGGTGCATGACGCCCGCATCATCCGCATCGACGACCAGCCCCTGCCCGCCGCCTGGAAACCCTGGATGGGCGATTCCATCGGCCGCTGGGAAGGCGAAACCCTGGTGGTGGAAACGCGCAATTTCCATCCGCTGCAGAACTACCGGGGCTCGGGCGCTGAATTTCACACCGTGGAGCGCTTCACGCGCGTGGGGCCCGATACGATCAATTACAGTGTGACGGTAACCGACCCCCAGACCTTCACGGCCCCCTGGACCGCAGAGATTCCGATGTTGCGCACACAGGACCAGATGTTCGAATATGCCTGCCACGAAGGTAACTACGCCCTGCCCGGCATTCTGGCGGGAGCACGTGTAGAAGAGCGGGAAGCAGGAGCCTCCAGGTAGTATGGAAGACATCATCGAGATGCTGCGGGAGCGGAACGAGCCCGTGCCGGTCCCGCTGGAATTGCCCGACGAGGATCTGCTCGTCGAGATCGAGGAACAGCTGTACATGTCGCTGCCGGACGACCTGCGGGTCTTCCTGCTGACCGTCAGCGATGTGGTCTGGGGCCGCCTGGAGCCGGTCACGGTCACAGATCCGAACTCCCATACCTATCTGCCCGAAGTGGCCGCCGTGGCCTGGAGCCTTGGGCTGCCGCGGCGCTACCTGCCCATCTGCGAGGCCGACGGCGGCTACTACTGCATCAGCCAGGATGGCACCGTGCTGTTCTGGGACGAGCGCATCAGCGATCAGAGCTGGGACTCCCTCTGGCTCTGGGTGCGCGAAATCTGGCTGGCGGACTGAGGGCCCCTCAGGGCTCCTCGCCGTCATCGACCGCTTCCGACCTCTTGTCAGCGCCGCGCCGGGTCACGCTCAACCAGTCCAGCGCGATCCCTGAAATGGCGCTGAAACGCGTCACCCGGTAGATCACCTGCAATACCTTCGGACGTCGGCGCACACGCGGTTCCGCCGCGCGCGGAATGAACCACACCGATACCGCCACCCGCAGCAGGAAACTCGCCACGAACACGATGAACAGGGGGCTGCGCATGTCACTCAGAAAAGGCACGGCCTCCGCGATGTGCGGCGCCGCCGTGGCAATCAACCCGCCCAGCAGCGCTCCCCCGAACACGGCCACGGCGCTCAGTGCCGACTGCATGGCCGCATAGACGGCAAAATCACTCTTGTGCGGCCGGATGTCGTAGAGATAGTTGGCCGTGCTGAGACTGTAGCCACTCCACACGAAGCCCGAGACCATCTGCACGCCGATCAGGTACCAGTGATCCGGCGAGAACAGCCAGAGCAAGGGCACCACGGGAATCACGATACTGGAGAACAGCATCACCAGGCGATTGCCGAAGCGATCGCTGAAACGCCCCCAGAAACTCAGTGTGAGGAATTGCGTCAGGATCGACGCGATGGCATTGAGGCTGTACTCCAGGTAGGTGAACTGCAGGTCGCGCAGCATGTAAACGGCGAAAAAGGGAGCCGAGATCGCCACCACCCCCTGCATGCCAGCCACGAAGAAGCTGTATTCGCGGAAGGTGCGATCCTTCAGGGAAGCGCGCATCTGCAGCAGACTTTGCCAGAAACCCTTGCGGCCGGATGGATGCGGCACCGGGTCAGGGTCATGCATCTGTGTCAGCAGACGGGCCGAGATCACGCGCCCGGCACCCGCTGCGGCGAACAGCAACGCGAAACCCAGCCACACGACCCCCAGCCGCTCGCTCAGACTCAGCAGCGCTCCCCCGCTCACGAAGATGGCCAGCGAAGCCATCATGGTCAGGCGTGTGCGCGAGGCAAAGAAAGCGCCACGCCGGCGCTGCGGCACGATGCTTCCCATCCAAGCGCGCCACTGTGGCTGAATGAAATTGAGACAGGAGAAATACAGGACACAGAGCCCGATCAACCAGGGCACGGAGCTGGCGCTGCGCGTGAGTGCCAGCACGGCGAGAGCAAACACCACCAGTGCTTGAAAGCCCGCGGTGGTCACCACCAGCGGCTTGCGCGGCAGATAGTTGCCGAGCCAGGCCGAGAGTATCTGGAATAGCGCGCCGAAGAGCTGAGGAATCGCCATCAGCCAGCCCATCTGCGCAGCCGTGGCATTGAGGTAGATGGCAAAGGCATTGAAGAAGTTGTCACCGGTGGCCGTCATGGTGGCCGAAGCCACCGCTTCCTTCTGCGAACTGCGCAGCGTGGGGCGCAGCCAGACGGTGCGGGCACGCGCTTCTCGGGGTGCATACGGCGGAAGCTGTTCGGTCATCGGAAAGTCTGCACTGCTGCTGGCTGAAGACGTATCCGAGGATCATCGAATTCGCTTGCCAATGCAATGGCGGCAGGCGAGGCCGGCAGGCTTGAAAGCAGCGTCTGCTGTCCCGATATGGCAGGGAGTTGACGCAGAGCCATCCCACGGGAGACCCGCATGTCCGATCAGATCTATGTGACCTGTCCACACTGTCATCGCAAGAACCGCATGCCAGCGCCTCGGCTGTCAGAAAAAGGGACTTGCGGCGCCTGCAAGCAGGCGCTGTTCAACGGGCATCCCGTGCCGCTGTCCCGGAGCAGCTTTGATCAGCACCTGAGCGGCGACGTCCCGCTGCTGGTGGATTTCTGGGCGCCGTGGTGTGGCCCGTGCCGCTCGTTTGCACCGACCTTCGATGCCGCTGCTGCCAGCTTCGAGCCGCGCCTGCGTTTGGTAAAGGTCAATACGGAGGTGGAGCAGGCGCTGGCGCAGCGTTTTGCCATCCGCAGCATTCCCTCGCTGGTGCTGTTCCACAAGGGTCACGAAGTCGCCCGCCTTTCGGGGGCGCTGCCGCCTGCTCGGCTGCAGCAGTGGGTGCAGCAGCACCTGCCCAATTGACCCTGCGCCGGTAAACCACTGCAAGCCCTCTGCGTTGGACGGCTCGCATGCATGACACATTTCCGACAGCGGCAATGCGTCGACGTCCACCCTTTTTGCCAAGGAGTCTCGCTCATGTGCAAGCCGATACTGTTATGCGTTCTGGTGCTGGGAATGGCAGCCTGTCAGTCTGGTCGAGGCCCGCTTTACAGTGGCCCGATCATTGATCCGCAGGGCGTTGACATGGGCCGTTATCAGGCCGATCTGTCAGAATGCCAGGCCATCGCCGATCAAGTGCCCGTGGGCGAGCGCGTTGTCGCCGGCGCTGCCGTGGGTGCTGCTGTCGGCGGCGCCATTGGTGGCATCATGGGCAACAGCCGTACTGCAACGCGCTCCGCTGGTGCGGGCGCCGTGGGAGGCGGCCTGCAGGGCGCTTCCTCGGGAATGCGTGAACGCGATCGCGTCATCCACAACTGTCTGCGCGGACGTGGTTACAGCGTGCTCAACTGATTTGGCCGGATTCCAGGGATCCCTGAAGCAGCGGCCGCCCCTTCCAGGGCCACGCCGTTCGCCGTCAGGGAGCAGCAGATGTACTTGCCTGACATGAGTCCGACCAGAGCCTGGTACGGTTGATAGCGACATGCCACCAAGCCTCTATCTCGGCGCCCCGACACGCCATGCCGGGGCGTTCCAGAATGCCTGTCACCACATGCTGGTGAACGGTCTGGTCAGCGAGGGCGTGGAAGGGATGTGAAGTGGCGAAGATGCTCTCTTCAGCGTCGAGCCAGAGATACAGGTACCAAAAGGATCAGAGTCTGGTGCTGATTCCCATGACGTTCGCCGCCGACCTTCGGAAGCGTTCCAAACATGAGGGCTGCGCCCGCGTGCACTACCTCAATCCGGAAGATAGCGCCCGCTTCGGTATCCGGGGTGGCACCTTCACTGTCGTCGCAGCAGGGCACAAGTGATCGTCAGCCAGCGTTTCCTGCGCGGCAGCCTGCTCTGTCTCTTTGCTGCTTGGCGCCTGCAACGGTGTCCACGACACAGGCGTTGACACTCTCATCCAGACCAATCGCGCCGCAAACAATCCGATTCGCATGGCGGAAGACGAGATTCAGGCCGGGACCAACATCATCGCCGCGTGCTTTGCCAACGATCTGCCCCGCGCTTCGTCTCTGGGGCGCGAGGTATCGCAACCGCTGGTTTCCCAGCGGACAGCGGCGGTCCATGCAGTGAAGGAGGAAATCATGCTGCGCGACTGGCAATAACCCCGCACCGCGGGAGCAGGACGGGCTTACGGCCTGCGCTGCTCCAGCACTCGCACATAGTGATGCAGAATCTCGTCGTAGGTGGTCACACCCACATTCACCTGCGCCTCGGCATCCACGTTGTGCGGATTCGCCTCTGAATTGTCGTACACCGTCTCGGTGACCAGGCGACTGCCTGCCGGCAGTGCCACGCGCTCACGCAGCGGGTAATTCATCTGCCAGTTGAAATTGTAATTCGCCACATTGATCAGCGGCCGCACGCTGCCATCGGGCAGCTCGGCATTGATGCGCATGCTCTTGCCCCGCGTGTGGGTCTGCGGCGCAAAGCTCTCCACGAACACGTCCTGCGCAAACGCCGGTGCCGCAGCATTCTCGACTTGATTGTCGACGCCGGGTGCGATGGTGAACTCTTCGTTCAGCGTGATCACATGGCGCACCTGGTACTGCGGCGGAGTGTCGCGAAAATAGAAACCGATGCGTGTACGATCCAGGCGCTCGCGCCCCCCTGTCACGTAACGCAGCTTGAAGGACAGGTCGCGATCGGCGCGCAGCAGATAGCCGGAATCCTCTGCAAACACTTCACGCGGGCGACCTGGCACGTAAAGGCTGATGAAATCGGCATTGTCTGGATCGATCAGATCCGCCGGATTGCGGTCGCTGATGGCAGGATCCACGGCGTGCACCAGCAGACTGTGCAGTACGGAGGGCTCCCCCACGTCATAGGCGACGGCCTGCACCCAGCGATCCTCGGTCAACGCCAGATCGGCGCGCTTGATCAGGAAGTCCACCATGCCGGTGGCAGGTACGGCCTCTTCCGGCACCTCGATCACCAGATCCGGCTCCCCCAGTGCCCATTCCGGGGCGGCCGGCGCGGGCGTCGCAAGAGGATCGTCCTCGCCCTCGCGTCGTGCACCGCTGTCGATCCAGTGGACGAGCGTCATCAGCTCCTCATCGGTGATGGTATGGATATCGCCCCACTCGCCCACCTCGGTGTCGATCTGCCCGGGAGGCATGCGCCGCGTGATCAGCACCTCTCGGATCATCGGACTCCAGCCCTGCATCATGCGGTGACTCACCATGGCCCAGGGCGCCAGGCCGTCTTCGACATGACACACGGTGCAGCGGCGCTGCACGATGGGCACGATCTCGTCCTGATAGGAAATCTGGCGGTCGCCGAAACGTTCGACATGCTCATAACGCAGCGCAGTGCCGGCCACCTCCGGCACGCCCTCCTGCGCATCGACTTCGACATTGGCCAACGCTGCCTTGAGGGCACTTTCGAGATAGGGCACCGGAAGTTGCGGGTCGGCGCCGGTCACAGCCACGCGGCTGTCCAGCGGGCCGCGGTAGACAATCGCGAAGGAAGACGGATCAAGGACGAAGGCTTCGGCGGTGGTCTTCACACCGAGGGATCGCGCCACCAGCTGGGCACTGTCGAGCAGCATGGGAATGTCCAGGCTCTGCCGTTGCAGCGCAGCGACTGCGGCCTCCCGACTGACAGTCCGGGTGGACTCCAGCAGGAAGAACACCACACCCTGCTCCGCATAACGCTGCTGCAGGTCCTGCAGCATGACGATGCCCGCGGCTGACACGGCATCATCAGGGCTGTAGACATACAGCACCACGGCCTCGGACTGCTTGTAACGACTCAGCTGATGAAACCGACCGTTCTGATCCAGCAGCGCAAAGTCTGTGCCTCGTTGCGCCAGTGCCGTGGACATGAACAAAACGCTGCCGAGACTGACAGCGAGCAGCAAGCGCGAAACAAGGAGAATGCGAGTCATCATAAAAGGTACGAAGGTTGGCACACGAGGCTGGTCAGCAAGAATTGGCCGCATTTAAGCACACCGCCGCGCGGGGCGGCTTCCTCGAATCGGAGGAATCGCTGACGGATTCCGAAGGATTGCAGGAAAGCCGCCAGAGGACGGGCTCAGACGATGAAGTTCACGAGTTTGCCGGCGACATAGATCACTTTCTTGATGCTCACGCCATCCAGCTTGTCTGCGACCCCTGGCGCCTTGCGCGCGATCTCTTCCACTTGCGCCTGTGTCAGTGAGCGCGCCACCTGCAGCTCTGCGCGGCGCTTGCCGTTGATGTGCACGGTCATGACGAGGTCGTCGGACTGCAACCAGTCGGGGTCCGCCTTCGGCCAGGGGTGATAGGCCAGCGTCTGCGCATGCCCGAGGCGCTTCCACAGCTCCTCGGCAATATGCGGCGCGAACGGCGAGAGTACCAGCACGAACTTCTCGGCAATCGCGCGCGGAAGGCGCTCCTGCTTCTTCGCCAGATTCACGAATTCCATCATCTTGGCGATGGAGGTATTGAAGCGCATGCCTTCGATGTCGGCCGTCACCTTGTGCACGGTGATGTTGATCTCGCGGCGCAGCTCGTCGGTGGCGCTCTCCTCGGGCTCGTCGGTGATGAGCGTGGAAAGCTGCTCGGTGTCCGGGTCGATGAGCAGCGACCAGGCACGATCGAGGAAGTTGTAGACCCCCTTCACGCCATTGGTCTGCCAGGGTTTGACTGCCTCCAGCGGGCCCATGAACATCTCGTACAGTCGCAGCGAATCCGCCCCGTATTCCGCTACAACGTCATCTGGATTGACCACGTTGAGGCGCGACTTCGACATCTTTTCCTCGCGGGCGTTCAATGGTGTCTGCGTGCCTTTCGCGAAGGGCTTGCCGTCACGGTATTCCACATCGCCAGGCGCATAGAAGCGGCCGTTCTCGTCGCGATGACTGATGCCCAGAATCATGCCCTGATTGAACAGCTTCCTGAACGGCTCGCGCGTGGACACCAGCCCGCAGTCGTACAGCACCTTGTGCCAGAAACGCGAGTAGAGCAGATGCAGCACTGCATGCTCGACGCCGCCGACGTAAAGGTCGACCGGGCCCCAGTACTGCTCGGCCTCGGGAGAGAAGGGCGACTGTTCGTTGGTCGGATCCATGTAGCGCAGGTAATACCAGCAGGAGCCAGCCCACTGCGGCATGGTGTTGGTTTCACGCAGCCACTGCACGCCATCCAGCTCCACCTGCATCCACTGCTCGGCGCGCGCCAGCGGCGGCTGGCCGTCCGCCGTGGGCTTGTACTCGTCCAGCTCGGGCAGGGTGATGGGCAGATCCCGCGTCGGCACCGCACGGATCTCGCCCGTGGCCGGGTTGTGCAGGATGGGGAATGGCTCGCCCCAGTAACGCTGGCGGGAGAACAGCCAGTCGCGCAGCTTGTAGGTGGTCTCCCCTTGCCCCATCCCCTTCTCTTCCAGCCAGGCGATCATTTTCGCCTTGGCCTTGGCGGTGGGCAGGCCATCGAGGAAGCCGGAGTTCACGGCAATACCTTCCTCGGCGTACGCGGCCACACTGACATCACCGCCCTGGACCACTTCGAGAATGGGCAGACCGAAGGCGCGCGCGAATTCATGATCACGCTCGTCGTGTCCGGGCACCGCCATGATGGCACCTGAGCCGTAGTCTGCCTTCACATAGTCCGCAATCCAGACAGGGACGGGCTGGCCGTTGACGGGGTTGATGGCATGACCGCCGGTGAAGACGCCGGTCTTCTCCTTGGCGGCCGAGGTTTCGCGATCCAGATCGCTGATGTTCTTCACGCGCTGGACATAGGCAGCTACCGCTGCGGCCTGCTCCGGGGAGGTGATGCGTGCCACCAGGGGATGTTCCGGCGCCAGCACACAGAAGGTGGCGCCGAACAGCGTATCGGGCCGCGTGGTGAAAACCTCGAATTCACCCTGGCTGCCCTGCAAGGCGAAACGCACCCGCGCCCCCACTGATTTGCCGATCCACTGCCGCTGCATTTCGATGATGCCAGCAGGCCAGTCGAGCTCGTCCAGATCGTTGAGCAGACGCTCGGCATAGGCCGTGATACGCAGCATCCACTGGCGCATCATGCGTCGTTCGACCGGATCGCCCGTCTCGACGTAGCGTCCGTCCTGCACCTCTTCGTTAGCGAGCACCGTGCCCTGCGCCGGGCACCAGTTCACCGGCACCTCGGCAAGATAGGCCAGACCCTTCTCGTGGAGTTTCAGGAATATCCACTGGGTCCAGCGGTAGTAATCCACCTTGCTGGTGTCGATCTCGCGCTGCCAGTCGTAGGAGAGGCCGAGGCGCTTGATCTGCCCGCGGAAATTGCCGATGTTCTCCTGGGTGATGACCGCAGGATGCCGCCCTTCGCGGATGGCCGCGCGTTCGGCAGGAAGACCAAAAGCGTCCCAGCCCATGGGATGCAACACATTGAAGCCGTTCATGCGCTTGTAGCGCGCGATGATGTCCGTGGCCGTGTAGCCTTCCGGGTGCCCGACGTGCAGACCCGAGCCTGACGGATACGGAAACATGTCCAGGACGTAGTACTTGGGTTTGCTGAAGTCCGAGTTCGACACGCTGAAGGTGTTGTGTGTGTCCCAATAGTGCTGCCAGGCAGGCTCGATGGCTGCGGGATTGTATTTCTTGCTCATGGTGGGTGCCGAGAATGTCCCTGTGTCGATGAATCACGTCAATCGTTTGATTGGATAGAAAAAATTGGAATCGGAGAATAAACCACCTACCGCTGCATTACAATTTTGCCGCCCCTGCCGGCGAGTCGTGAAAGTCGGACCGAAAGAATTTTGCACGACAGCTTTGACAAGCCAATCAACAGGTCTAGAATGGGGTCATGTCACAGTAAGACAGATCAATGTCCTGACTCGTCGACACTCAAGCAACCACATGGAACAGACAAGGTGCAACACGTTCTGCCATTGATCACCGCGCTGCTGCTGGCCCTGTACGTGAGCGTACCCGGTCCGCTGGATGCCTACGATGACCCATCGGTCGCGTCGGTCACCGAGCTGCAGGATGATTTCGTCTCTTCCAACCCCCGCCACGATGACCCTGTCGTGGGTCCGATCGACGTTGTGTTCCACCTGCCACCCATGGCGGGCGTCCTCCGCCATGTCGAGGTGATTGAACACCCCGATTATCGCCCTTCCGTTCCAAATATCCGCGATCCACCACGTTCGTTCGCTGCCTGACCTTACAAAGCGAAAAACCTCGTGCCCGCGCATGCCTCTCGGCATGAAGCACCGTTGTCTGCGCTCGATACCTTGCGCAGCGTGAGTCAGCACCTGGTTTCCCGATTCGGTAGCAACACTGATTGCAGGAGCACCATCATGCACAGCATTCCCTTGTTTTCCGTCAGCGACATTGCCCACCTGGTGCAACCGGAAGAGTTCCATGAACTCACCACTCACTCCTCCGCGCTCGAGATATTTACCGATTTCAAGAAGCATCTACCGCTGACCATCGAAGGATCCCTGCCGGCAACCGATGTCGAGGCGCAAATGCGCACGGCGCATGTGAAGATGAAACTGGTGGTGGATGCCACCAATGAATTCATCGGCACTATCAGCATGGAGGACCTCGACGAGCAGCACTTCATGCAACACATTGCCAGGGGCTGTCTGCGTCACGAGATCCTGGTGTCGGATCTGATGCAGCCGAAAGACCGCATCATGGCTCTCAGCCTGGATGATCTGGAACGCGCCAGCATTGGTGACGTAATCAAGGCACTACAGAAGAAGGGACAGCAGCACTGCCTCGTGGTGGATCGCAGCGGCAGGCAGATTCGCGGATTGATCTCTGCCAGCGACGTGGCCAGACGCTTGCACATTCCCATCCTCATCGAACGCATTCCCAGCTTCGTGGACATCTTCAGCTCTGTACGGCGACCGGCTGCGTGAGTCACGTCACGTAGATCCGGTATTTTGCCGGGGCGTGTCATGCAAGAGGCCGCCCCGGATTTTTTTCACTCGAAAGCTGTTTCCAGGTAGTACGCGCACATGACTGGGAGCTCAGGCACCTTGTCGAATTCCAGACGCTCTGTCCCCGAACCTGATGGCGTTGCGGCTGTCAGAAACATCACCCGATTGCGCAGCTCGATAGCGCCAGTCCCCCAATCCATTCCCGAAGGCACGAACTCCTTGCCATAAAGACTGAAAAAGCGCACCGGTGTCCACACCACTGCTCCGCCATCACTTATCTGCCCGGTGGAAAACAGCACGTGCAGGTCCGGCATGATGCGGCACTGAAAGACACGATTGCGCTCGTCAACCTGCACGTAGGTGAAGTTACGCAGATACTTCCAGGTGCCCTGCAGGGTGGGTGCATTGCTCTGGGCCATGGCAGTTGTGCAAAACAGACTGCAGACGCTCAGCAGGGCTAAGGCTTTGCGATTCACGTCGACGACTCCTCTGATCTTGGGGACACATTCTGGGCGAAAACCATGCTTACCGGTTTGCCAGCGCATTTCAAGTCGCCACTGCGCTGTCCCCCGCCAGACTTGCCGGGACTGCTGACTGACAGGGACGACACGCTGTCTGGCCAGGGCTAAGCGGACCTCTATACTTTTGGGCGCACTGAGTCGCGGGCGCGCGGCGAAGGTAGCAGAGAATATTCGCAGCAGACTCAGCGAAGCGACCAGCCTGGAGGAGCTGTCACTGGTTTGTCCACGCAACATCTCCACGGCCCCCTATCCAGAGGATGGCAGCAGCTGCTGCACCATGCCGAGACGGCCATAAAAGACAGCAAGAAGTCCACCGTGTGATCACTCTCGGGAACGCTGCAGCCACGCATCCAGGCGCACAATCTGAGCCGGGGTGAAACGCAATCCAAGCTTGCTGCGCCGCCACAGGATGTCCTGTGCCGTATGCGCCCACTCCTGCTCCTGCAGATAGACCACTTCGCGCTCATGCAGTGCGGCCCCGAAGTCCTCTCCCAGATCCTCAAGACAACAGGCGTTGCCCAGCAGTGCTCGCGTGCGCGTGCCGTAGTGTCCCAGCCAGCGTTCGAGCAGGGCCGGAGGCACCCAGGGGAAATCCTGTTGCAACACGCCGCGCAGAACCTCGCGGCTGCTGAAGTCACCTCCCGGCAGCGCGGCAGTTGCCGTCCACGGGCCCGACATGTCCGGGAACACCGCGCGCAGCCTGTCCATGGCGCTCTCTGCCAGGCGTCGGTAGGTGGTGATCTTGCCCCCGTGAACTGTCAGCAAGGGCGCTCCCTGACGATCAAGCGTGAGCGTGTAATCGCGGGACACCCTGGAGGCGTTCGCTTCGTCGCTGGCCAGCAGAGGCCGCACGCCGGCGAAGTCATGCAGCACATCGGCAGCCGAGATCTTGCGCCGGAAGCATTCGTTGCTGATGGTCACCAGATAGTCGATCTCGGCATTGGAAATCTGTGCGCCTGCGGGATCCCCCGCGAAGTCTTCATCGGTGGTCCCGATGAGGGAGAAATCCTGTTCATAGGGAATCACGAACACCACACGCCCATCGGCATTCTGCAGCAGGAATGCCTGCTCCCCCGGATGCAGCCGCGGCACCACGATATGACAACCCTTGACCAGACGGACTCGCTCGGCGCCGCGCCCGGGCAGCACGGCATGCCCGACCTGTTCCACCCAAGGGCCCGTGGCATTGACCAGGGCACGCGCGCGCACCTGCCGCCGCTCACCCGTCAACGTGTCTTCCAGAGTGACCTGCCAGAGACCCCCGTCGTCCTGCGCCTGCGCCACCCTGGTTCGCACGTGCACGCCGGCTCCCTTCTCTTGCGCCAGCATGGCCAGCAGCACCACGAGCCGGGCATCATCAACCCAGGCGTCGGCGTATTCGAAGCCATCGATCAGGCTTTCCACCAGCGGACTGTCAGTGCCGAAATGCAAGCGGCGGGAGGCTGGCAGCGTGACACGACGACTGAGAGAGTCATACAGGAACAATCCGGCCTGAATCATCCAGCGCGGACGCAGATGCGGGCGATGCGGCAGCTGAAAACGCATGGGCGTGATGATGTGCGGCGCATTGCGCAGCAGAACCTCGCGTTCGGCCAGTGCCTCGCGCACCAGCCGGAACTCGTAGTTCTCGAGATAGCGCAGACCGCCATGGATGAGCTTGGTGCTGGCCGAGGAAGTGCCTGAAGCCAGGTCATTCTGCTCGCACAGCAGCACATCGAGGCCGCGCCCGGCCGCATCGGCCGCAATGCCCGCACCATTGACGCCACCGCCGATGACCAGCAGATCGTGAATTGTGGAACTCGGAATCATGAGGGTAGTATTGCCTCGCATGCAGGCTCTCGCGGACGTCTGCCTATCATACGCAAGCCTCTCTCTCGTGGCCTGCACGAACTCCGGAACATTCTGTGATGAGCCGCTACATTCTTGCTTTCGACCAGGGCACCACCAGCAGTCGCGCCATTGTCTTCGATGCCGAAGGACGCCGTCTGGGCCTCGGCCAGGAGGAATTCACTCAGCACTTTCCGCAGGACGGCTGGGTGGAGCACGATCCGGAAGACCTGTGGCAGAGTTCGCTGCGCAGCGCTCGCCAGGCACTGCGCAGCGCCGGCATCGATGCCACTGAACTGGCGGCCATCGGCATCACCAACCAGCGCGAGACAACGCTGCTGTGGCACCGGCAGACCGGCAAGCCTGTCCATCGCGCCATCGTCTGGCAGGATCGACGCACCAGCGCGCTGTGCCAGCAGATCAGCCAAGCACTGGAAGCTCGCGGGCAATCCGGCCTTATCCAGGAGAAGACCGGACTGCTGCTTGACGCCTACTTCTCGGCCAGCAAGATCCGCTGGCTGCTCGACCATGTGCCCGGTGCGCGCGAGCAAGCGCAGCGCGGCGAACTGGCCTTCGGCACCGTCGACACCTTCCTGCTCTGGCGCCTGACCGCAGGCCGCAGTCATCACACCGATGCCAGCAATGCCTCACGCACTCTGCTTTTCAATATCCACGAGCAACGCTGGGACGACGAGCTTCTGGCACTCTTCGACATCCCTGCCACCCTGTTGCCAGAAGTGCTCGACAGCGCTGCCGACTTCGGCACCACGGCACCCGAAATCCTTGGCGCCGCCGTGCCCATAGCGGGTATTGCGGGCGACCAGCAGGCCGCCGCGTTCGGTCAGTGCTGCTTCGAGGCGGGCATGGCCAAGAGCACCTATGGCACGGGATGTTTCCTGCTGCTCAATACCGGCGACAAGGCGCTGGCATCACGCAATCGCCTGCTGAGCACCGTCGCCTGGCGGCTTGATGGTCAGGTCACCTATGCACTGGAGGGAAGCATCTTCATGGCGGGAGCGACGATGCAATGGCTGCGGGACGGCCTGCACCTGTTCAAGGACGCCGGGGACACCGAAGCCCTGGCGCGGCAGGCGCATGCCGACTCCTCTATCATGTTCGTGCCGGCCTTCACCGGGCTTGGCGCGCCCTATTGGGACGCCGACGCGCGCGGGGCGATCTTTGGCCTGAACCGGGACACGGGCATACAGGAACTGGTGAGTGCGGCATTGTTGTCCGTCTGTTATCAGACGCGGGACCTGCAGGAAGCCATGGCTGGGGATGGCGTCCGGCCCCAGACACTGCGCGTGGACGGCGGCATGGCCCGCAATGACTATGTGCTGCAGAATCTTGCCGACCTGCTTGGCTGCCAGGTCGATCGCCCCGTGATCACAGAGACTACGGCCCTCGGCGTGGCCTGGCTGGCAGGGCTGCAATGCGGCATTCACAAGTCACTGGACGAGATTGCAGGACACTGGCAGTTGCAGCGCTCCTTCACCGCGCAGAAAGACGAGGCCTGGCGCAATCAACGCTACGCCATGTGGCAGGATGCCGTACGCCGAACCCGCAGCAGGCTGGAATGACTTGCAAGCCAGCGGCCGTTGCGCGACATTGCCGCTGGCACAAGAACTGGCGCGACACAGACGCCCGCATACCATCAGAAAGGAACTTCCCATGAGCGACAACAACACTTCCATACAAACCACTGCATCCCCCGCAGGCAAGGCGCTCGTCGTGGCAGCCTGGGCCAGCCTCGCCGTCGGACTAGGTCTGGGAGGCTACGCTCTCGCAGCCTCGCTGGGCGTCTGGGTCGGTCTGTGGGACTTCCGCGCCGGCTTCGACATGCTGCGCTTCGTCAATGCCAGCGCTGACTGGGCCGCATGGATCACCCTGGCCGTCAGCGTCGCCATCTTCCTGGGCACGCGCAAGCTGGCACCCGAAAAGACACAGCGACTGACCACGCTGGCTGCCATCGGCTGTGTCGCCTGCGTCCTGGCCTATGTCGTGCCGGAATCCTACCGGGCCCCGGAGGGAACGCCACCGATTCACGACATTACCACTGACACCGACAACCCACCGCAATTTGTTGCCGTGGCTCCGCTGCGCGCCAATGCCCCGAACTCCGTGATCTACGGCGACCAGCCCAACTGGGACGCCACACGCATGGCGGCGGCACAGAAGCAGGCCTATCCGGACATCGTGCCGCAAGTCTTTACCGAGTCGAAGGAAGAGATATTCAACCGAGTCCTTGCAGCGGTGGACACGCTCGGCTGGGAACTCGTGGATCAGAACCTCGCGGATGGCCGCATCGAAGCGACAGACACCACCTTCTGGTTCCGCTTCAAGGACGACGTGATCGTACTCATCAGCGAGACGCCGCAAGGCACCGTCCTGCAGGCGCGTTCCAAGTCTCGCGTCGGCGGAAGTGACATCGGCAAGAACGCCAACCGTCTGCGCGCTCTTTTTGCCGAGCTGCAGTGATCACTGACCACGCCGAGGTCTGCCCCGCTTGCGGGCGTGGTTCAAGCGCTTGATGAACCACATCCGCAGGGCGGGGATATCGGTGGCCAGCAAGGCGACACCCAGGGGTATCATCCAGAACCCCAGCACGGGCAGGAAACCCAGCATTCCCGCAAGAATCAGCAGAATGCCAAGAAGCCCGCGCAGGATTGGCGGCAAATGTCTCTCCCCGCATTTCATGAACAGGTAGGACGACGCCATCAGGCGGCGTCTGCGATTGCTCTGTGCTGTCTGTTGCTGTCGCATGTTGTGTCCGCTCGCGGCACCCGGGAACGCTGTGCCTGATGGTGTCGCCCTGTGGTATTCTGCCCGCCCGAATCCAGCAAGCCCGCCAGGTGCCCTTTGTCCAGAACCCGCCACATGCTGCATTTCTTCCTGATTGCACTGAGCGTCCTGATCCTGGCGCAGCTTGGCAGCTACCTGGTCAATTCGCGCATTCCTTTGGGCAGCAGCGTGGAGTGGAGCACCTTCATTCACTTCACGCACATTCGCAACATGGGGGGCGTCTTCGGAATGTTCCAGGGCCATGGCTGGATCTTCGGCCTGTTCAGCCTGCTGCTCATCAGCGCACTGGTGGTTTACCTGTGGCGAGGCCGCCACATCGAACCTCATGAGTACATCTGTTTCGGCTTCGTCGTCGGCGGAGGGGCTAGCAATGTGCTGGATCGACTGATCTACGGCAGCGTCGTCGATTTCATCAACGTGCAGCACATCCCTTTCTGGCACTACATCTTCAATACCGCAGACGTGATGGTCCATGTGGGCCTCTGGCCGCTGCTCTATTTCAGCCTGTTTCCCGGCACATCCAACCCGTCAGATTGAGAACGCAGCTCCGAGGTTTGTCAGCTCTGTGCATAGCGTGCATGAGCGGCCGACAGTGCCAGCCCAGTCTGTATCGCCGCGCCCGCGCTCGCCAGCGAGTCCTCCAGGGCGGCCAGGCAAAGCAGCACATTGCGCCGGTTGCAGGCATGGCCCATCAAGCCGATACGCCAGATTTTCCCCGCCATGGCGCCAAGACCTGCTCCTATCTCAAGACCGTGATCGCGCAAGAGGCTTGCACGAATCATCGCCTCGTCAACCCCCTCCGGAACCATCACCGCATTGAGTTGCGGCAGCCGCCAGTCGGGAGCAACGTGAAGTGCCAGACCCATTGCCTCAAGACCGCTAACCAGAGCCTCGTGATGCAGGCGATGGCGCTCCCACGCGGCGCCCAGCCCCTCTTCAGCGAGAATGCACAGGGCTTCATGCAGACCGTATAGCGCGTTGACGGGAGCTGTATGGTGATAGCTGCGCCGCGTCCCGCTGCCCCAGTAGTCCATGATCAGATTCATGTCCAAAAACCAGCTCTGCACCTTGGTTCTGCGCGCGCGAATGCGCTCTGCGGCACGGGGACTGAAACTGACAGGCGAAAGTCCAGGCGCACAGGACAAGCACTTCTGTGATCCGGAATACACCGCATCCACGCCCCAGAGGTCGATCTCCACCTCCATGCCCCCCAGAGAGGTGACCGCGTCCATGACACACAGAACCCCATGACGGGCAGCCAGAGCGGCCAGACTCTGTGCATCGCTGCGAACGCCTGTGGAAGTTTCGGCATGCACGAAGGCGAGCAGACGCGCATCAGGGTGTTCGCGCAGTGCGGCCTCCACCTTGTTAGGGTTGACCGGCGCGCCCCAAGCATCCTGCACCAGGATCGCGGTTGCGCCGCAACGCTCGACGTTATCCTTCATTCGTCCGCCAAAGACACCGTTCTGGCACACAATCGCCTTGTCACCCGGTTCCAGTAGATTCACGAACACGGCTTCCATACCCGCTGAACCTGGCGCAGACAGCGGCAAGGTCAAGGCATTGGTAGTCTTGAAGGCGAACTGCAGCAAGGATTTGATTTCATCCATCAGCTGGATGAAGCTCGGATCAAGATGACCGATTGTGGGGCGACTCATGGCCTGCAGGATGCGGGGATTCACATCGGACGGGCCGGGACCCATTAGAGTCCGCTGTGGTGGATGAAAGGACTGCATGATTTCGACCTCCCAGAAACGACAAAGCCGAGTCAGACCCGGCTTCGTAGGTGATGGCGATGAAGACTCTCAGTCTTCGGAATCGTCCCCGGCTGCACCTGGACGATCAACCAATTCGACATAAGCCATGATGGCGTTGTCACCAGGGCGCATACCGCACTTGAGAATACGGATATAACCACCAGGGCGCTCGTTGTAACGCGGACCCAACGCAGTGAACAGTTTGCCCACAGCAGCCTTGTCACGCAGGCGATTGAACGCCAGACGACGATTCGCCACGCTGTCGCTCTTGGCAAGCGTGATCAGTGGCTCTGCCACCATGCGCAACTCTTTCGCTTTGATCAGGGTTGTCTTGATGATCTCGTGCTCAACCAGCGAAACAGTCATGTTGCGGAGCATCGCATGACGGTGGGATGCATTACGGCTGAGTTGACGGCCACTTTTACGATGACGCATAGCTTCTGATTCCTATTCTTACCTTAGCGCCCGACGGCACTTGGTCACACTGTGTTTAAAATCTCGATTTAATTCCGGTCGTCGGAACGCAGACTGGCGGGCGGCCAGTTCTCCAGACGCAGTCCAAGGGACAAGCCTCGGGTCGCAAGCACGTCCTTGATCTCCGTCAGGGACTTCTTGCCGAGGTTCGGCGTCTTCAGAAGCTCGACTTCCGTGCGCTGAATCAGGTCACCAATGTAATAGATATCCTCGGCCTTCAGACAGTTCGCGGAGCGTACAGTCAACTCCAGATCGTCGACCGGGCGCAGCAGGATCGGGTCGATCTCGTCTTCCGGCTCTTCCGGCGCATTGGCTACCTGGCTTTGCAGGTCGACGAATACCGCCAGCTGGTGCTGCAGAATCGTCGCGGCGCGGCGAATCGCCTCTTCCGGTTCGATCGTGCCATTGGTGCGCAGATCAATGATCAATTTGTCCAGGTCGGTGCGCTGCTCTACACGTGTGCTTTCCACAGCGTAAGACACTGTCGTGACTGGCGTGTAAGACGCATCGAGGAACAGACGACCTACCGCACGAGTCTCGTCGTCATTGGACACGCGGGAGTCCGCCGGCGCATATCCACGCCCTTTGCGCGCCGTCAGGCGCATCTTCAGTTCACCAGTGCTGTTGAGATTAGCGATAACGTGCTCGGGATTGACTATCTCCACATCGTGGCCAACCAAAATGTCACCCGCGCGCACAACACCGGCACCCTTGGCGCTGAGAGTCATGACTGCTTCGTCCTGGCCGTTCAGGATCACTGCTACACCCTTGAGGTTCAACAAGATCTCGATCACATCTTCCTGGACACCCTCGATGGTGCTGTATTCATGCACCACACCGTCGATCTCCACCTCTTCGATGGCCGCTCCAGGCATGGACGAAAGAAGAATTCTTCTCAGCGCATTCCCGAGCGTATGACCGAAGCCACGCTCCAGAGGCTCCAACACCACCTTGGAGTGGAAGCGGTCAAACTCTTCTACTTTGATCAACTGCGGTGTCAAAAAATCCGACAATGAAATCTGCATGGAATCACCCTTCGCAATTAGTGTCCTTACTACTTGGAGTAAAGCTCAACTATCAAATTTTCGTTAATGTCAGCAGAAAGGTCGGCGCGATCAGGTTTGCGGCTGAACTGCCCTTCCAGCTTGTCGGCGTTCACATGGATCCAGTCGGAAGGACTGCGCTGCGAGGCCAGTTCAAGTGCGGCCTTGATTCGCAGTTGTTCCTTCGCCTTGGAGCGCACGGAAATGACATCACCGGGTGACACTTGATACGAGGGGATGTTGATGATGTCGCCATTCACAAGGATTGACTTGTGCGTGACGAGCTGTCGGGATTCGGCACGCGTGGAGCCGAATCCCATACGGTAGACAACGTTGTCCAGACGCGACTCGAGAAGTTGCAAAAGATTCTCGCCAGTAGCGCCTTTCATACGGGCAGCTTCCTTATAATAGCCGCTGAACTGCTTCTCGAGCACGCCGTAAATGCGACGGATCTTCTGCTTCTCACGCAGCTGCACCCCATAATCGGACAGTCTGCCCTTGCGGATACCGTGCTGGCCGGGAGCATTCTCGGTCTTGCACTTGCTGTCCAACGGACGCACACCGCTCTTCAGAAACAGGTCTGTTCCTTCACGACGAGCCAGCTTGCACTTGGGGCCTAAGTAACGGGCCATATAATGTCTCCTATGTTCTTATCTGTTGGAGATAAGCCACTAAATTTCATGAACCTGATCAAGGTGATGACAAACTGACAGTGCAGGCTTACACACGTCTTTTCTTGGGCGGACGGCAGCCGTTGTGCGGCATCGGCGTCACGTCAGTGATGTTGCTGACCTTCAGACCACAGCCATTAAGGGCGCGAACGGCAGACTCACGACCTGGGCCAGGACCATTCACCTTCACATCCAGATTCTTGAGACCATACAACTCTATTGCTGCCTTGCCTGCACGCTCGGCAGCAACCTGAGCTGCGAACGGAGTGCTCTTGCGGGAGCCGCGAAAGCCGGAACCACCGGAGGTCGCCCAGCTCAATGCGTTGCCCTGACGATCCGTGATGGTAACGATGGTGTTATTGAAAGAAGCGTGAATGAACGCGATTCCATCCACCACCGCCTTGCGGGCTTTTTTCTTCACTGCTTTCGCTGCTGCTGCTGGCTTGGCCATAATTTATTCCTGATTCAAATGACTGCTTCAATCGCCCTACTTTAGCGGTCCCTAAGATGCAGGGCCGGGAGGCTGTTCGTGATCTGCTTACTTGCGAATTGGCTTGCGTGGGCCCTTGCGGGTGCGCGCATTGGTCTTGGTACGCTGCCCTCGCACGGGCAACGAGCGACGATGGCGTATTCCTCGGAAACAACCCAAGTCCATCAGCCGCTTTATCGCCATTGACAGTTCGCGGCGCAGATCGCCTTCTACGGTGAACTTGGCCACTTCGGCACGGACACTGTCCAGCTGCTCTGGAGTAAGCGCGCTTGTCTTGGTGTGCGGAGCAATACCAGTATTCGCACAAATGAGTTTCGCCCTGGTAGCACCGATTCCGAAGACGTAGCCAAGGGAAATCACAATATGCTTGTTATCCGGTATGTTGACACCTGCAATACGTGCCATATTTTTACTCCACTTTAGTTTTTGCTCACGCGCCCGACGCGCCAAGGGCCAAAATTACGGGCGGGAAAGATTATACTCTGACCACTGAAAAATCAACCAAACGACTTCAGCCCTGACGCTGCTTGTGTCGCGGCTCGGATGAACAAATCACTCGAACCACGCCGTTGCGCTTGATCACCTTGCACTTGCGACATACTTTTTTGACTGATGCTCTGACTTTCACTTCAACTACTCCCTCTCATTCGAGAATTCGGCTCACCGCGGTGAATCCCGCCGCAAGACCTGTCAATCAAAGGCCTCCGCGGCCGAAACTGCCCAGGTTCGACTTCTTCATCAGCGAATCGTACTGATGAGACATCAAATGCGATTGCACCTGGGACATGAAATCCATACTGACCACCACCACGATCAACATCGCCGTGCCACCCAGATTGAACGGCACATTGGCCATCATCTGGAAGAAGTTCGGCAACAGGCACACGATGGTGATGTACACAGCGCCGAACATGGTCAACCTTGTCAGCACAAGATCTATGTACTTTGCGGTTTGCTCACCAGGACGAATCCCCGGAATAAAGGCGCCTGATCGTTTAAGGTTCTCCGCCACGTCTTTCGGATTGAACACCAGGGCGGTATAGAAGAAGCAGAAGAACACGATCATTGCACTGAAGATAATGATGTACAGCGGCTGACCCGGTCCTATCATCAAAGCCAGATCCTGAAGCCATTCCGCACCTTCCGACTGACCGAACCACTGGCCGAGCGAGGCCGGGAAAAGCAGGATACTGCTTGCGAAAATCGCGGGAATCACTCCAGCCATGTTCACCTTCAGCGGCAGGTGACTGGACTGCGCCGCATACATGCGATTGCCCTGCTGCCTCTTCGCATAGTTCACCGTGATGCGACGCTGGCCGCGCTCGATGAACACTATGGCGCCAATCACCACTACTGCAATGATGCCGACTACGAACAGCAGCAGGCCGCTGATCTGACCTTCGTATGCTTGCGTCAGGGAGTTCCCGATAGCGCCCGGCAGACCCGCAACAATACCAGCAAAAATCAGCATCGAAATGCCGTTGCCGACGCCTCGCTCGGTGATCTGCTCACCCAGCCACATCATGAACATCGCGCCCGTGACCAGAGAGATGATGGCCGTGAGAGTGAAGCCCATACCCGGGTCGTAGGCCATGGGCGCCAGCAATCCGACTGTCATACCTGTTCCCTGGACTGTAGCCAGAACAAGAGAACCGTATCGCGTGTACTGAGTGATCTTGCGACGGCCCGACTCGCCTTCCTTCTTGAGTTGCTCCAGCTGAGGGCTCACAGCGGTCAGCAGCTGCATGATGATCGAAGCGGAAATGTACGGCATGATGCCGAGCGCCACGATACTCATGCGTTCAAGAGCACCGCCGGAGAACATGTTGAAAAGACCGAGGAATGTGCCCTCGTTCTGATTGAACAGATTCGTAAGCTGGTTCGGGTCAATCCCGGGAACAGGAATGTGTGTCCCGACACGGTAGACAAACAATGCAAACAGCAAGAACAGCAGGCGAGCCTTCAGCTCGCCCAGTCCTGCGCCAATCTTGTCGGGATTGATAGTCGGTTTGATCGCCATTGAGCTCTACTTAGTCCTTGGCGCCAGCTTTCTTTGGAAGCTTCTTCCCGTTCTTGCCAACGTTGTGAACGACCACTAGATCAATGACCTTTCCACCTGCTGCTTCAATCGCGGCACGGGCACCGGCAGTGACTTTCAACCCTTTCAATGTGAGTGCCTTGCCGACATCCCCAGATAGCATCACCTTCACACGACGAATGCTGGCCGTTATCAAGTTTGCTGCGCGCAAGGCTTCCAGATCGATCACCTCTGCAGTCAAGTTCGCCAGCTCACTGGTGCGAACTTCGGCAGTGATGCGCCCGATGCGAGAAGTGAATCCATACTTCGGCAGACGACGCTGAAGGGGCATCTGGCCGCCTTCAAAGCCTGGACGAACTCCGCCGCCACTGCGAGCCTTCTGCCCCTTGTGTCCGCTACCGCAAGTCTTGCCCAGGCCGCTGCCAATGCCGCGACCAACACGACGGCGTGACTTGGTACTGCCAGGCGCGGGGCTCAATGTATTCAGGTGCATGACTTACTCCTCGCCTTCGACAGACAACATATAGCGGATCTTCGTGATCAAACCACGGTTTGCCGGAGTATCCAGAACTTCGACTGAGTGGTGCATATGACGCAGGCCCAGAGCCTTTACGCACTGACGGTGTCTTTCCATGGTGCCGATCAAGCTGCGGACCAGGGTCAATTTGATGTTTTTCGATGCCATAACAGTTAACCCAGTATCTCTTCGAGAGTTTTGCCGCGCTTGGCCGCGATGGACTCAGGCGCGCGCATGTTTTTCAGACCTTTGAACGTTGCATAAACCACGTTCACGGGGTTGGTGGAGCCATAGCACTTGGCCAGAACGTTCTGGACACCGGCCAGCTCCATGATGGCACGCATGGCGCCACCGGCAATCAGACCGGTACCTTCGGATGCCGGCTGCATGTAGACCTTTGAAGCGCCATGGCTGGACTTCACAGGGTACTCGAGTGTATGACCATCAAGAGACACAGTAATCATGTTGCGACGAGCCGCTTCCATGGCCTTCTGGATTGCCAGCGGCACTTCTCGCGCCTTGCCACGACCAAAACCCACACGGCCATTGCCGTCGCCCACTGCAGTCAGCGCGGTGAAGCTGAAAATGCGACCACCTTTCACCACTTTGGCGACGCGGTTCACCTGGATCAACTTCTCCTGCAAACCTTCCTCGTTCTTCTTTGCGTCTTCTTTAAATGCCATTTGTCACTCAACCTTTAGAATTCAAGCCCGCCTTCACGAGCAGCTTCGGCCAGAGCCTTCACTCGGCCATGGTAGTCGTAGCCAGCCCGGTCGAACGCAACCTTGCTGACACCTGCAGCTTTAGCTCGCTCCGCTATCATGGCGCCGATCTTCGTGGCAGCCGCGACATTCCCGGTGACTGTCCCGCGCAGAGACTTGTCCAGGGTAGAAGCGCTTGCCAAGATCTCAGCGCCGCTCGGAGAAATAATTTGCGCATATATGTGACGCGGCGTGCGGAACACACACAGACGATTCACATTCAGCTGACTGATCTTCGCTCTAGTCTTGCGCGCTCTTCGGAGACGCGCCTGCTTCTTTACATTCATAGTCTCAAGCCTTATTTCTTCTTAGCTTCTTTCCTGTAAACGTTCTCGTCGAGGTATCGAATGCCCTTGCCCTTGTAAGGCTCCGGCGGACGGAACTCGCGTATTTTGGCCGCAACTTCACCTACCAACTGCTTGTCTGCGCCGGACAGTACAATCTCTGTGGGCGTTGGCGTTTCCGCCGTCACGCCCTTAGGTACCACAAAATCGACAGGATGAGAGAACCCCACCGAAATATTCAGCACGTCACCCTGAGCTTTGGCACGATAACCCACGCCCTGGAGCTGCAATTTTTTCTGGAAGCCTTGGCTCACACCAGTGACCATATTGCTGATAAGCGCACGGAAAGTACCAGACAGCGCATTCGCCTGTCGTGAATCGCCCCTTGCAGAAACCCGCAGGGAATCTCCCTCTCTGGAGACCTGAACAGCACTGTGCAATGCCAGCTCAAGAAGGCCTTTGCTTCCCTTCACCGAGATCCGGGCGTCATTGATAGTCGCCTCGACCCCCTTGGGCAATCGAACCGGGTTATTCGCTACTCTGGACATAGTCTTGCTCTACTTACCTGATAACAGAATGTTCGTTTAGAATACTGTGCACAGCACTTCGCCGCCCACGCCCGCTTCCCTTGCCTGCTTGTCAGTCATCAGGCCCTTGTGGGTGGATACGATAGCAATGCCTAGACCGCCACGATTCTTGGGCAAATCGTTCTTGCTACGATAGATTCGAAGGCCTGGCTTGCTTTCACGCTTGATCTCTTCGATCACCGGACGCCCCATGTAATACTTGAGATCTACTGTCAGTACGGCCTTCTTGTCTTCTTCCACCACGGCGAAACCAGCAATGTAGCCTTCGTCCTGCAGAACACGGCAAATTGCCACCTTGCTCTTGGAGGAAGGACAAACAATCTTCGGCAGTTTCGCCATCTGGGCGTTTCTGATCCGTGTCAACAAATCTGCAATCGGGTCGGACATACTCATAATTTTCTACTCCGCTTTACCAGCTCGCCTTCGTAAGTCCAGGCACATCGCCACGCATCGCAGCCTCACGCAGCTTGTGACGGCACATGCCGAACTTGCGGTACACACCATGGGGACGACCAGTGATTCTGCAGCGATTCTGCTGACGAACCGGGCTGGCATCGCGCGGCATCTTCTGCAGCTTGATCTGAGCTGCCCACTTGTCGTCGTCACTTGCGTTGACGTCGCCCAGGATCGCCTTGATTGCAGCGCGCTTGGCAGCAAACTTGGCAACGGTATCCGCACGCTTCTTTTCACGAGCGAGAATCGATTTCTTCGCCATCTCAGGACTCCTTGGTATCCGGTTTTGCCACAGTACCTTTGAAGGGGAAACGCAGGGCTGTGAGCAGCGCGCGACCTTCTTCATCAGTGCGGGCTGTCGTTGTAATCGTGATATCCAGACCACGCAGCTTCTCTATCTTGTCGTAGTCAATTTCCGGGAAAATGATCTGTTCGGTCACACCCATGGCGTAGTTGCCACGACCGTCGAAGGCCTTCGGACTCAAGCCGCGAAAGTCACGTATACGCGGAATGGCAACGCCCACCAGACGCTCGAGAAACTCGTACATGCGCTCTCCGCGAAGCGTCACCTTGCAGCCGATGGGCCAGCCGGCGCGAATCTTGAAACCTGCAATCGACTTGCGCGCCTTGGTAATGACGACCTTCTGACCGGCAATCAACGCCAGTTCATTGGCTGCGTTCTCGAGAACTTTCTTGTCGCCGATCGCTTCGCCAACGCCCATGTTCAGGACCACTTTGGTGATCTTGGGAACTCGCATCGGATTGTCATACCCAAACTGCTTAGTCAGGGCAGGAATCACTTCTTTCTTGTAAAATTCTTTCAACTGAGCCATTTGGGCAACCTGAATTATTCGTTAATCAATTGCTTTGTTGGTGGACTTGAAAACGCGCGACTTCTTGCCGTCCTCTTCAATCCTGAAACCTACACGATCGGCCTTGCTGGACTCCGGGTTGAAAATCGCGATGTTGGAAATGTCAATCGCTGCCTCCTTTTCGATGATCCCACCTGCCTGTCCGGCATTCGGATTCGGCTTGGTGTGACGTTTAACAACGTTCACGCCAGCGACTATCACCTTGTCAACTCCCACCAGGCGGGAAACCGTACCGCGCTTTCCCTTGTCCTTGCCGGCGATCACAATCACTTCGTCATTGCACTTAATCTTTCGCATTTGCGCGGCCTCGATCTCTGTCTCTGTCCTAAAGCACTTCGGGTGCCAGTGAAATAATTCGCATAAACTTTTCTGAACGCAGTTCACGCGTTACCGGGCCAAATACGCGAGTACCGATAGGAGCCTGCTGGTTGTTCAGCAGAATCGCGGCGTTGTCATCGAACTTGATGAGGGACCCGTCACCGCGCCGCACACCCTTCTTGGTGCGCACCACTAGCGCCGTGAGCACCTGGCCTTTCTTGACCTTGCCACGCGGAATCGCTTCCTTGACGGTCACTTTGATCACGTCACCGATACGAGCATAACGACGGTGCGAGCCGCCAAGCACCTTGATGCACATCACTCGCTTCGCACCACTATTGTCTGCAACGTCAAGGTATGACTGAACTTGAATCATCGATTCTCTCCGAACCCTTATCTGGATATCGCTCAAGCGATACGTGGATCAGTGGATCCACAAACTCTTTCTATCCGGCTGTTAAACTTCGACCGCTCTTTCGTCGATGGAAACCAGCGCCCAGGTTTTGGTCTTGGAAATGGGACGCACTTCCTTGATCGTCACTGTATCGCCTTCGTTGCACTCGTTATTCGCATCGTGCGCGTGCACCTTGGAAGAGCGGGTAATGTACTTGCCATATACCGGGTGCTTCACGCGGCGCTCGATCAACACAACGATGGACTTGTCCATTTTGTTGCTGACAACTCGTCCGGACACTGTGCGTCCGACTTTTTCTACCGTAGTTTCACTAAGCGACATATTCAGGACCCAACTTTCTGTTTTTCGGTAATGATTGTCTTGATACGAGCGATCTCCTTCCGAATATTGCCGGAAAGGTGCGTCTGAGCCAGTTGTCCCGTGCTCTTCTGCATTCTGACGTTGAACTGGTCGCGATACAGCGAATTGAGCTGCTCGTTCAGCTCAGCAACAGATTTTTTACGCATTTCATTAACGTTCATCACATCACCGTCCGCTTAACGAAAGTGGTGTCGAACGGCAGTTTAGCTGCCGCAAGCTGGAAGGCTTCCCTGGCCAGCGTCTCATCCACACCTTCAATTTCAAACATGATACGGCCCGGTTGAATCTGCGCTACCCAGTACTCAACGCTACCCTTGCCCTTGCCCTGACGCACTTCAAGCGGTTTCTGAGTAATCGGCTTGTCCGGGAAAACGCGAATCCAGATCTTGCCACCACGCTTCACATGACGGGTCATGGCACGACGGGCAGATTCGATCTGACGTGCAGTCAGGCGACCACGGGAAATGGCCTTCAGTCCGAAATCGCCGAAATCAACATTGCTGCCGCGATGGGAGAGGCCGCGATTACGCCCCTTCATCATCTTGCGAAATTTTGTACGCTTAGGTTGTAACATCGAGCCTACCTCTACTTAGACGTCTTCTGCGCCGCCGGGACAGCTTCGTGAAGATTCAGCACTTCGCCCTTGAAAATCCAGACCTTGACGCCGATCACCCCATAGGTAGTGGTCGCTTCGGAAGTGGCATAGTCAATGTCGGCACGCAACGTATGAAGTGGAACACGGCCTTCCCGGTACCACTCGGAACGAGCAATCTCGGCACCGCCAAGACGACCACCAACCTGCACCTTGATACCTTCTGCGCCCTGGCGCATAGCATTCTGGACAGCACGCTTCATGGCGCGACGGAACATCACGCGACGCTCAAGCTGCTGCGCGACACTGTCAGCCACCAGCTGGGCATCCAAATCGGGCTTGCGAATTTCTTCAATGCTGATGTGCACGGGAACGCCCATCTTTGCAGCCAGTGTGGCACGCAGGGTTTCCACATCTTCACCTTTCTTGCCAATCACGATGCCCGGACGGGCGGTGTGAATCGTGATCCGCGCAGTCTGCGCCGGGCGCTCGATATCAATTCGCGACACGGAAGCGGCTGCTAACTGCTTACGCAGGAACGCTCGTACCTTCAGGTCTACCAGCAGATTCTCGGCGTAGTTCTTGCCTTCCGCGAACCAGACAGACGTATGCTTCTTGACGATACCAAGCCGAATTCCGGTTGGATGTACTTTCTGACCCATCCCAATCTCCTACTTGTCGGCTACTTTGACGGTAATGTGGCACGTGCGCTTGAAGATTCGATCTGCTCTTCCCTTGGCACGCGGACTTATCCGCTTCATGGTCAACCCTTCGTCGACATAAATAGTTGATACCTTCAACTCATCCACGTCGGCACCTTCGTTATGCTCGGCATTCGCTATTGCTGAATCCAGCACCTTCTTGATTAGATCTGCACCCTTCTTAGGACTGAAGGTCAGCAGCTGCAATGCCTCTTCCACGCCTTTGCCACGAATCTGATCGGCAACGAGCCTGGCCTTCTGGGCCGAGAGCCGTGCGCCCTTCAATTTAGCTACCGCTTCCATCTTGATTTCCCCGTGTTAGCGCTTGGCTTTCTTGTCGGCCGCGTGGCCCTTGAATGTACGCGTCAACGCAAATTCGCCCAGCTTGTGACCAACCATATCTTCGGAAACAAATACCGGAACATGTTGATGGCCATTGTGCACAGCAATAGTCAGACCGATCATGTCGGGAGAAATCATCGAACGTCGTGACCAGGTCTTGATGGGACGCTTGTCGTTGTTCTCCATCGCCGTCTGCACTTTCTTCATCAAATGAAGGTCTATGAAGGGACCTTTTTTCAGTGAACGTGGCACTTTTAATTCCTCTGTATATGGGCCTTATCGGCTGGCATTTCTGCGGCGTACGATCATCTTGCTGGTACGCTTGTTGGTTCTGGTCTTGTATCCCTTGGTAGGAACGCCCCACGGAGAAACCGGGTGTCGTCCGCCGGATGTACGACCCTCACCACCGCCGTGCGGGTGATCCACCGGATTCATCGCAACGCCGCGAACAGTGGGTCGAATGCCACGCCAGCGCACCGCTCCGGCCTTGCCGAGTGAGCGCAGGCTGTGCTCAGCGTTGGACACCTCGCCAAGGGTTGCGCGACAGTCAGACAGAATCTTGCGCATCTCGCCAGAACGCAAACGCAGCGTCGCGTAGTTTCCCTCACGCGCCACCAGTTGAGCAGAGCCGCCGGCACTACGTGCAATTTGCGCACCCTTGCCCGGCTTCATCTCGATGCAATGTACAGTACTACCCAGCGGAATATTGCGTAGCGGCAGACAGTTCCCAGTCTTGATGGGGGCATCTTCGCCGGACACGATCACATCGCCAGCAACTACCTTCGCCGGAGCGATGATGTAGCGACGCTCCCCGTCGGCATACAACAAAAGAGCTATGCTGGCTGTACGATTCGGATCGTACTCGAGTCGCTCAACTTTTGCGGTGATACCATCCTTGTCACGACGGAAGTCCATTACACGGTATTTCTGCTTGTGACCACCACCAGCGTGACGACGCGTGATGCGACCCACGTTGTTGCGACCACCTGTCTTGGCCTTTGTGGCCAGCAGCGGACTGAAGGGCTCGCCCTTGTGCAGATCAGGGTTCACGACCTTGATGACAAAGCGACGACCTGGAGAGGTTGGTTTACATTTTACGACTGGCATGACCTATAACCCCTTCTCAGCCCAGCTCCGCAAAGTCAATTTCCTGACCTTGCGCCAGCTGCACATAAGCTTTCTTCCAATTGGATTTCTTTCGGATGCTGCCGCGCGCAGTGCGCTTGGTTTTACCCTTGACATTCAAAATCTGCAGCCCAGTGACAGAAACCTTGAAGATCCTCTCCACAGCTTCCCTCACCTCAGTCTTGCTCGCATCATTGATGACCTTGAAGGCCACCTGATTTCTGGTTTCAGCCATGATCGTGGCTTTTTCAGAAATGTGCGGACCGAGAATGATCGAATAAAGTCTGGCCTGATTCATGACAGCATCTCCTCTACTTTCTTCAACGCAGGAACTGTCATCAGCACTTTCTCAAAGCCGATGAGACTCACTGGATCAAGACCCGCCGCATCAAGCACATCCACCTTGTGAAGATTGCGCGCAGCAAGAAACAGATTCTCTGCAATGTCTTCGGCCACGATCAACACGTTGTCGAGCGACAACTCACCCAGCTTCGCCACCAGATCTTTCGTCTTGTGAGAGGAAACGGAAAAATCTTCCACCACCATGAGGCGATCCTGACGAATCAGCTCAGAAAGAATACAGGCCATGGCACCGCGGTACATCTTCTTGTTCAGCTTCTTACTGTGATCCTGGGGACGCGCGGCGAACGTTACACCGCCAGTACGCCACAGCGGACTTCGAATGGTACCGGCGCGCGCGCGCCCCGTGCCCTTTTGGCGCCACGGTTTACGACCACCACCGCTAACATCCGAGCGAGTCTTCTGCTGCACAGTGCCCTGTCTTGCGCCGGCCAGATAAGTGGTTACTGTCTGATGTACAAGAGTTTCATTGAACTCACGCGCGAAGGCCGCATCCGATACAGTGACTTTTTCCTTACCCGCTTCATTGCCGGGCTTTGCAATACTCAATTCCATTGCTTACCCCCTGGATACCGGATGTTTGACAGAAGGACGAATGATGACACTGGAGCCTGTCGCACCCGGTAGAGCACCTTTGACCAACAACAGGTTATTCGCTACGTCTACTTGTACAATCTCGAGACTCTGAGTCGTGACACGAGCATCACCCATGTGACCAGACATCTTCTTGCCCTTCCAGACACGACCAGGCGTCTGGCACTGACCGATGGAGCCAGGCACACGATGTGAGCGCGAGTTACCGTGCGTGGCATCCTGCATGTGGAAATTGTGACGCTTGATGGTGCCCTGGAAGCCCTTACCCTTCGATGTGCCGGTGACATCGACGAGCTGACCAGGAGCAAAGCGCTCAACTGTCAGCTGCGCACCGGCCGAGAACTCGGCGATCTCAGCAGCATCAGCACGGAACTCCCAAAGACCTTCGCCTGCCTCGGTACCAGCCTTAGCAAAGTGTCCAGCAAGAGACTTGGGAACGCGAGACGCCTTGCGCTCGCCAGTGGTGACCTGAACTGCGGCGTAACCGTCAGTCTCCGGAGTCTTGATTTGAGTCACTCGATTAGGAGCAACTTCGACGACCGTAACAGGCACGGACAGCCCTGCTTCAGTGAAAACGCGGGTCATGCCGCTCTTTCGACCGACCAATCCAATTGACATTTTATAAACCTCATCGTGTACGGGGCTGAAACCCGCTATGGCTGCTTACGCATTACACCATGTTTGCCGCAGAGCACTTCAAAGCGCCCGCAAGCATGCTAATGATCAGTTTTCCTGATCTTCTCTCGCGCTGCCGCAAACTAGGCCCATCTCAGACTGATGTGTCAAAGACATCAACCCAGGCTGATCTGCACCTCTACACCAGCCGCCAGATCCAACTTCATCAATGCATCTACTGTCTTTTCCGTAGGCTCAACAATATCCAGCAACCGCTTGTGCGTGCGGATCTCATATTGATCACGGGCATCCTTGTTCACGTGCGGCGAAATAAGAATGGTGTATCTCTCAGTGTCAGTCGGCAGCGGAATAGGGCCCCGAACCTGGGCTCCCGTACGCTTGGCAGTATCGACAATCTCCTGAGTAGACTGATCAATCAGCCGGTGATCAAAGGCTTTCAGCCGAATTCTGATGCGCTGATTTTGCATCTACTTATTTCTCCAAAGACTTTCAAAATTAAACAGTTACTTGCAGGACCATAGTTCCGGACCAATACCGAAAAAATGGAAGCGAGATTCTAAAGTCGATACAAAGACAAGTCAAGAAAAGAAAACAGAAACCCGAGTTCGCACCAATGCAATCAGGTAAAAGAATGGCGGGTTCATAGGCTCCGCCTTCCCATCTCGATCAAGCAATAATCTTAGCCACAACTCCCGCGCCTACAGTACGGCCGCCTTCGCGAATCGCGAATCGCAGACCATCATCCATTGCGATCGGGTTGATCAGAG
>Ga0255219_1000048_pt1 | contig 33630 bp, 27 predicted proteins | sample Miss_Colum_RepA__FD_183037 | JGI IMG/M metagenome (GOLD analysis project Ga0255219, IMG submission 183037) | Freshwater microbial communities from Mississippi River, Louisiana, United States - Miss_Colum_RepA_8d | ecosystem: Environmental > Aquatic > Freshwater > River | place: USA: Louisiana...
TGGTCAGTGCCGCAGTCAGTGTGGTCTTGCCGTGGTCCACGTGACCAATCGTGCCCACATTCACGTGCGTCTTGTTCCTTTCAAATTTGCTCTTCGCCACGATTAAACCTCTTCAATTCTTTGATAAACGGACTTTGTCATTTCAATCAGCGCGAATCAGTGTCGCTGTTACGCGTTTCGGCTGCTGATAATGCTTTCCTTGATATTGTTCGGCACTTCCGAGTACTTAAGGAACTCCATGGTATAGGTCGCTCGCCCCTGAGTTGCTGATCGAAGGTCGGTGGCATAGCCAAACATTTCGGAGAGCGGAACCTCAGCATTGATGACTCGACCACTGGGGCTGTCATCCATACCTTGAACAGTGCCACGGCGACGATTGAGATCGCCCATAACGTCACCCATATTCTCTTCGGGCGTCACAACTTCCACCTTCATGATGGGTTCAAGCAATGCGGCGTCAGCCATCAGCGCGCCTTTCTTCAAAGCCATGGAACCGGCAATCTTGAACGCCATTTCACTAGAGTCCACATCGTGGTAAGAGCCATCAAACACGGTGACCTTCATGGCCAACAGGGGATACCCGGCGAGCACACCGTTCTTCATCTGCTCTTGGACACCTTTATCGATAGCTGGGATGAATTCCTTCGGAATAACACCACCCACGATCTCATTGACAAACTGGTAATCTTCATCGGCAGGAAGTGGCTCGAGGCGGAGCCAGCAATGACCGAACTGACCACGTCCACCGGACTGCTTGACGTGCTTGCCTTCCACTTCCACCTTCTTCTTGATGGTCTCGCGGTAGGCTACCTGCGGCTTGCCGATGTTCGCCTCTACACCAAACTCACGTCGCATGCGGTCAACAAGCACGTCGAGGTGCAACTCGCCCATACCAGCGATTATGGTCTGCCCTGACTCTTCGTCGGTCTCCACACGGAAGGACGGATCCTCCTGAGCCAGCTTGCTCAGCGCAATACCCATCTTTTCCTGGTCGGCCTTGGTCTTGGGTTCAACAGCCACGGAGATCACAGGCTCCGGGAAGTCCATCTTTTCCAGCGTGATGATGTGATCCGGGTGACAGAGAGTTTCGCCGGTGGTCACGTCTTTCAGTCCGATAGCCGCGGCGATGTCACCAGCAAACACTTCCTTAATCTCGTCACGATTGTTTGCACGCATCTGCACCATTCGACCAATGCGCTCACGCTTGGACTTCAGAGGGTTGTAGACGGCATCACCGGAACTCAATGTGCCGGAGTAAACGCGGAAGAAAGTCAGCGTCCCCACATATGGATCCGTCGCGATCTTGAAGGCCAGTGCGGCGAAAGGCGCGCTGTCGTCGGCCTCACAGGTTCCCAGAGTGCCGTCTTCCTTCACTCCCTCAATAGCCTTCACTTCTGTCGGCGCAGGGAGATACTGAATAACTGCATCGAGCACAGCCTGAACGCCCTTGTTCTTGAAAGCGGAGCCACAGAAGGTCGGGACAATTTCGTTGGCGAGAGTACGCTGACGCAGGCCGGAAATGATTTCCTCCTCGGTCAACTCGTCACCACCGAGGTACTTGTCCATGAACTCATCGTTGGCTTCGGCCGCAGCTTCGATCATGTGCTCGCGCCATTTGCCAGAGGCCACCACCAAGTCCTGAGGAATGTCCTTGTATTCGAAGGTCATACCCTGATCGTGTTCGTTCCAAATGATGGCCTTCATCTTCAGCAGATCGACCACACCCTTGAAATTATCCTCCGCACCAATTGGCAACTGCATTGGAACAGGGATTGCGCCAAGCCGCTCACGAACCTGCTTCACTACTCGAAGGAAGTCAGCGCCAGTGCGATCCATCTTGTTGACGAAGATCAGACGCGGTACGCCGTAGCGGTTAGCCTGACGCCATACGGTTTCCGTCTGTGGCTGCACTCCGGAAGACGCACAAAGAACTACCACTGTGCCATCCAGTACACGCAGGGAACGCTCCACCTCGATGGTGAAATCCACGTGTCCGGGAGTATCGATGAGATTGAAGCGATGCTCAGGAAACTGCTTGGCCATACCAGACCAGTAGCAAGTTACGGCAGCAGAGGTGATCGTGATGCCACGCTCCTGCTCCTGCTCCATCCAGTCCATGGTGGCAGCGCCGTCGTGGACCTCACCCATCTTGTGAGACACCCCTGTGTAGTAAAGAATTCGCTCACTGGTGGTTGTCTTGCCTGCGTCGACGTGCGCGCAAATGCCAATATTTCTATACCGGCTCAAGGGAGTTTTTCTGGCCACAATCGTACCTTCGATAATATTAAGTGAGTTGAATTCTGGAAATCAGAAACGGTAGTGAGAGAACGCGCGGTTGGCTTCAGCCATACGATGCACGTCTTCACGCTTCTTCACGGCGCTGCCACGACCATTGGCCGCATCGGAGATCTCTCCAGCCAGACGCAGGGCCATGGACTTCTCGCCACGCTTGCGGGCATGCTCCACCAGCCAGCGCATAGCCAGAGCGGCTCGACGCTCGGCGCGCACTTCCACCGGCACCTGGTAGGTAGCACCGCCTACGCGGCGAGACTTCACTTCAACCATCGGCGCGATCGCGTCCAGCGCCTTCTCGAAAACCTCGAGCACATCCCCGCTGGTATGCTTCTTCACTGTCTCGAGTGCACCGTAGACGATCTTCTCGGCAACTGACTTCTTGCCGTCTTCCATCACATGGTTCATGAATTTCGCGAGAATCTTGCTGCCATACTTGGCATCAGGGAGCACTTCACGCTTGGCTACAACTCGTCTTCTTGGCATGACAACCTCTTCGGATTTCAGGATTTCCGGGATTCCCGATCACGGGGATTCGCAACCGACACCCGGCCTTACTTGCTTGTATTGAACTGAAGCGACCCACGAGGGCCGATCCAACTTACTTCTTCGGGCGCTTGGCGCCGTACTTCGAACGACCCTGCTTGCGGTCAGATACACCAGAGGTATCCAGACTGCCGCGAATGGTGTGGTAACGCACACCAGGAAGGTCCTTGACTCGACCACCGCGAATCAGCACAACCGAGTGCTCCTGCAGATTGTGGCCCTCACCGCCGATGTATGAAGTCACTTCATAGCCGTTGGTCAGGCGCACACGACATACCTTTCGCAGTGCCGAGTTCGGCTTCTTGGGGGTGGTGGTGTATACACGAGTGCAAACACCTCTTCTCTGAGGGCAGCCCTGCAGCGCCGGCACGTCGCTCTTCGCGACTTTGCTCTGTCTGGGTTTGCGAACTAGCTGGTTGATCGTGGCCATTCATAACTCCTGCGTACGCATACTCTTGTTTAAGTGCACCAGCGCCAGAACGCACCGGAAATCAACTGTTTTTACTGACAATTTTCTCGATAGATATGATCAGGTTCATATCCGTAGATCGGGACTGAGCGCTGACACCTCCCGGTAAAAACCGCGAAGGCACCAATCGTCTTAGCTTACCCGGAATAAAGGATGCCGGAGTGTAAAGAGCCCGCACCCCTTAGTCAACCTGAAATCCGCCTGACTTCAGCCCTCGCCTTTCAGGGCTTGTGTCAATGCTGCTTCCACATCGCTCGCGCTGACCGTGGTGGTTTCGCTGGCGGCCGCTTCTGCTGCAAGTCGCTTGCGGGACTCGTGGTAAGCAAGACCAGTTCCTGCCGGAATCAATCTGCCCACCACAACGTTCTCCTTCAAGCCTCGCAGGTAATCACGCTTGCCGGTAACTGCAGCTTCGGTCAACACACGCGTGGTTTCCTGGAACGAGGCCGCGGAAATGAAGGACTCGGTCGCGAGTGAAGCCTTGGTGATACCGAGCAGCATACGATCGAAACGAGCTTCCACCTTGCCCTGCGCGCGAAGTCTGTCATTCTCCTCCGCCACCTGGGTCAACGTAACCTGCTCCCCCTTGATGAAGGAGGAATCACCCGTTTCGGTGATCTCCACCTTGCGCAGCATCTGACGCACAATCACCTCAATGTGCTTGTCGTTGATGCGAACGCCCTGTAGTCGATAGACCTCCTGCACCTCATTGATGATGTACTGAGACAGCGCCTCCACACCCTTGAGTCTAAGGATATCGTGCGGAGAGGGCGGACCATCGGACACGATCTCACCTTTCTCGATGTACTCACCCTCGAAGACCGTCATGGTTCTCCACTTCGGAATCAGCGTTTCATAGAAGCTGCTGCCGTCCAGCGGGTTGACACCGTCCTTCGGCGTGATTATGAGGCGACGCTTGCCCTTGGTTTCCTTGCCGAAAGACACTGTGCCGGAAATCTCCGCCAGAATGGCAGGCTCTTTCGGTTTGCGTGCTTCGAACAGATCTGCCACTCGCGGCAGACCGCCCGTGATGTCGCGGGTCTTGGAGCCTTCCTGCGGGATACGCGCGATAACATCGCCGATATTCAACGTGGCACCGTCTTGGATCGCGATGATTGCATTGGCCGGCAGGAAATAGTGCGCAGGCACGGTTGTGCCAGGAATGCAAAGTTCCTTGCCATCCGGTCCGCGCAGCGTCACAGCAGGTCGAAGTTCTTTCGCCGCTGAGGAACGCTCAGCCGGGTCGATCACTGAAAGGCTTGAAAGGCCGGTGATCTCGTCAGTCTGTCGACGAACAGTAATGCCTTCTTCCATATTGGCGAAGGCAACAGTGCCAGCCACTTCCGAGATGATCGGGTGAGTGTGCGGATCCCAGGTAGCGACGACTTGCCCAGCGTCGACTTTAAGACTCTTGTCAAGAGTGATGACAGCACCGTAGGGCAGCTTGTACTTCTCTCGCTCACGACCGCCTTCATCACTGACAAGCATTTCACCGGAACGGGACACCACCACCAGATTGCCAAGGATGTTCTCGACGGTCTTCATGTTGTGCAGTTGGACCGCACCCTTGGTCTTGACCTGCACGTTGTCCGCGGCAGTGGCGCGTGACGCCGCACCACCGATGTGGAACGTACGCATGGTGAGCTGGGTACCTGGCTCACCGATCGATTGCGCTGCAATGACACCGATGGCCTCACCAACATTGGCGATGTGACCCCGCGCCAGATCGCGCCCGTAACAAAGGCGGCAGATGCCGAAGCGGGTCTCGCACGTGATGGGAGAGCGCACATGCACTTCGTCGACACCAAGCGCATCCAGTTTCTCGATCAGACGCTCGTCGACCATCACGCCGGCTTCAACAATCACTTCACCTGTCTGCTCATTGACGACTTCGCGAGTCAGTACGCGCCCCAGGACTCGATCGCCCAGCGGGGCAATGATGTCTCCACCCTCGATGACGGGACGCATGACCAGCCCATCAGTGGTGCCACAGTCATGCTCGGTGATGACCAGATCCTGAGAGATATCCACAAGACGACGGGTCAGATAGCCGGAGTTCGCTGTCTTCAACGCCGTGTCCGCTAGCCCCTTGCGCGCACCGTGTGTAGACGTGAAGTACTGCACCACGCTCAAGCCTTCGCGGAAGTTCGCGGTGATCGGCGTCTCGATGATTGAACCGTCAGGGCGGGCCATCAGACCACGCATACCTGCCAACTGACGAATTTGCGCTGGCGAGCCACGGGCGCCGGAGTCGGCATAGATATACACAGAGTTGAAGGATTCCTGGCGCTCTTCCTTGCCCTGCTTGTTGATGACAGGCTCGGTTGACAGTCCATCCATCATGGACTTTGCCACCAGATCATTGGCTCGAGACCAGATATCAATCACCTTGTTGTACTTCTCGCCCTGAGTTACCAGGCCCGAGGCATACTGGTTCTCGATCTCTTCCACCTCAGCATCTGCCTGGGCGATGATCGCTGCCTTCTCAGCGGGGATCACGAAATCGTTCACGCCGATGGACGAGCCGGAGCGCGTGGAATACCGGTAGCCGGTGTACATTAACTGGTCGGCGAAGATCACTGTCTCCTTCAAACCCACATACCGGTAGCAGGCGTTGAGGATTCCGGAGATCTGCTTCTTGGTCATCTTCTGGTTGACCATGGAGAACGGCAGGCCGGTGGGCACGATGTTGAACAGCAACACGCGACCTACAGTTGTATCCACCATGCTGGTAGAGGTGACTTTCTCACCTTCCGCGTTGGCCGAGGTGCTGGTGATGCGAGCCTTGATGCGGGCCTGAAGATGTACGTGACCCGTGTCATAGGCACGCTGTACTTCGGCTGCGTCCGCGAACACCATGCCCTCACCTTTCGCGTTCACTCGAGCGCGAGTCATGTAGTAAAGCCCCAGAACCACGTCCTGAGACGGCACAATGATGGGTTCACCGCTCGCGGGAGCGAGGATGTTGTTGGTGGACATCATCAGAGTGCGGGCTTCGAGCTGCGCCTCCAGTGTCAACGGGACGTGCACCGCCATTTGGTCGCCGTCGAAGTCGGCGTTATAGGCAGCGCAGACCAGCGGGTGCAGTTGAATGGCCTTGCCCTCGATAAGCACAGGCTCAAAAGCCTGAATGCCGAGTCGGTGCAGCGTCGGTGCACGGTTGAGAAGCACCGGGTGTTCGCGAATGACCTCGGCGAGAATATCCCACACTTCGGCCGTTTCGCGTTCCACCATCTTCTTGGCGGCCTTGATCGTGGTAGCGAGACCACGACGCTCTAGCTTGCCGAAAATGAAGGGCTTGAACAGTTCAAGCGCCATCTTCTTGGGCAGACCACACTGATGCAGCTTGAGCGTCGGACCTACCACGATCACGGAACGACCGGAGTAGTCCACACGCTTGCCGAGTAGGTTCTGACGGAAGCGACCCTGCTTGCCCTTGATCATGTCAGCCAGGGACTTCAAGGGACGCTTGTTGGAGCCGGTAATGGCTCGGCCACGACGACCGTTGTCCAGCAACGCGTCTACGGCTTCCTGCAGCATGCGCTTCTCGTTGCGCACGATTATGTCCGGTGCGTTCAGGTCCAGCAGGCGCTTGAGGCGGTTGTTGCGGTTGATCACGCGACGGTACAGATCGTTCAGATCGGATGTCGCGAAGCGGCCGCCATCCAGCGGCACCAGAGGACGTAGATCCGGCGGCAGTACTGGCAGAACGGTCAACACCATCCACTCAGGCTTGTTTCCAGACTCGGAGAACGCCTCGAGCAGCTTCAGACGCTTGGAGAGCTTCTTCAGTTTCGTCTCGGAGTTGGTCTGCGGAATCTCCTCACGCAGTCGCGCAACTTCCGCGTCCACGTTCATGTCTTTCATCAGCTGTTGCACAGCCTCGGCGCCCATCTTGGCATCGAACTCATCGCTGAATTCTTCCATGGCCTCATAGTACTGCTCGTCAGTCAGCAACTGGCCCTTCTCGAGCGTGGTCATACCGGGATCGGTTACCACGAAAGATTCGAAATAAAGGATGCGCTCGATGTCGCGCAGCGTCATGTCAAGCAGCAGGCCTATACGGGACGGCAGCGACTTGAGGAACCAGATGTGTGCCACCGGGCTCGCCAACTCGATGTGGCCCATGCGGTCTCGACGCACCTTGGACAACGCCACCTCGACGCCACACTTCTCGCAGATCACACCGCGATGCTTGAGGCGTTTGTACTTGCCACACAGGCACTCGTAGTCCTTTACCGGCCCGAATATCTTGGCGCAGAACAGGCCATCTCGCTCAGGCTTGAAAGTACGGTAATTGATGGTTTCAGGCTTCTTGACCTCGCCGAATGACCATGCACGAATCATTTCCGGTGACGCCAGGCCTATGCGAATGGAGTCAAATTCGTCTGACTGAGACTGGGACTTAAGCAACCCTAACAGGTCTTTCATTCTGTATCCTCCGCCCGGCGCACAATGGCAACAGGTTTCAAAAAATCACTTGTTCGTCGTGTTACACATAAAAATCACAACTAGTGGCTGCCGGCGTCAAACTGAACGCCGGCAGCTCAGACATCACTTGCCCGACACATCCAGTTCCATGTCGATGGCAAGCGAGCGGATTTCCTTAAGCAACACATTGAACGACTCGGGCATTCCAGGCTCCATGCGGTGATCGCCATCCACGATGTTCTTGTACATCTTGGTTCGACCAGCGACGTCGTCGGATTTCACAGTCAGCATTTCCTGCAGGGTGTAGGCTGCACCGTAAGCTTCCAGTGCCCACACTTCCATCTCCCCGAAACGCTGACCACCGAACTGCGCCTTGCCGCCCAGGGGCTGCTGCGTCACCAGACTGTAAGAACCCGTGGAGCGCGCGTGCATCTTGTCGTCAACAAGGTGATTCAACTTCAGCATGTACATGATGCCGACGGTAACCTTGCGGTCGAAGGCGTCACCAGTACGACCATCGTAGAGCGTGACCTGACCACTCTCGTCCATGCCGGCAAGTTTCAGCATCTCCTTGATCTCGGACTCATCGGCACCGTCGAACACAGGTGTTGCCATAGGCACACCGCCGCGCAGGTTATGCGCCAGCTCTAGTATCTCCATGTCGTTAAGCACATCGAGATTCTCCTTGCGACTGCCGACCTTGTTGTAAATTTCGTCCAGCAGCTTGCGAATCTCGGCTACCTGACGCTTCTCTTCGAGCATCCGACTTATTCGATCACCCAGACCCTTGGACGCGGCCCCGAGATGCGTCTCGAGCACCTGACCCACGTTCATGCGCGAAGGCACGCCCAGTGGATTCAGCACGATATCTACAGGGTTGCCACTCCCGTCGTAAGGCATGTCTTCGATGGGCATGATCACGGAGATCACACCTTTGTTGCCATGGCGTCCGGCCATTTTGTCACCTGGCTGGATGCGACGCTTAATGGCAAGGTACACCTTGACGATTTTGAGGACGCCCGGCGCCAAGTCATCGCCCTGTGTAAGCTTGCGCTTCTTGTCCTCGAAGCGATCGTCCAGCTCCAGACGACGCTCTTTCAACTGCTCCTCGGCGCGCTCGAGTTGCTTGTTCAGCTCCTCCTCGGCCAGACGCAGCTTGAACCAGTCGTCGCGTGGCAAGGCATCCAGATATTCCTCCGTCAGTGTGGCACCCTTCTTCAGGCTAGGACCTCCTGCCACCGACTTGCCGAGCAAGGCACTGCGCAGGCGATGGAATGTGGCGCCTTCGACAATGCGATATTCATCGTTGATGTCCTTGCGCACCTTGGCCAGCTGCGCACGTTCGATTTCAAGAGCGCGCTGGTCCTTTTCGAGACCATCACGCGTAAATACCTGCACATCGATGACCGTACCCTTCACACTGGTAGGAACACGCAGGGAGGTGTCCTTCACATCCGAGGCCTTCTCACCGAAGATCGCGCGCAGCAGTTTCTCTTCCGGCGTCAGCTGTGTCTCGCCTTTGGGCGTGACCTTGCCTACCAGAATGTCACCGGCGTTCACCTCGGCACCGATGTAAACCACACCGGACTCATCGAGCTTGCTCAATGCGCCTTCCCCGACATTGGGAATATCAGCGGTGATCTCCTCGGAACCCAGCTTGGTGTCACGCGCCACGCAGGTCAATTCCTGAATGTGGATCGTGGTCAGCCGGTCTTCCTTCACGACTCGTTCTGAAATCAGAATGGAGTCCTCGAAGTTGTAGCCGTTCCAGGGCATGAACGCGATGCGCATGTTCTGACCGAGCGCAAGCTCACCCATGTCAACGGAGGGGCCATCAGCAAGAATGTCGCCACGCTCCACCACGTCACCCTGCTTCACCAGCGGCTGCTGATTGATGCAGGTGTTCTGGTTGGAACGGGTGTACTTGGTCAGGTTGTAGATATCGACACCCGCCTCACCCGCCTGTGTCTCCTCGTCGCGCACGCGCAGGATGATGCGCGATGCATCCACGCTTTCGATCACACCACCGTGTTGTGCCACAACGCACACGCCGGAATCACCTGCCACATTGCGCTCGAGACCGGTACCCACCAGTGGCTTTTCGGAACGCAGTGTCGGAACTGCCTGACGCTGCATGTTCGAACCCATCAGCGCGCGGTTCGCGTCGTCGTGTTCAAGGAACGGGATCAGCGCAGCGGCCACTGACACCATCTGCTGCGGTGCGACGTCCATGTAGTTGATTTGGTCGCGCGGCATCAATGTCGTTTCGCCCTTGTGACGGACCGTGACCAAGTTGTCAACGAAGCCGCCATTGGCGTCCAATGGCGCACTCGCCTGTGCAATCACAAACTCGCTTTCATCAATCGCAGACAAGAAATGGATCTCGTCTGTCACGCGATTGCTCACGACCTTGCGATACGGGCTTTCCAAGAAGCCATAAGTGTTGGTGCGTGCATAGGTTGCCAGCGAATTGATCAGACCGATGTTCGGACCCTCCGGCGTCTCGATAGGACAGACTCGTCCGTAGTGCGTCGGATGCACGTCACGCACTTCGAAGCCGGCACGCTCGCGTGTCAGACCGCCTGGCCCGAGAGCCGATACGCGACGCTTGTGCGTCACTTCAGACAGCGGATTGTTCTGATCCATGAACTGGGATAGCTGACTGGAGCCGAAGAATTCCTTGATTGCAGCCGCCACAGGCTTGGCATTGATCATGTCCTGTGGCATCAGCCCCTCGGAGTCCGCCATGCTTAGGCGCTCCTTCACGGCACGCTCCACGCGGACGAGACCCACTCGGAACTGGTTCTCGGCCATTTCACCCACAGAGCGGATGCGACGGTTGCCCAAATGATCGATATCGTCCACCACTCCGAAGCCATTGCGAATTGCCACAAGTGTCTTGAGGACATCCACAATGTCGTCGGTGCTGAGCACCGGTGAGCCTTCTGTCTCGACGCGACCCAGTCGTCGATTGAACTTCATGCGACCCACGGCAGACAGATCATAACGCTCTGCGGAGAAGAACAGATTCGAGAACAGGTTCTCAGCGGAATCCTTGGTGGGCGGCTCTCCCGGTCGCATCATGCGATAGATCTCGACGAGCGCCTCGAGACGAGTGGTTGTTGAATCAACACGCAAGGTATCGGAAATGAACGGACCGCAGTCCAGATCATTGGTATAGATCGTCTCGAAATCCTTTACGCCCGCCTTCAGAAAGCCAGTCACCACGTCATTGGTGATCAAGGTATTGCACTCAAACAGAACCTCACCGGTATCCGGATCAACAATATCCTTGGCCAAAGACTCGCCCAGCAGAAACTCTCGTGTCACCTTGAGTTCGGTCAGCTTAGCCTTTTCCATTTGACGGATATGGCGGGCAGTAATACGACGACCTTCCTCTACAATTAGCTCGCCCTTCTTGTCCCGAATAGGGAAGTTTAGCACTTCGCCGCGCAGGCGAGATGGGACCAGGTTCAGCACAATGTCCATGTCCTTGCTCGTCACCTTGTAGGTGTCGTTCTCGTAGAACATGCCCAGTATGTCCTGGGAGGTGTAGCCAAGGGCGCGAAGCAGGACTGTCGCGGGCAGCTTGCGGCGACGGTCAATGCGCACAAACACCATGTCCTTCGGATCGAACTCGAAATCCAGCCATGAGCCACGGTAGGGAATGATGCGTGCCGAGTACAGCAGCTTGCCTGAACTGTGTGTCTTGCCCTTGTCGTGATCGAAGAACACGCCGGGCGAACGGTGCAGCTGCGATACCACAACGCGCTCTGTGCCGTTGATAATGAATGTGCCGCTCTCGGTCATCACGGGTATCTCCCCCATGTAGACTTCCTGCTCCTTAATGTCCTTGATGGTCTGCGTCGTTGATTCCTTGTCGAACAGAATCAAGCGCACCTTGACACGCAGAGAAACGGAATAGGTGATGCCTCGCAGCTGGCATTCCTTGACGTCGAATGCGGGCTTGCCGAGGTCATAGCTTACATATTCGAGTATGGCCTTCCCGGAGTAACTGACAATCGGGAACACAGACTTGAACGCAGCGTGGAGACCTTGATCGAGTCTGTCCTGAGGAGAGACATCGGCTTGAGTAAATTGACGAAACGAGTCGATCTGGGTGGACAAAAGATATGGAATATCCATTGCGCTTGGCAATTTACCAAAGTCTTTACGGATACGTTTTTTTTCTGTATACGAATAGGCCATTAGTGTTTTTCCTAACAAGTGTGTACTGGTTGGTTCAAGCGAAGGCAAGTCGTGCCGGAGTTCGCTCAAACTGTCAGTACATGTCTAAACTTCAGTCCACCCACCTACTGTGTGGACACCCCCGCCACCGAATAATTCATTGAATCAAACAAAATCACTTCAAACGCTATTGGCTAAAAACTGAAAGCACAGAGATCGGACAGAGATTCTCCCTGCCCGATCCCGATGCTTCAAACAGACGCAACTGGCTTACTTGAGCTCAACAGTAGCGCCGGCTTCTTCCAGTTCCTTCTTCGCAGCTTCTGCGTCAGCCTTGCTGACACCTTCCTTCACTGTGGAAGGAGCGCCGTCAACTAGATCCTTGGCTTCTTTCAGGCCCAGACCTGTCAATGCACGAACTACCTTGATTACGTTCACTTTCTTTTCACCGGAAGCTTTCAGAACGATGTCGAACTCGGTCTTCTCTTCCACAACAGCTGCCTCGCCAGCAGCAGCGGGAGCTGCAACAGCGACTGCAGCAGCTGCAGAAACGCCGAACTTCTCTTCCATTGCTTCTACCAGCTGTACCACGTCCATTACTGACATTTCAGCGATAGCATTCAGAATATCGTCTCTAGACAGAGCCATGACTCCAATCTCCTACATAACTTGATAAATTTAAAAACGGTTTAGTCGCAAACAGTATTAGGCTGCTTCTTTCTTTTGGTCGCGAATTGCGGCAACAGCACGTGTCACCTTCGACGGAACCTCGTTCAAGGTTCGTGTCAACTTCGTTACCGGGCCCAGCATCACACTCATCAACATGGAAACTGCCTGATCATAAGTCGGCAGATTCGCCAATGCGTCGATCTGGTCGGCACCAAGTAACTTGCCACCAATTGACAGTGCCTTGATCTCGAACTTGTCATTACTCTTGGCAAAACCTTTGAGCACACGCGCGGCGGCTCCGGGATCTTCCATGGAGAATGCAAGAATCGTGGGACCAAACAGCGCATCCTTGATGCAGTCAAACTCTGTATTCTCCACCGCTTTCTTCAGCAGTGTGTTGCGCACGACACGCAGGTATACATTGTTCTGACGAGCAGCTTTTCTGAGCTCTGTGAGATCGCTTACAGTGACGCCGCGGTAATCGGCAAGCACTGCAGACAATGCACTGGTAGCAGCTTGATTGACCTCTGAGACGATTTGCTTTTTGTCTTCCAGTCTTATAGCCACTAGATTTACTCCTGATTGGAGACCTGTTGCCAGGCTCCGCATTTGTTTTGCCTTCCAGCAGCAGCAGAGCCGCTTCCGAAAGAACTTGAAACTGGTGGATTGGATTCAGCCAGAAAACTGAACCGGGATTCACCATCTGCGTAGGTTTGATTAAGTGTTGAGTCAACTGCACACGACACGCCTACGGTCTTTGACAGCCTTGCCGATGCGCAAAAACACCGGCAAACCCCCAAAGTCATTGACGGACAGAAGCCGCCTTAAGCCTTCAAAGTCGATTGATCAATCATGATGCCAGGCCCCATAGTGGATGACAGCATCACTTTCTGAACGTAGATACCCTTAGAAGAGGCTGGCTTGGCACGCTTGAGGTCAGACAGCAAGGCTTCGAGGTTGCCCTGTATCGCAACTGCGTCAAAGCCGATCTTGCCTATTCCGCCGTGGATGATGCCCTTCTTGTCAGTACGGTAGCGCACCTGGCCGGCTTTGGCATTACGAACGGCACTGGCTACGTCGGCAGTCACCGTGCCAACCTTGGGGTTCGGCATCAAGCCGCGCGGACCGAGTACCTGACCCAGCTTGCCCACGACGCGCATGGCGTCTGGTGTCGCGATGACCACATCGAAATCCATGTTGCCCGCAGAAATACTGTCTGCCAGATCATCAAAACCCACGATGTCAGCACCGGCATCACGCGCCTTGTTGGCATTTTCGCCCTGAGCAAACACCGCTACTCGAACAGTCTTGCCTGTACCATTTGGCAGGAGCGTGGAACCACGAACTACCTGGTCGGACTTGCGAGGGTCGACGCCGAGATTGATGGCAACGTCGATGGACTCCTTGAACCGGGGGGACGCAAACTCGTTCAGCAGCGCTACGGCTTCTTCGATCGTATAGGCCTTGGAGGAGTCGATTTTCTGATCGATCAACTTTCGCTTTCTTGTTAGCTTGGCCATGTTGTTACACTCCCTCAACTTCGATTCCAGCACTTCTGGCGCTACCTGCCAGAGTACGCACTGCTGCATCCATAGACGCAGCTGTCAGATCAGGCCGCTTCTGCGTCGCGATTTCCACCAATTGCTCTCGAGAGATCTTTGCGACTTTCTCAGTGTTGGGACGTGAACTGCCCTTCGTGATGCCCACAGCCTTACGAATCAGCACAGATGCCGGGGGCGTCTTGGTAATGAACGTGAAACTGCGATCCGCATACACTGTGATGACAACAGGAATCGGGAGGCCGGGTTCGAGGCTTTGTGTTGCCGCATTGAACGCCTTGCAGAATTCCATGATATTGACGCCGCGCTGACCCAGTGCGGGACCTACGGGCGGACTAGGATTTGCCTTACCTGCAGCAACCTGCAGCTTGACATAGGCGGTTACTTTCTTAGCCATTTTTCTATTCTCCTGGTGGGTGATATCACCCGCACAGATTCGATAATCGAATACTGTCGAGCTCCCCGCGGGCAAGAAATTCCGTCAGGAACTCCAGCCACTTCGTCTTCACAGCAACATGACAAGCATGAACGCTGCATATATTCGAGAACGTCCCTTCTCTACCGAGCACTACGTCCTGAATTCTCAATGCAAATCAGGTTTTTTCAACCTGGCTGAACTCAAGCTCCACTGGTGTGGAGCGACCGAAGATCAAAACTGCAACACGCAAGCGGCTCTTCTCGTAGTTCACTTCCTCAACTGCGCCCGTGAAATCGTTGAACGGCCCATCTATGACACGCACCATCTCGCCCGGCTCATAGATGATCTTGTGAGTGGGCTTGTCCTGCCCATCTTCAAGACGCTGCAAAATCTTCGCAGCCTCTTTCGCGGTAATTGGCGCAGGCTTCTCGGCCTTGCCTCCAATGAAGCCCATGACCCTGGGAGTTTCCTTAACCAAGTGCCAAGTATCGTCATTGAGCTCCATTTCCACGAGAACATAACCAGGGAAAAATTTCCGCTCACTCTTTCTTTTCTGGCCAGCCCGCATCTCGACAACTTCTTCCGTTGGCACAAGGACCTCACCAAACAGGTCCGCCATGCCAGACAAGGCAATGCGCTCCCTGAGCGCATTCATCACCTTCTTCTCAAACCCGGAATAGGCGTGAACTACATACCAACGCTTCGCCATCTGACACCCTCTAACCTATGATTCCAGAAACAATCTCGTTGAGGCCCCAGTCTAGCAACCAGAGCAAGAGAGCAACTATCACTACCACCACCAGCACGATCATGGTGGTTTGAGTTGTTTCCTGACGCGTAGGCCAGACAACCTTGCGAATTTCGGAGCGCGCATCAAGACACAAGGACATGAACGCACTTCCTTTTTCTGTCTTGACCGCCAACCAGATCGCAACAGCGGCCAGAATAAGCAACCCGATGGTTCGATACAAAATTGACTCGGCTGCAAAGTATGAATTGGCATAGACGCCGACAGCCACAATAACTGCTACAGCGGCCCACTTCAGCCAATCCAGCTTGTATTCGTGATCACTTACTTTTTCGGACATGGTTTTTGAAACTCGGTCAGCCCGAATCTATACCCGGGTTAGCCTTTACGGCTGACTTCAGATCGATATGGCTCTGCACAATGTGGCAGGCCAGGAGGGAATCGAACCCCCAACCTGCGGTTTTGGAGACCGCCGCTCTGCCAATTGAGCTACTGGCCTGTAATTCCTTAAGATAAGCAAGCCGAAAGCCCGGGGACGGACATTTCGGCTTGTTTCACTACCTGTTACTACACTCGATCAAGCAATAATCTTAGCCACAACTCCCGCGCCTACAGTACGGCCGCCTTCGCGAATCGCGAATCGCAGACCATCATCCATTGCGATCGGGTTGATCAGAGTCACAACCATCTTGATGTTGTCACCCGGCATCACCATCTCTACGCCTTCAGGCAGCTCGCACGCACCAGTCACGTCCGTCGTGCGGAAGTAGAACTGTGGACGGTATCCCTTGAAGAACGGCGTGTGACGACCACCCTCCTCCTTGCTCAGAATGTACACCTCTGCCTCGAACTTGGTGTGCGGGGTGATTGAGCCCGGCTTGGCCAGCACCTGACCACGCTCCACCTCCTCACGTTTGGTGCCTCGCAGCAGCACACCCACGTTCTCGCCAGCACGACCTTCGTCCAGCAGCTTGCGGAACATCTCCACACCGGTGCAAGTTGTCTTGGCTGTGTCCTTCAGACCTACAATCTCGATCTCGTCACCCACCTTCACAATGCCGCGCTCAACTCGTCCTGTCACCACTGTGCCACGGCCAGAAATGGAGAACACGTCCTCGATTGGCAGCAGGAACGGCCTTTCAACGTCTCGTACCGGATCAGGGATATACGCATCCAGCGTCTCCACAAGCTTGCGCACGGACGGAGCACCAAGCTCAGATGTATCGCCTTCCAGCGCCTTGAGTGCAGAACCGATCACGATCGGCGTGTCGTCGCCAGGGAACTCGTAAGTCTCCAGAAGCTCACGAACCTCCATCTCCACCAACTCCAGCAACTCAGCGTCATCTACCATGTCCGCTTTGTTCATGAACACGACGATGTAGGGTACGCCCACCTGACGGGACAACAGGATGTGCTCACGTGTCTGCGGCATAGGACCATCCGCGGCAGACACCACCAGAATCGCTCCATCCATCTGCGCCGCACCTGTGATCATGTTCTTCACATAGTCAGCGTGCCCCGGACAGTCAACGTGGGCGTAGTGACGAACCGCAGAGTCGTATTCCACGTGAGAGGTGTTGATCGTGATACCACGCTCTCTCTCTTCTGGCGCATTGTCGATCTGATCGAAGTTGCGCACTTCACCACCCCAGGTCTCGGCGCACACTTTGGTCAGTGCCGCAGTCAGTGTGGTCTTGCCGTGGTCCACGTGACCAATCGTGCCCACATTCACGTGCGTCTTGTTCCTTTCAAATTTGCTCTTCGCCATTTTGATCGCCTCTACAAAATTTTTGTTCGCCCTACGGACACACTACTAATAACTTGAACTAGCGCTGATCGCCCAAATTACTAGCACCCTCAATTTCCCACCTCGTGCTCAGATGCCACAATGCACTGAGTCACAAATCTGGTGCTCACATCCGGATTTGAACCGGAGACCTCTTCATTACCAATGAAGTGCTCTACCTCTGAGCTATGCGAGCCAGACACTAGTAATAAACAGCTCGAACTGAAAGCCGGCTTGCGTACTGACACCCGCAGCTCTTCTGCATCACCAGAAGCCACTTTCTCAAGACCTGTTGATTAAATCCTGAACCTCGTCTTACACAAATCCACACAATCGCACAAACCAAGCATCGCCTTCAAAACTGGAGCGGGTAGCGGGAATCGAACCCGCGTAACCAGCTTGGAAGGCTGGTGTTCTACCTCTGAACTATACCCGCCGAGACATTGCGCTGGACTGAGGCGCTGCATGAATTTGGTGGAGGGGGGTGGATTCGAACCACCGAAGCTCGCGCGTCAGATTTACAGTCTGATCCCTTTAGCCACTCGGGAACCCCTCCTACAAGAGCCTCGATACCACGCAAGGAACCTGGGCGTCTTAATCAGAGGCGGCATTCTAAGGGAGTTGAATATCTTGTGCAATCGTCTTGCAGATTTTTTCTAGAAGCTCTGCAGCCGGCTCAAGCTTTGCAAAAGACACTCGCAAATCCTCAATAATTCCTTCAAATTCAAAAGGTTGACTTGCAAGCCATAGTTGCTCTTCCTGCTGCCCCTCTTCCCTTAAGGTAACGGGAAAGCCAAGCGCTTCCACCTGCTCCTTCACATTCAACGCGTTGCGCTGCTCCGAAAACAGCCCGAGAGCAATTCCGTTAGACAGCTCGCCTCTGGTAATCAGAAGTGTCTCAATCGACAGATTACGCTCAGTAAGTGAAGCGCGCAGATTTTGGAGATTTTCGGCTGCAGTGTCGCGATCACGATAGGGCGACAGATACACTCTATAGGCTGGAGACAACTGAAGCGTTCTGACTTGAGTCTCCATAACAATATTTGGCGAAACTGCAGCAATTACGGATTCTGCAATCTGGCGAGTGGCAATCGGGCCAAACTCCAAGCAAAGCTGCTGCGGCGCAGCTTGAGCAGGCACCGAGAGCTCATCTGCTGACTCCCGGTTAACCAAAACTTCAGGCGACTTTGCGTAAGGAACCAGGTCCCGAGCTGTCAAATCTCTTAGCAGCGTGATACTCGTTGGGGCACTTTGGCTCGCAACAGGCAATGCCACTGGCTGCGAGTTCCTGTTTTCCTTGGAAAGCAGAAAGACGCAAACCGCCATCAGCAGATTAGCAAGAAGCAATCCAAATACCACGCCTCTCATGAAGTCACTCTCGTCCAGAATTACGGCAGCGCAACCTGAAGACCATCAAGTACAAGATCCTCAACATATTCATGATCCAGACCATGTCTCACCAAATTCCTTGAAAGTCCAACTCCATCTCCACCGGTAATGATGACTTTAGCCGCACCTTCAAAGTTGCCGCGAGCCTCCGCCATTACCCATGCACACAACATTCGAAGGATCCCGTTAGTGACTGCAGCTTCCGTATCGCGCCCTGGCGAGCACTCATACCAAGCTGGCTTGCTGTAAGCAGGAAGGGTTGTTCCTCTGGACAGGCTTTCCAACTGCAGTCCAATTCCCGGCACTATATAGCCACCCAGATGCATTCCTTCCGCGTTGATGAAATCCAAGGTGGCGGCGCTACCGCAATCGATAACCAGCAGCGCCTCGGCCGGTCGACGCCTGCGAGCTGCAAGCATCGCCAACCAGCGATCTGCCCCCAGCTTTTCAGGCACAAGGTAACCATTGATCAAACCTGCCCTTTCGGATGCAGACACAACAAATTCTGGTTCAACGCAAAATTGCCGCTGCAAGAGAAGACTGATTCGCGCATTCCATTCGAGATTTCTTACCGAACAAATGCGGGCTCGCAATGGTTGTGCGGCAGCCAGTTCGCGCAGAATATCGTCGTCAAGGCGCGTATCCACCCCCCTTTTAACTATGCGACCTGATTGATCGACCATACGCCACTTCACCCGAGTGTTGCCTGCATCCACCTCCAGAATCATCTACAAACCCCTGACAGAAGGAGCGAGCTCTCCCCCTGTTACGCTCTTGTGTCCGTCAACAGTCTCTAGCTGTAGGGCACCTCTACCGTTCACGCCGAGAACTCTGCCCTCAACCCATCCAGCAGGGCAGCCAATCCTGACCAGATGCCCCTTGTAGGCATCAATCGCCTCCCATTGCTCCTTGAAGCCCGCAAATCCCCCAGACTCGAATTCGGCAATACCATGCTGCAATTCCCGAATAAGATTCGCCACAATCAGGTTGCGGTCCGGAACTGCAGAGGTTCCTTCCGTCAAGGCAGCAACAGGCTGATCAACTCGTGACTTGAGCGTCGCGGAAACCCGGACATTAATGCCTACACCTATCACAATCTTGCACGGACCCGTAAGGTCTCCGGTGATTTCTACAAGGATGCCAGCCACCTTCCTCAATTCTCGCAAAACATCGTTTGGCCACTTCAGACTGAACCCTGTGTAGCCCGACGCATTCAACGCCCTGACCACCATCACCGCCACCGCAAGACTCAACCCTTCCAGCTCTGCCGCACCTCCTGCAAAAGTCACGAGCATAGAAAAGTAGATGCTGGCTCCAGCTGGACTTACCCAGGATCGACCGCGTCGACCACGCCCCTCGGACTGGTGCTCCGCAACGAATATGCCGTACTCCTGACCGCTCCGAGCAGCTTGCAGTGCATCCCTGTTCGTGGAAACTGTCGAAAATTGCACACTCAAGACCTCTGTCCAGCGCTCGGCATCTCCTCCCAACTGAGCAATTATTTTCTGCGAGTCAAGAAGGACCATCGCCGCAGGCAGCCTGTAGCCTTTTCCAGTAACCGAATGGATATCGAGGCCGAGACCTCTTAGTTTCTCCACCTGCTTCCATACAGCTGTTCTGCTGATGGACAGGTCTCGCCCAATCTGCTCGCCGGAGTGAAACGCCCCGTCGGCAAGTATGCGCAGCAGCGGCCGCAATTCCATTGACTGATACCCGAAGAAAAACGATGGATTCCAGGACACTCAGCCTTTAAATGAGACTGGGCAAGTACAGTACCACGACACGAAGGGGAATACCGACGGACTTCAAGAAGTGATCAGGGCGCCTCGCTCAGCCTCATCCAGGCGATAAACATCTCGTCCCAGACCTGGTCACCCCAGCGAACCTCTTGAGTGGGGTCCGGGTTAAGCGAGTTAAGCGCAGAATTGTCGAATGCGCCTTCCGCCACGATGACAGTGCCGGCTGGCAGCAACTTGGGATCACGCAGTTTGTAGATCATCTGCCAGTTGTGCTGAAAATTCGGAATGGACAGCAAATCCTCGCTGCTGCCGTCAGGATATTCGGCGCGATACTTCACGCGCTTGCCACGGTAATGCATGTGCGGAGCGATATTGTAGAGATACGAGTTCGACATGATCTGCGCTCTAGCCACAACGACGTGATCCGCCGCGCCAGGAGGTATTACGAACTCTCCGTCCATGACAGCGGTTCTCGTTAAGGGTAGCGCCGGCGGCGTATCGTGAAAGTACAGGCCCATGCGGGTTACATCGGTAATGGGCTTGCCAACGGTGGTGTAGTGGAACTGCACCACGAAGCGCATGTCCTCCTCGAGGAGAATTCCGGTGTTTTCGTCAAAGGTCACGTACTCTCTACCGGGAGCGTAACCTCCGAAATTGGTTCGACTTCCCCCGCCACTCTGATTCTGACGCTGCTGCCTCGCATCCTGGGTATAGGCCACAACGTGATGGAGAGTCGACTTGTCACCGATGTCGAATTCATACGCCCTGACCCAACGATCCCTATCCAGACCGATCTCAACGGGAACAAACTTGTATCCCAGGACACCTGTTGCTGGTATCTCTTGCGCGGGAAACTCGACAATAAGATCGGGCTCGCCCAAGGCCCATTCGGACTCGACAGGCGGAAGACTTGCAAGCGGATCAACACCCCCATCGAACAACGAACCCTGATCAATCCAGGAAACAAGAATTGCCTTCTCTTGGTCTGTTATTAAATGCACGTCTTCGAATCGGTCCACGAAATAGTCGTCGATCTGACCAGGTGGCATACGCCTCGTCATGAGGGTTTCACGGATCATCGGCGCCCACCCTTGAATAATCTTGTGGCTGCCCATTGACCACGGCGCGACACCACCGTCCCGATGACATCCAACGCATCGACGTTCAAGAACAGGCACCACATGCCGGGTGTATGACACGTCGGCAACTAGCCCGCCCTGAGCCGACGCATATTCGATCGCTTCGCCGGACTCCCACGGTATATCACTAATGGGCTGACTTCCCCGGGATACAGCTGACAGGACTTCATCGAGGTAATTACGAGACTGAAATGCTTTTTCTGCCAAGTCGGAATCACCTCTGCGGCTATCGATTGCGCCGCGATAGAGAAGCGTCAAGTTAGCAGCATCAATGACCAAAACCTCCCCCAGAAACTTCACCCCAAGGGAACGGGATACCAGCTGAGACGCGTCCAGTAGCACAGGAAAGACGTCTACCATTGCTCCGAGCTCGGTTATCACATTGGAACGACGATCTTCCGGCAATGGGTCAATCAGTAGGAACCTGACACCCCTTTCTTCGTACCGGTCTCGCAAGACACTGAGCTTTTCAAGCGCTGAAGGCCCGCTGAGACTCTTTGTGCCATAGACGTACAAGACAACAGCTTTGTCTAACGAATATCGCGACAGTTGATGGAATGAGCCGTAGTGATCAAGCAAGGCAAAGTCTTCAACCTTTCGAAGAGTTGAAGACTCTGCAATTGCTGACAAGAAGAACAGCAAGAATGGAATGAAGTACCGAGACACCTTCATGAGCCGCCAGATTATCAAGCTCACACACGAGCATGTGCACAATGATAAGTCAACGAACTGAGGCAGCCCGTTACACAGGCGAAAGATATTGTGATTGTTTGTAACGTACCCTCTCCATACATGGCGCCGCATTCATGTCAGTCATTAGCCGCGTAGTAGGTCCAATACCCCATGAACATTTCCTCCCAGCTCTGCAGTCCAAATCGCACCTCAGCATCCGGATCGGGATTCGCAGGATTGTAGGTCGAATTGTCGAAAGCCCCAGTGACATGAACCCGGGTCCCAGCCGGCAGGTACTTGTGCTCAGAAAGCTGGTACGTTGGCTGCCATGCGTAACTATAGTTCGGCACATTCAGCAACTCCTCTCGTGTGCCGTCCGGAAATTCAACAGAAAATCGCATATCCTTGCCTCGGAAGTGCATGTGTGCGCGCAGTCCGTTGACAACTACTGGCTCTTGGAACACATAGCTGGCGCGGACTTCGTGATTGGAGGCGTGCGGAGGGATCACGAAGAATCCAGCCACTGTTCGCGTCAGGTTTTCGTGCGCTGGCGGCTCGTCATAAAAGTACATTCCAAGCGTCGTTTGATCCGAAGTCGCACGCCCATTTGTTGTGAAGTGAAACTGCATTGACAGCTTGTGGCCGGCAGGAATCAAGACACCGGTATCTTCGGGAAATACCATTGCCTCCACTTTCCCTGGCGCGTAGCCCTCAAGGAATCTGCTTGCCACTGTCGACGTAGGATTAGACTCCCCACCATCGAAACTTTCATTCGGCGCCGTGACATACGTCAGGAGGTGATGAAGTACCGTCTCATCACCTGGAATGAACTGAACTGCCTTAACCCACTTGTCCTCGGTGAAGGGAAGTGCAACATCGACATTGATGTATTCCAGCACTCCTGTTGCAGGAATCTCTTGCCTGGGAGACTGCACGATGAAATCTGGCTCACCGAGCTGCCAAGACTTTAAATCCGGGTAGCTCAAATTGCTTAACGGGTCTACCTGAAAAATCCCGCGCGGCGCACCGGCATCTATCCAGTTGACCAAGGTCTGCAGCGACTCGTCAGAAATGTAGGCAGCGTTGTTGAAGTGCCCCACAGATGCATCGACTTGCATTGGAGGCATCCGCTTCGTTAACAGGACCTCTCTGATCATGGGTGACCAGCCCTGCAGCATCAAATGACTGTCCATGGCGAACGGCCCGATACCCCCCTCACGATGGCAGTTGGCGCAGTTTTCGACGATGACCGGAGCCACTTCCGTCGCATAGTCTGGGACTTCAGAGCCGGCTAGTGTGACAGCGCCCATATCCAGAGCACATCCAGCAACCTCTTCTACAAGGGTGTCCACTGCGGTATTGGCCGCTGCCACCTTTATCTGACTGGACAAGGCCCCTCTTACAGAACCCCGATAAACGACGGATAGTGTCTGGGGATCGAGTACCAGAACCTCGCCTGCTTTTGAGACTTTAAGGGTCTTCGCCACAAGCTGACTGCTGTCCATGAGTATGGGGAGGTCCACAGACTCTTGTTCCACGAAGGCCCGAACCGCTTCCGGGTCATCGCCCGCAGAGTTGATCAGGAAAAAGGTTACATTTGTGTCCGCCAGTTCAGATCTGAGGCCTTCCAGCGAAGACAAGTCGGCTTGGCTCGCTTCGCAGGCAATGGAATGGGAAAACAGAACGAGCGCTTCGGCGTGTCCATAACGGCTGAACTGGTGAAACTCACCCGTCTGATCAAGCAGTGCGAAATCTCCGACTCGCTCAGGTGACGCAAATACAGCCTGGCCAGGCAACAACATCAATGACAACAATACCGTTCTGAAGTACTTCATTTCTCTCTCTCCCCAAAAAATCATCGCATCGGCGTATCTAGATACGGATGAAGGCCGCCGGCTGTATCACTGCAGACGCAAGACCATGTTCGGTCGCGCGACCAATCAAGATCTGCGATAGCTTCTCGTCGACGCCGACGTGCCGGGCAGTCTACTTCACCCTGATAGTTCTATTCTGCATAATCGATGAAGCGCGAGGATTACACGGCCGAAGCTGTTGTATGGGGACATTACTAATCGTGCCACATTGAGGGCAAAAACGCTCTCAGACTTAGTTGGAATCCATCCATGAAGCAGAAATTCAATTTGCTGCTCGCAGCAACAGCCATAGCGGGTTCACTGGGCGCCGGAAACGGATTTGCACAACTGGACAACCCCAACATCATCCCCAACCCCTACCAAGTCTCGCCCGACATTTGGGCCGAACTGCCAGACGGCAGGACATGGGGAGCTACTAGTGCCGTTTATCACGCGGGCAACGGAGGCATATGGGTAGCCGAACGCTGTGGAGGCAATGAGAACTGCCTAGACACTCCGGAAATCGACCCCATTCTTCTGATCGATGGAAACGGAAGAGTGATCAGGAGCTTCGGGGCGGGATTGCTGGTTTGGCCGCATGGAATGTTTGTCGACGTTGAGGGCAACATTTGGATTGCTGATGGAGGGGGCGATCCCGTCCGCAACAAGGGACATCAGGTGCACAAATTCAGTCCAGACGGGCAATTGTTGCTGAGTCTCGGATTACCGGGAATTTCAGGCAAGGGAAATGGCGTGTTTGACCAGCCAACAGATGTGCTGACAACACCTAATGGGGATATTTTCGTTGCAGATGGACACCGCTCTGGCGGAAATAACAGAATTGTAAAATTCAACAGCGCAGGTGAATATCAAATGGAGTGGGGAGGCACGGGAGCAGGCCCTGGTCAGTTTGATGTTCCTCATGACCTGGCTATGGATTCGAGCGGGCGCCTCTTTGTCGCTGACAGGGGAAACAGCCGAATACAGATATTCGAACAGGATGGCGCTTGGGTCGAGACCTGGACACAGTTCGGTCGACCTAGCGGTCTTTACATTGATGAAAACGACACGCTCTACGTCGCTGATTCCGAGTCCAATACCGGCCCTGGCCGCAATCCAGGGTGGTATAGAGGAATCAGGGTGGGAAGCGCAACCTCAGGTTTCGTCGCTGCATTCATACCAGACCCGAATACTGGCCCGGCGAATGGCAGCAGCGGAGCAGAGGGAATTACCGCAGACACCAATGGAAACATCTATGGCGCTGAAGTCTCGCAGCGAATACTTCGACGGTACTCTCGGGCGCCCTGACTCCTTTGAACCAAAAGAGCAAGGACGACCCCATCATTGATTTCAGGCGGCAACCTTCTTACCCTTCGCCTGTGTCTGTTCGCTGGCAAGATCCAGCCTTCTAAATATGATATTCATCACCCACAGCACAACACCCGCAACAACCAGCAATATCCCCCACTGGCCCAGCCCTACATAGAAGTCGGAATTCATCATAGGCCAGCGGATATCGTACTGCAGGAGTGCTGCGAACCGCTCCGCCATCCAGTGCCAGGCACTGTGGGCCACAAGCGCAGAAAGCAGAATAACTCCAACCTTCTCGGAGGGCAGCTTCCGAAAGAGTAAGGCAAGTAGTGGAACAACCACAAAGAGTACCAACAATTGCCCAAGTTCGACTCCCACGTTGAAAGAGAGAAGAGCCGTGATCAGATAACCCCCAGCGAACTGCAGACTCTCGGTCAATAGGAAGGAGAATCCGAATCCATGCACTAGACCGAAGCCGAATGTCACCAACCAACGGGCTCTCTGGTCGAAGCCAACTATGTTCTCGAACGCCATGTAGACAATCGACAAAGCGATCAAGGTCTCAATCAAGGGAGGGAACCACAACACGGAAGGTACCACTCCCATTACGGAACCAATCAGTGTGATGGAGTGCGCCACTGTGAAAGAACTGATGACTGGCACAAGTGTGCGGATGCTGCGCAGAGGAATAACCAGGCACAAGAGGAATAGTAAATGGTCGGTCCCTTCGAGGATGTGCTCGAACCCTAAAACCACAAATCGCCATGAAGCTTGAAACCAGCTGGGATCGAGGTAAACAAGCCCCGGATTACCAACGAAGCTGAAGGCGCGCTCAGCCCCACTTGGCAACACGTAGCGAAAAACGGTGTTCGTTTCCACCCCCAAACCGGCGAGGCGAGGATCGATGGAAAAACGTGAAGAATCCGACTCGATCCTATAGGTTACCAGAAGATCAAGCATTCCCTGACGCCAGTAGAGATCGATGCTGTCGTCAATCTTTGGACGGTTGATGTTTTCCATCGCCTGATCATAGGAGTTGAAGGAGCGATCTGATGGCAGAGACACTCGGACCTTGCGGAGGGTGTAATCTGTCAACAGGTTATCGCCCTCAAAAAGCTGCACCGAGCCGATAACATATGTGTAGGCAGCTGTCTCAAGCGCATTGTCCGCCTCGGAAAAGATCAGCGATCCCGGAATGCCTCTGGTCGGAAAGTCGATTTCACCCAGCGCATCCATGGGGACGCGCATCAGAACCGAGAGCTCTGAGCCTGCGGGCTTGATGAAGGCCTGCACAGCGACTCTCAAAGGAACATCATCGGCAAAGGCCTGCTTGGTGAAACTCCCAACCAGAATCACATACAGCAGAAAACCAGCCAGGCGCATCGCGGGACCAGTCTTCACATGACACACCGAAAACATTTTCATGTCCTTGTAACTATTGAAAAAATAGAATTTCAAGATCTATTCGCGCCGGAATTCCGGGCAATTTCGCACCGGCAAAAAGGTATTTTACGAGTATACTGTCCGGCAATTAGTGAGTATACTGCACACCGGTCTAAAAAAAACAAAGCCTCAGTAGAGACTTACCCCCGGAGGAAGAAGAATGACAAGACATATCAAATATGCAGCAGGAGCCACTTTTGCAGTTGCACTGGCTGCCATCGGCGTTAGCCAAACCCAGTTGCAAGAGCCCGCAGAAGCAGCTAGCTCAATGATCATGGCTCCCGCTTTCGAAGTGGATCCGTTCTGGCCCAAGCCGCTCCCGAATCAGTGGATTCTCGGTCGTACCATCGGTGTAGACGTTGATGCCAGAGACCACGTCTTTATTGTCCACCGAGACCAAGACTCCATGTTCGGTGGCGCCACTGAAATTGGCCTCAAGCTGGGTGTCAGTGAGTGCTGCACTCCGGCACCACCCATCATTGAATTCGATCCTGAAGGTAATGTAGTGAATGCATGGGGCGGCCCGGGTGAAGGGTTCGTCTGGCCTGCGTCGAATCACGGTATTGATGTTGCGCCAAATGGCAATGTCTGGATCGGTGGTAACGGCGGCGGCGACTCACACGTACTAGTATTTACAGGTGACGGACAGTTTGTTGCTCAATACGGCGAGCCTGGCAACGATACTGACAGCAACAGCACAACGCACTTCTCCCAAGTAGCTGAAGTTGCGATCGACGCAGAAGCCAACGAAGTGTTCCTCGCCGATGGTTACCGCAACAAGCGCGTGGCCGTGCTCGATCTGAATACTGGTGCATTCAAACGTTACTGGGGTGCATACGGCAATCGCCCAGTTGACGAGCGAGTTGACTACACTCCCGGCGCACCCTTACCGCAGCAGTTCCGCGGTCCCGTTCATTGTGCAATTCCCTCCAACGACGGCCTGCTCTACGTGTGTGACCGCGGTTCGGATCGAATTCAAGTGTTCCGCAAGGACGGCACCTACGTTAAGGAAGCGCAAGTTGCGCCTCAAACACTAAACCAGGGCTCTACTTGGGATATCGACTTCTCCAAGGATCCCGAGCAGAAGTATCTTTATCTCGCAGACGGCCAAAACTTCAAAGTGTACATTATTGAGCGCGAGACTCTGGAAGTTCTGACCAGCTTTGGCCACGGTGGTCGAGGCCCGGGGCAGTTCTATGCACCGCACAGTATCGCAACTGACAGCCAGGGCAATATCTATACAACCGAAACCTATGAAGGTAAGCGCGTACAGAAGTTCGTCTATCAAGGTCTGAAGGAGCAAGCACGCGGCCACCAAGGCGCCCCTTGGCCTGCAAGCGAACTTTGATCGCTTAGTAAGTTAAGCTTGGGTTAACAAGCCACCGGTCAGCGTTAGCTACTGGTGGCTTGTTCATTTTGGCTCACGCGGAAGTCTTTCGAGCACCAGTACCAAAGAACAACCTTAATACGAAAAGGAGAAATCATGAAAGCTATGCCGCTGTACTGTGTCATTTTGGCAATGTTGGTTATGCCCGTGTCATCTAGCCTGGCAGCTGAGGAAGTTCGTGTTGCATACGAGTACAAGCAAAATCCACAAGTCGATTTCAGCAAGGCAACTAAAGGCCCACTAAAAATATCGAAATTCACAGATGCTCGAACGGTTGGGGATTCACGAACTTTGTTCGGGACCACGATAGCAGAGCAGCCTGTTCCTGACATCGTTAGCGACGCATTGATTCAAGCCGTTACTGCCGGGGGGGCCACTTTGGTAGAAGAAGGCCAAAACCTCACTCTGGACGGTGAAGTCACTGAAGTCAGCGTAGCGGAGAAGGATGGCGCGCACGAGGTAACTATTCGGACTCATATATCGTTGCGCCGCGGCACTCAGACAGCATTTGATACGGTTATATTCGGTCGGTCATCAGGTGCTAGTCTTGATGAGGCGATGCGCGCTACTCTTGACAAACTTGTTAACTCTCTAATTCTCGATGACTACTTCCTCATGGAGGTCCTTTAAAAGATGTGTTTACGGAGCTGGCGCTGGATATGTTCAGTGCCAGTGCCGAATAGCTTCAAGCTCTATCTGAGCATTGCAGCAATAAAGCGAAGTTCATGGCGACTTCAAGTACTCGATCAGCTATATGCAAGGCGCAGCAGTTCAATTACGCTCTGAATCTGACTCACCCAAAAAACGAAAGCCACCAACAATATTCCGCTACTTACGCCGATCGAGACCTTCTCAATCGAACTGCTTTCTCCGCTCATTCCACTCTCCTTCCAATTGAAGAATCGCGATTGTCTCTATTTACTTATACCAAACCTATAATTCAAGAAAATCCGATCCATCGGCCAGTCGCCGCGACTGTAAACCAAACTGCGATGGATGCGAGCGCTACAAGCTTCAGCGTCCAAGGACTGAGGTCGGCGTGTGGTGCGGAACACAGTAATGGCCGCTTTACAAGGAACACAAATAAGACACCCACGAGTAGTGAGAGCATCTTTGCCCAAAAGAATTGGTTATAGTACAAACGTAAGGCCACCGCCGCTGCCATAAACACGCCAGTTACTGTGATCGAAACTAGCGCCACCTTGAACCATTGGTGCGCTTCACTAACTACAGTCTCGGAAGGAATATCCTTCAGAGTCAGGTTCAATAGTCTTAGGTCCGTCAGTATGACTGCACCACCCAATACAACCAAAGACATGAGGTGCACAGATTGCGCAATCGCATATACACCCCCATAGGTTTTGCCTATAGAGCCCAGTAGTGATGACTCCATCCACTCAAAATAAACCAAGAGATCCATTTTGCCTCCTGGCGCGAAGCGCCTGAAATTGCTATTCCATCAGACAACCGGCTGCCCATGCCATGAACTCCGATTGCACTCGATAGCAGTCGTACCAGTCGTAGGCAATCAATCTCCCGGTCGTAATGACTCCAGCCCAGAGCATCAATGACATTGACACAGACACCCTCAGAGGCTTTGGCGCCCGATCCTGATTCTCCCAATGAACAGCTGATTCCCGCATTTTCCTGTTGAAGTACCAAGCATTTACTCCAGCTACAACAAGCAAGACAAACTTGATGCGGAACCATATGCTCTGAGTAACGCGGACAGGAACAGCGAAATAAAGCAGCAATCCAGTCACAATCATGACGGCGAATCCAATCATCATGGGGGTGTGCAGTCGCGCAGCGATTCGCGACGCCGGGACATTTGTCATGGTCAATCCCAGCATCCGAAAATCAATGAAAAACAACATTCCGAGGAACAGAGATATAGCCAGCACATGTGTGGATTCGATCCAGTTGTACATGTAGTAAGACTCATGCAGTTTCCTACTCCACGCAAGAGACTCAATCCATTGAGCAAAGTGAAGCAATTGCTGATTCATTATTTTCTCTTCCCCTAGCTATCACGGCCAAATTAGAGGCACCAAATCGCCGTTGTTATTGTCTCTAAGGATTGACTACTACTCCCAAAATCAGGCCATTAAGGCCTAGCTGAACCCGGACCTTACGTCAATTAGGGTAATCGAGCAACACTGTCCGTGGTGTTCGCTAACTGGATGCGACGAATTCCTGCGTTCGAAGGTAACCCCCCCCTGAAACCGCCGGGCTCAAAAGTAGAAAATTCTCGTAACATTACCCGAGGAGGATCTACATGAAGAAGTCCAAGTTTTCTGACAGCATGATTGTAAGCCTCCCATAAAATAGTGGCATTCGAAATTGGAGTTCTCCGGCGTAAACTACGCAACAAGGAGAGCTGAGATGAAGAAGTGGAGATTTACCGAAACACAGATCGTCAAGATTTTGAAAGGAGTGGAAAGCGGCAGGCAGGTCAAAGAGGTTTGCCGTGAGAATGGCATCTCTGATGCGACTTACTACAACTGGAAGAGCAAGTTCGGTGGCATGGAGGCCTCTGACGTAAAGCGACTCAAGGAACTGGAGGGAGAGAATCGCCGGCTGAAGAAGATGTATGCCGAGGAGCGCATCAAGACGGAGATCCGCAAGCAGGCCCAGGAGGGAAAGTTGTAAAGCCAACTCAGCGACGCGAGATGGCTAGCACGGCGGTCCGACGACTCCATTAAAAACCAGGGCAACTCGATAATTTCTTAGCGGGAAATTTGCAAGGACAACAGGGACTAACAACAATAATGCGCACGACCTCGCGAGCACACGGAGCAAGTTTGCAGAGGCGCTATTCGCATCCGCTTCCTAAACTACTGAGTTCCTTGATCGAGTATTCAATGCCTTACTTTGTCGCTACAAAACCATAGTTGAATACAAGGAAGAATACGAGGAGCAACATCCCCATGGTCCAATTTCTATAGGGACACGGAGGCATGCACCACGACGGGCTTGCTACCTAATCTACTGATCGATTTTTTCTCAAGCAATTCAATGGATTTCATATTGTATCTCGCCAAAGCTCCTTGTTATTATGCCGTCTCGATTTTTCACAATAAAATCCTCTGGAGAGTGATCTATGTCCTCGGTAATGATAGTCATACTGGGTCTCGCCGGCTTTTCATTCGGCTGGTTTGTTTACTCGCGATTCATCGCGGAGAAGATCTACAGACTTGATCCAAACTTCGTGACACCAGCGCACGAAGTGAACGATGGTGTGGACTTCGTTCCAACGAACAAATTTGTATTGTGGGGTGCACACTTTACATCCGTCGCTGGTGCTTCACCAATTGTCGGCCCTGCGATCGCAATTTACTGGGGATGGGTTCCTGCAGTCATCTGGGTGACCTTGGGTTCGATTTTCTTCGCCGGCGTCCATGACATGGGGGCGCTTTGGGCTAGCGCGAGACATAAAGGACGGTCAATTGGCGCACTCTCCGAAGACGTAGTGGGCAAGAGAACAAGAACTTTGTTCATGATCGTAATATTCCTGCTCTTGCTAATGGTTAACGCGGTTTTCGGATCAATTATCGCCGCCGAAATGATCGAGTTCGATACTGCTGTCATTCCATCGTGGATCGTGATTCCAATCGCCATTGCAATCGGTTTTCTCATCCGTCGTAATGTCAATCTGCTTCTAATTTCAGTTATCGGCGTGTCTATCCTGTACTTCAGCGTCTGGGTAGGTTCTGAAATTCCTTTGGCACTTCCCGAGACTGTATTCGGCCTGAGTGACGACGCTGCGTGGATTCTTATACTTTTCACCTATGCTGCAATCGCTTCGATGCTGCCAGTATGGATGCTTCTTCAGCCACGCGATTACATAAACGGCGCGCAGCTTGTAGTTGGATTGATATTGCTATATTTCGCGGTGTTATTCGCGATGCCTGAAGTCACTGCTCCTGCTTTCAATGACATGATGAAAGAAGACACTCCTAGTATGTTCCCTCTCCTTTTTATCACCATTGCCTGTGGCGCTCTTTCTGGCTTCCACGGAATTGTTTCTTCCGGAACCACGTCAAAGCAGTTAAACAAAGAGCCGGACGCACGATTTGTTGGCTACCTCGGAGCGCTCGGAGAGGGAACATTGGCGCTTATCACACTGGTTGTCGTGAGTAGTTCCATGTACGCCGCGTCACCAGAACAGTGGCATATTCTATATGACCAATTTAATAAAGGCGGCGCGTCCGCCTTTATAACCGGTGGGGGTAATCTGCTGGCCGCGGCTTGGGGTTTGCCAGTGGTATTTGCGAACACTCTTCTAGCAACAATGGTTGTCCTCTTTGCGAGCACAACAATGGATGCAGGTGTACGTCTTCAGCGATATATCATCCAAGAGTGGGGCACGATCTACAACATAAAGGCTCTAGAGAACAACGTGGTTGCTACTCTTGTTGCAGTGGGATGCTGTCTCGCTTTGGCTTTTGGCGCAGGCGGCCCAACAGGCAATGGCGGTAATATCATCTGGCCTCTGTTTGGTGCAACAAACCAGATCCTCGCGAGTTTGACACTGCTTGTTATTTCGATCTTCCTCATTAAGCTTGGGAGACCAGCGCAGTACACACTCATCCCAATGGCGTTGGTTATGATCATTGCTTCATGGGGCTGCGCCGTACAGTTAACTAGGTTTTACGACAACGAGCAGTGGTTGCTCGTTGTTCTAAGTATCGCGGTGTTGATTGCGAGTATTCTTGTTATTCTGGAGGCTATTTCAGTTATCTCGAACATTAAGAAAACAGTAACCACTAATCTGAATTAGTAGTCCTAGACGAAAATTAGCTTACAAAAACAAAGAGGCCTCTGAACGAGATTTTCACCAGAGGCCTTTTTTGTTGTACCTGGTAATCTCCCTTATTTGACCAAGCTTAGAAGTAGAGTCAGGCCATCATGGCCAACATCTGTTTTGGGGTTATCGACGTCCCCCCGTCTTCAGTAGCACTCGGCTTTAGAGTCCGGGGTTTAATATAACCTGCCTTTCCTTCAGCTGCTTTGCGTACATCAGTGGCGTCATTCCGCCAAGTGACTTCTTCGGCCGCTCCTCGTTGTACTCACGACGCCATGTCTCGATCACCGATTTTGCATGCTGCAAATTGATGAACCAGTTTTCATTCAGACACTCGTCTCGCAAGCGCCCGTTGAATGATTCCACGTAAGCATTCTGGTTCGGTTTGCCTGGCTCGATCAGTCGCAGTTTCACACCATGACTATGGGCCCAACTCAACATCGCGCGACCGCAAAAATCTTTGCCATTGTCAGTGCGAATGACCTGTGGCAGTCCACGTGTTATGTGCAGTTTGTCGAGTATCCGCGTCAGTGCGCTGCCGTCAATCGCACGCTCCGCAACAAACCCAACGCACTCATGGGTCGCGTCGTCCACAATCGTCAAGCATTTGATCGTACGCCCGTCAGCGCTTCTATCAAACACGAAATCCATCGACCAAACCTGATCCGCCTGCTGCGGCCTTATCAGTGGCTGACGCTCACCCAACGGGATCTTCTTGCGCTTGCGTTTGGGCACTTGCAGCTGCGCTTCGCTATACAGGCGCTCCACGCGCTTGTGATTGACC
>Ga0255219_1000052_pt1 | contig 32543 bp, 37 predicted proteins | sample Miss_Colum_RepA__FD_183037 | JGI IMG/M metagenome (GOLD analysis project Ga0255219, IMG submission 183037) | Freshwater microbial communities from Mississippi River, Louisiana, United States - Miss_Colum_RepA_8d | ecosystem: Environmental > Aquatic > Freshwater > River | place: USA: Louisiana...
TTTAAACTACATATATATAAATGGCAGGCAGATCAAGAGTTATGAGATTAAAACAATCAATTGTCAATAATATTGACGCTCACACTTTTTCAGGACCGATGAAAAGTGGCACATCACCTAGTGTTGGCGTTACTCGTTATTATTGGTATAATTATGCTAGACAATGTAATCAAAACCCAAATCAAGTTAAAAAGAGTTATGATAACATGGTTTTCTTAAATATAAATCCAGCCCAAACTCCTGTAAATGCTGGTTTCAGACCAACTACTAATAATAACTATTCTTATATTGGACCAAAAGGAGTAACATTTTATGATGCGAATGTTAAATATGATAATCATTATTATAGACCTAGATACCCTATTCAACAACCGCCAGTTAATTCAACAGCTCCTGTTTATATTCAACCTTCAAGACATATGACAGGATTTCCATCTAAACTAACTTAAAATATATATATATATATATTAAATAATTTATATATATATTTGATTAAATTGTTCCAAAATTAGTAGTTCCTGAACTAACAAATGTTGATACGGGATTGGCTGGAGATTGAATTGGTGGATATGAGAAATAACCATTAATACTATTATATGAATAACGTGGATAACGTCCTAGATAAGTATAAAATTGTCCACATTTTCTATTCTCTCCATTACAAACACTCGCTAATCTATTTTTAGCGCGTCGATTAGCTATACTTGACGCACCTATTCCACATTGTCCGGGTGTATATTTATTGTATAAGTATTGATATGTATTACAATTAGAATTCCCACCAGCAGCAAATTTTGTTGAACGACGACCACCTACACCAAGATTTTTCTTATATAAAAATCCGGGAAAATTAGTTGTATTTCCATACCAAAATTGTCCATTCGAATTACTTCCACTTCCAAAATTTGACATTTATATATATACTAAATAAATTACACTGACCGGAAAGAAAAATGAGACAAAATAAATATATTTAAGAAAATTATTTAAATTGTATAATGTATAATATATATATATGATTAATATTGATAATATTATTGAGGAAAATAAACATCTAAAAGCAAAAAATACTGAACTTGAAGAAAAATTAAAAAAATATACAAATAGTATTGGTCATAAAAAATATTATGAAACTAACAAAGAAATTGTTATGGAAAAAGGTGCGAAATATTTACAAAAATTAAAAGAAGACAACCCTGAAAAATTAAAGGAATATAGGAGAACCGCATATTTGAATAGAAAAGAAAAATTAAAAAATCTTGAAAAAGAAAAAGTTGAAAATATTTAGGAATAAATAATTTTAATTAAAACTATTTAAAATTATTTTCTTTTGTAAGTATATAGGATGAATTCCAAAAAAGAACCTCCTGATAAATATCGGTGTTTGAAACTTCCTATTTCTTCTATTCTTTACAAGAATGATAAAGAAGTTAAGGAAAATATGGAAATCTTACAGAAAGCAATTATTAGAACAAATGCAATTACAACCAAAACCTATTTTTTATTACGATTATGGGTTCTTTATAAGTTTTATAATAATCAAGAAATACCTGAAATTACAGAAGATACTATTTCTATGGCTATGAAATCAATAATGAAATCTTCATCAGGACAAAAACCAAAAGGTAATAATGCTATTTTATTAGATGAGTTTCAAAACTTAAATACATTTGAATTAGAAGATGGTGGTAATTTATCATCTATTTTAGACTATTATGCTACTACGATGATTACTTCTATTGAAAATAATATCAAGATGAGATTTTTTGATTATGTAAAAAGATTTATAAATTCTTATTTCAAACATCTTTATCAAGAACAAATAGAAAATAAAGAATTTAAGAAACAACTTTATAAAGAAATCAATTCAGTTAAAAATGATATTATCAACAATACGCTTACTTGTGATGAAAAATATCATAATTGGTTAAAAGATAATCGTAATAAGATTGTTCCTGAAACATTTGAAATTAGTTATTATTATGATATCAAAGTTTCACCTTATAAGTATTTGAAACATATGATTTTTATGTGTTTGGAATTAGAAAAAATAGAAAGAAAATCATTCCAATTTTTTCCTATACAAACTAACGCAATTCCAAGACATATTCAAGTAGATACAAAAGCATTAGTAGAGTTATTTATAGAAACAGACAAACACCAAAAATTATTAGATGTTTGGATTACAAAAGATAAACGAATTGATAAAGGGAAAAACAAAGGAAAACTTAAAAATAAGACAAAAGGGGATTTATATAATTGTTTAGAACAAAACAAAGAATTCATTTGGAATACATTTTTCAACATAACGCAATCAAGAAATAATTATGTTTTTGATTATACCATTATTACGGATGGATATGCAACTTCTTTACGATTTTTACATAAGGATTTTGTAGAAGAAGAACAAGAAAAGAAAGATAAGAAAAAGGCAGGAAAGAAAGCATTACAAGGATTAACCAAAGAACAAAAAGATAAAATCAAAGAAAATAAGAAACAACTACAAAAAGAACAAGCAAAAAAGATACGATTAGAAAATAAAGATAAACCAAAGAAATCCAAGAATGAAGAAAAACAAGAAAATCTTGAATTTCCTTATATTGATGAAGTTCCAAAAGAAATGTTAGAAGGAAAACATATTTTCATAGACCCTGGAAAAAGAAGTTTGTTTTCTATGATGGATGATGATGGTAATTTCTTTTCTTATACAAATAGGCAGTATCTTAACGAAACTAAAAGATTGAAATATCAGACATTACTAAAAAATTACAGAGACAAAATTGGAATAACATCAATAGAGGATGAGTTAAAACAATATAATTCTAAAACCTGTAATATAGAAAAGTTTCAAGAATATATAAATGCGAAAATAAAAGCAAATGAAACATTAGTTCCGTTATATCAAGAATTAAAATTTCGTCAATACAAATGGTATTCTTATATAAATAAAAAACGAACAGAAGATAATATGGTGAATAAAATAGTGAAGAAATACAGCAAAGACCATATAATTATCATAGGCGATTGGAGTATAGGAAAACAAATGAGAAACTTCATATCCACACCAAATTTAACACTCAAAAGAAAATTACAAGAAACATTTAAGGTTTATAACATAGATGAATTTAGAACTTCTTGTTTATCTTATAAAACAGAAGAACCTTGTGAAAATTTATATTTGAAATTCAAGAAAGACCCAAAACAAAAAGAACGAAAGATACATTCTATCCTAACATATCAAATGGAAAATAATAGGAAGGGGTGTATCAATCGTGATAATAATGGATGTAAGAATATCCAAAAAGTATTCAAATCATATATGGAAACAGGAGAAAGACCTGAAAAGTATAGAAGAGAATACAAAGATAATAAAAGTCTCCAACCGCCAAGTGCCGTTAAATGTGAGACAAGCCCAAGATTTTCTATTTAAGAAAATGGATAGGGTGCTTTTACATCACTTGGAAAGAATTATTATAATTTTTTATTTTTTATAGAAAGTTTGTCTCATTTTTCTTTCCGGTCGGTGTAATAAATTTTATACCCATTTAAGATTTTAGGAATTGTAAAATGGCGCCTTTTCAGAAAATTATCAATATAAATTTATAAATATTTTTCCCATTTTCCATTACTTTGTAAAAGTTAGTAAATTTTTACTTGAGTAAATTTCATTATTTTATTAGTATATATATATTAATGAACTTTAGTAGAAGCGTTCAAATGAGAAACATAACAAATTCGTCTAGATCCGGAAGAAGTAGCAGTAGCAGCAACAGTAGCAGCAACAGTATTGATACACCTAAAAACGTAAATTATCGTGTGACATTAAGATATTGCGGTATAAAAGAATTATTTCGGGTTCCTCAAAAATCGGAAAATGGACAAAATATAGCAATAAAAAGAGAAAAAACTATAACTATTTCGAAGCCTGAAAATACTAGTAAAGAAGATATTATAAAAATGATTAATACAGATTTACAAAATAATCAGCTATACGATGTAGGTGCTGGTTATACGATTGACTTAAACAGAACGGAAGAGCTTGGTCCAGATGAATGTTCAGGAAGTCTATGTCTTATATTATATTTAAACGGGCCTAATGATACAGAGTGTCAATCTAGTGATACAAAATATTATACAGCTGAAGAAGTTAATTTAATTATTTATAATGAAAATAGAACTATTCCTTCAGACGCAATATTAACAGATATTAATTCATTAAACCCTAACAAAAAATATTTAATAATCACAAACCCGCCTGATAACAATATTCCTGAATTACCAAATAAACCTCTTTTTTCTATTAAACTAGAGGAATATTCACGTCCAGTTGACTTCCAAAATGCTATCGGTATATTTAAAAAACAACTTCAACCAGGATTTTTTAAGTTTGAACAAATAAGCCCAGTTAATTTTAATGGTACAAATATCATAAGAGAAAATATAGGTGGAAAAATTGTTCCTGGTAAAACATACGATGGATATATTTATGTACCAACAGACCCAATATATAAAAATTACATTAAGTTTTATGAACTACCTCCTTCATATGATAATTTGTTTAAGAAATCTTTTTTTGAGAAAACATCATCGTTTTTTAAAAATCCAGCTGGAGGTAAAATAAAAACAAATAGAAGACATAATAGAAAAACAAATAGAAGACATAATAGAAAAACAAATAGAAGAAATAATAAAAGGACAAAAAGAACTAAATAAAATATATGTAGAAATGCTATGAAAAGAAGGTAATCATCTATTGAAAGACTAAAAAAATATTTTTTTACCTTTTTTACACCTTTTTACGTTTCACGAAACGCAATGCCTTTGGAACGCCAATTTTTATATAATGAAAATTACATAAAAATATTAAAAGGGCTCTTTACCGGTTTCTATGTAATATTTACATACAAAACAAGATTTATTACAACCCAAATAATGGTCATATCTATTACTACAAAATGCAGGAAGTTTATAATCTTTACTTATCCAAAAGTCTTCTAATTTATCTAATTCAATATTATTATTATGAAAATTATGTGAGAAATAACTAGCACGATATCTTTGGACGAAATCAGGATCTCCTAAAGAACACCGACACATAGGACATCTAACAGTTGAAACATAAGAAGACGACAACCATTTAGTTTCGATATACTTAAATAAGCATTTTTTATGAAAATGATGACCACAATTAGTAATAAAAGCAGAACTTTTCATAATAATTGGTTCATAACAAATAGGACATTCATCTCCAGGTTTAATATAACATCTAATTCTAAAATCGCATGGTGTTTCTTGGTCGCCAATTGTAAATGGTTTAACTTCTTGTTCTAGATGACATAGGCAATCATTATTGATACAAGAATTACATTCTCCAATTGATTTTTTTAAATTACAATAATGATAATAACGAGAATTACGCTCATATAAATAAAATACATCTTCTAATGTTGACATTTGATAATAATGTGTATAAATATTATCAAATATAAATAATATATCAATTTTATTAAAAATTATGTTTGATTTTGTTTGTCTTGTAACCTTTTAAGTCGCCTCTCTTCATTATATTTATCTCTTTTTTCTTTTTTTATACGTTCTTTTTCTTGTTCAATTAGTTTTTGTTGTTCTTGCCATTCTGTTGTTTGTTCTAATAATTCTTGTTGTTTTAACTTTTCTGCCTTTACTTCAGCATTTTTAAGTTTTCTTTTTTCTTTCAAAATTTCTTTATTTTTTTCTCTCCAAACCTTTTGCCACTCTTGATGTTGTTCTTTATTTTTTTCTCTATATTCTTTCGTTTTTTCATAAATTTCTTCTTTATGTTCAGCACGATATTTTTTCATTTGTTCCGAAATAACCTCTTTATGTTCCTCTTTGTATTTTTTGGTTTGTTCCTTAAGGTATTCCTTATTTTCTTCTCTATATTTTTGGATTATTTGTTTTTTGAGTGAATTTCTATCTTCTTCTGAAATATATGCTTTTAGAGAATTTAAATTTGCGCTATATTCATCAATTAATTCCTGTTCTCTTATTCTTGCTTCTAACTTAGTTTTTCCAATAAATTTTTCAATTTCAACCATTTCCCATTCGTCCCAACCGCCATTTTGTCTTATTACTTGGTAAAGTTTTATATGTGATTTACTATGGTTTATATCTATACAGGGTAAATTGTGTTGTCTTTTTCTGAAAACAAAGTTATTTGTGTGACCAATATAACAATAGTTTAAATTAGTATTTTTAGGGTAAATTTTATACATAACATAATCGTCAATGTCAGATGCTGAATATATCAATGTAGATTCTTCCTCCATTCTATACATATTTATATAATTTGTTTATATAAATATATCAATTTTATTAAGAAATCTTTCTAGTAGGAATATCACTAGCAACAAGATATATGGAGTTTTCCGTAATAATAATATACTCAGTTCCAGACTTATAAAACTTCTGAATAGTCGATGTATATTCGTCTTCTGACTTCACTAACAATTTCTCACCATTCTCTCTAGCTCCAACAAGCGCTTTCTTATCAAGAGAAGAAGTCCAATAATCTAACATAATTGGTTTGTCTTCAACGATAGCAAGTTTACTAGCGTGTTTCATGGTTACATCACTAGGTAATCTATAATTAAAAGGGGCAGCAGCCGTGCTCTCAGTCTGTTGACTTGTTTTTTGTTCGGACATATTATATAATTTAAATATATTAGTCTTTAAATACTTATATATTTAAATTATTTTAATTTAAATAATATAAAATAATAAATATAATGAAAACACTTGATATTAAAGAAGTTAATTATTCATTACATAATAATGAAAATTTTAAAAAAGAATTAGACTCTGAAATAAGTGATGTTACTAAAAAATTATCTGAATTATTTATTGATTATTTCAAATTTATTATAGAAAATATAAAATTAAAAAAAACTCAATTTTCACGATTTATTATAATAAGAGGTTTAGATACCATTATAAATGTATTTAACCATATATTATTTTATACAAAAAACCTTGATGTAACATATTTTCATTGTCAAAAAGCATTCTATTTTTATGTAGAATTTGTAGGGCAGATTTCTGAAGATGAAAAAATGTTTTTACAACTCAGTTCAAGAGATGCAACTACATATGTTTATAAAAAAACTATATTCGAAATTAATTATGAAACAAGAAAAAGCAATGAAGAAATATCCGATTATACTCGTTTAAAATTGGATATTATAAATTCATATGCTGACTTATACAAAACAATATTATTAAAATTAATTAATTGTGATTTTTTAAATAATGAAAATTTATTAAGTATTCAAAATATATATACAAAATTAAATAATTTAACAAATAAATCAAAAATCAAATTATTAAATGAGTTGATAGAAAAGTTTTATTATTGTATTGATGATGATAAATTCTTTTTTGATTCATGTGAATTACTAGTTAAAAAAATTTGTAAAAACCAAGATTTATTATATAATGATTGTTTAAATAAATTTTTATCTGAAGAATTTAAAGATAAACTTCAAGAAAGTTGTGATAAATTTATAAATTGGTTTATGAATTGATTTCTATGATAATAGTCTTACGCCTTATTTTTTTAGTTTTATCTTTTAAAGGAACATTTTTTTCAGAATCACCAAGTAAATAATTTTGGCAAATATTAGCATATTCATTATTAAGAATAATTTTAAGAAATTCATATATAACCATTAAAACATTTTCATCGCATTTTCCAACAATTAAAACACTGCCTGTTCTAAATATCATAAATGATACTTCTTTAACGTTTTTATATAAATTTTTATTTTCCTCTGAAATTTGACAACCATTTTGAATACCAACGTCAGGATTATAATAAAATTTACATTGAATTCCTGGATATGAGCAAGGATCATACATAGATTGAATATTGTACTTAAATTTTAATATATCATTTAAAGCCTCACGATTAATAAAGAACCCGCAATTAAAATTCGAATTAATTAGAACAGTTTCATTAGTGTCAGGCTTATATCCTAAACCATTACTAACATAAGGTTGTAAGGTTTTAACTACTTCTTCTAATATTAGTTGAAATACGGATTCATTTTGAACTCCAGGAATTTCTAGTTTTCCAGTGTTAAACACTTTAACATGAAATTCTTTAAAAGTTTGTTCAATCTTCATGCGAAGAATTAGTACAAAACAATTATAAAACGCACTCTTCTTTTTACATCTATAACTTAAAATATCCTTTTTCGAAATTCCAATACTAATTTTACGAATATCTTTAAATTTAATACGACCAGTTGGATTGTCAATATGAATTATGACATTTTCTTCAAAATAAGGTTCATCTTTAAGTTTGTCTTGAATAAAATAAAGTTCTTCCTTTTCAGTGGAATTAAATTTCATTTGTTTCTTAATAACACCATTAGAAACTTTATAATATGGTATAATAGGAATATCCCAAAATATTTTTTTTAGGTCGATTGTCATGTTTAAATAAGCTATTTTGGTTTTAGTACTTATATATATATTTGTAGCTTTAGGAGCGACGGAATGTATATTCATAGCAATATTAGCAGAAACAAAATCATTTGCTTTATTTTGTAATAAATTGTCAATATCTACTTCTTCATCATCAGATGATATATCATCATTAGTTGATGATATAAAATTTTCCCATTCAAGATCAATATTCATTGTTGTAGACATTACTATATATCGGTAATTTATCTTTATATTCTTTATATTATTTTTATTTCAATTATTTTCTTTATTATATAATATAAAGAATGTTAAGAACTAGTCACCACGTCATCTTCGAAAGAAGCGAATCAATTCCTATTAAGCAAAATTTATCTACATCTATAAAAATAAATTCTCCAAAGGGAGAGTATAGCCTTAAGCAAAATTTTTTTGATCCTTCCAAAAGTTCGCCTCCTAATGAGTTTATGATTAAACTTCATATGAGAATAAATAAATATTACATGGATAATGATGATGACAGTTTAGATATTAAATAATTTATATGTATATTGTTATGATTATTTTGAGAATGTATTAAATTTTCAACAAAATCTAAAAACTTATCATTAATATTTTTTGTATATGTTTTAATAATATAATTTAGGAAATCTTTAATTATATTCTTTTTATCAATATTGTAATTTATACTTATGGAATGAATAAAGCTATTGATCTTTTCTATTTTTTCTTTCTGTAATATTTTTGTATAAAGCTCATCCCATACTTCATTATCTATTATATTAAGACATTCATTTTCTAAATTTTGATTCGATTGTATAAAATTTATCATACTTCTTATATCCGATTTATAAAGTTTTTGAATACATGATAATGTTTTTTGTGATAAATTTAATTCCTCGGATAACGAAATATGATTTAGGAACGCTATTATTTCTTCTTTTGGTAGTTGATTGAATCGTAAACGTATAAATTCATTTTGAAGTCCCTCATCTATTTTGCTAATATAATTACAAATCAAACAAAATCTTACATTACTTGTATAATTTTGTAATAAATACCTTAATGCTTGCTGAGCATTTTTCGTCATATAATCTACCTCATCTAATATAACAACTTTCATACCATTATTAAACAAAGGTTTTGAATTAACAAATAAATTTATTTGGCTTCTTATTATATCAATACCTCTTTCATCTGATGCGTTTAAATGTATAATTAAGTCCTTATTTTTTACACCCATTTTATTTTGATATGAGTTTATTAAGTTAATTATTGTTGTTGTCTTACCTGTTCCTGGTGGTCCATAAAATAATAAATTTGGAAAATAACCGGTTTCTATTATATTTTTTAAAATTTGTTTATTTAAAGGGTCTAGAACTATATCATCAATATTTTTTGGTCTATAAAATTCTACATAAGGTATCCCACTACTCGTCATATATTAATTATATAATAATATTTTATTTAATATAATATTATAATTAATCATAATTATCAAAATTATCAAAATTAAAATATTGAAATTAAAATATTAAAGATATTTAATGAATATAAGTAATACTATGAATTCTCATTATAAAGCTGGATATCTCGAAATTATATTAGGACCAATGTATGCTTCAAAAACAACAAGATTGGTTGAGATATATAATCAATGTGATTTTTGTAAAATACCCGTTGTAGCAATTAATCATTCGATCGATAGCCGATATGACCATAATCAGACTATAGTAACTCATGACCAAATTAAAATACCATGTATTAAAACTAATACTTTAAAAAATATTTGGTGTCCTAATATAAAAAATTTATCTGATGAAACTATTACGCAAAATCAATGTAATCAAAATTTTTTTATTACTAAATATTCTCAAGTTATATTAATTAATGAGGGACAATTCTTTGAAGATTTATTTGAAATTGTTAGTGATATGGTTAATCATGGAAAACAAGTTTATGTATGTGGATTAGATGGAGACTTCGAGAGAAAAAAATTTGGACAAATTCTTGATTTAATACCTTTATGCGATAAGGTTACTAAATTAACATCTCTATGTTCAAAATGTAAAAATGGCACTCCAGGAATATTTTCAATGAGATTAACTAACGAAAAAGAACAAACTATTGTAGGTTCAAATAATTACATTCCGGTATGTAGAAATTGTTTTACGTGTTCAAAGGTGTAATAAATAAAAAATTGATTTAGAAATAAATCACCATTTGAAATGTAAAAAGTGTAAAATATTATGGCTCATATAAATACTTATTTATGTTATTTTTGTGATGTTCCATATACGATATTAGATGATAGACTAATAAAAAACTATAACGGTTTATTGGTTTGCACACATTGTGATAAGGCCTTTCCAATAAATTATGATAATCAGGAAAATGGTAATTGTCCTATGTGTATGAATTATAACTCATTAATTAAACATCAAAAATGTTGTCATTATTTATGTATAGATTGTTGTAAAAAAGAATATTTTGGCGTGTCTAAAGAACACAGGCCTATGCATTGGCATGAATCATATAATATTATAGAACCTGATTGGCCGTTTAAAATAGATGATGATGAATATGATGAAAATAATGAAAAATTATTTACACCCTTGAAGATTTAAAACCGCACCCTTTATATTATTTTTTATATTTTTCTCAAAATAATATAGATGACTAAACATAAGACAGAAGATTATAAAATTTCTGCGGTTAAATATTACTTAAATAATGATAAAGGAGATGGATATAAGAAAACTTGTAAAATCTTTGATTGTAAGAAATCCACTTTACGAGATTGGATTAAAATATACAATAGTTCTAAAAATCTCACAAGAAGAAACAGAAAACCTATTTCTTACAAGATTACTAAACCACAAGTGAAAACTGTCTTGGAATTGTTGAAGAAAAACGAACAATTGACTATGAATGAATTAGCATTTGATATGAAACAAAAATATCCTACTTTTGACATTACACCTCAACATTTAGGACATATTATTAGGGATAATAACCAAACAAGAAAAAGAACAAGACACGAGCATTTTCCAAAAGAAAGATATAAGAAACCAATAGATAAACAAACTGAAATGAACGCTTTTTACCAAAAAATAAAACATTATCCATTAAATAAAATAATTTGTTTAGATGAAACAAGTGTAGGTTCTGCGTTGCATCCTACTTATAGTCGTTGCTACTTGGGAAGAAGATGTAGAATAAAAACAAGTAATCAATTTGTATTTCGTAAATTTACATTATTAGTAGCAATAAGTAATTCAAAAATAGTAGGAAAAGAAATGTATGAAAAAGGAGGTATGACAGCAGAACGTTTTTTGGAATTTTTACAAAAACATATTTTTCCAAATTATAAAGGATATTTGATTGTGTTAGATAATGCGAAAAGTCATAATAACGAAATGATAAAAAATGCGATTACCAAAAGTGGTAATGAATATTTATTTGCGATACCTTATACACCTAAAACCAACAATCCAATAGAGGCATACTTTAATCAAATCAAAACTTATATGAAAAAGAATAGAAATGTTGAAAATTACGAACAATTAGAAAAGAATGTAGAAAATGCGATAGAAAAAGTAAAACCTGAAAATTATAAAAACTATTTTCAACACGCATACGGAATGAATGAAAAAATAGAATTTATAAGGAAACCATCTACAAGAAAAAGGAAATTAAAAATTTATAAATAATATACTTAAAATTTATTTGTGTATTTTAAGTATATTTAATATGCCTATGCGATTAAAAAGTGATTTATATAAAAAAGAACAGGAAGAGGTTATAGAAAAAATTATATCCATAATAGATTTGAAAAACAAGAATACATATACACTTTATGAATTAGATAAGAATGAAGAAATACAAAATAAAATCATGGAATTAATACCTGAAATAAGAAAATGGTTTTCATTTAATGGATTAAAAGCAGTTGGCGAACCAAGTAAAATAAAAAGACCTTGGTTAAGTATTATAAAAAATTTATTAAAATCAAAATATAATATTGAAAGTAAAGATTTTCAATTTACAGAAAATGGAAAATATATTAGAACACATATTTATAGTTTTACACTTATATAAAAAATTGAAATAAATATACTTAAAACTTATTTGTGCATATTAAGTAAATAGATATGGATACTGAAACTCAAAACTTTTTAGATTATATAAAAACTGATAATGATATAAAATATGAATTAATACCAGTTTGTGATGATTTTAAGAATTTCTTGAATGGTTTAACATTAAACACAGAAGTTTTTACATATATTGGTTTTTATGAAAAAAATACAAAAAATGTATATTTTATACTTCAATCAGTAAATAAATCACCAGAAGTTTATACAACTATATATAATGCGTGGCAATTATTTCATAATAATGATTTTATTACACCGACCGGAAAGAAAAATGAGACAAACTTTCTATAAAAAAATAAAAAATGTTTTTTTCTTCCTGTGATGTAAAAGCACCCCTAAGGGCATTATACTATTTGACATTAGGTTAGTATATTTTATTGGATTTTGTATTCTCTTCTATACTTTTCAGGTCTTTCTCCTGTTTCCATATATGATTTGAATACTTTTTGGATATTTTTACATCCATTCTTATCACGATTGATACATCCCTTCCTATTATTTTCCATTTTATATGTTAGGATAGAATGTATCTTTCGTTCTTTCTGTGATTTATCTTTCTTAAATTTCAAATATAAATTTTCACAAACATCTTCTGTTTTGTATGATAAACAAGATGTTCTAAATTCATCTATATTATAAACCTTAAAAGTTTCTTGTAATTTTCGCTTCAAAGTTAAATTTGGAGTGGATATAAAATTTCTCATTTGTTTTCCTATGCTCCAATCACCGATTATGATAATATGGTCTTTACTATATTTCTTCGCTATTTTATTCACCATATTATCTTCTGTTCGTTTCTTATTTATGTAAGAATACCATTTGTATTGACGAAATTTTTGTTCTTGATATAATGGAACTAATGTTTCATTTTCTTTTATTTTTTTAGTAATGTATTCTTGAAATTTTTCTATATTACAAGTTTTAGAATTATATTTATTTAACCCTTCTTCTATTTTAGTAATACCTATTTTGTCCTTGTAATTTTTCAGTAAAGATTGATATTTTAAGCGTTTTGTTTCTTTCAAATACATTCTGTTTGTATAAGAAAAATAATTTCCATCATCATCCATCATAGAAAATAAAGTTCTTTTTCCAGGATCACAAAATATATGTTTTCCTTCTAAAAATTCTTTCGGAACTTCATCAATATAAGGAAATTCCGGATTTTCTTGTTTTTCTTCCTTTTTGTTTTTTTTAGGTTTATCTTTATTTTCAAATCTTTTCTTTTTTAATTGTTCTTTTTGTAGTTGTTTCTTATCTTCTTTGATTTTATCTTTTTGTTCTTTGGTTAATCCTTGTAATGCTTTCTTTCCTGCTTTTTTCTTATCTTTCTTTTCTTGTTCTTCTTCTACAAAATCTTTATGTAAAAATCTCAACGAAGTAGCATATCCATCTGTAATAATGGTATAATCAAAAACATAATTCTTTATTAATTGTGTTATATTGAAAAAGGTATTCCAAATAAATTCTTTGTTTTGTTCCAAACAATTATACAAATCTCCTTTTGTTTTATTTTTTGTTTTTCCTTTATTTTTTCCTGATTTTATTTCAGTTGTTTCTGTAATCCAAACATCTAATAGTTTTTGATGCTTTTCTGTATCTATAAATAATTCTACTAATGCTTTTGTATCTACTTGAATATGTCTTGGTATAGCGTTAGTTTGTATAGGAAAAAACTGGAATGATTTTCTTTCTATTTTCTCTAACTCTAAACACATAAAAATCATATGATTCAAATATTTATAAGGTGTAATTTTAATGTCATAGTAATAACTGGTTTCAAATATTTCAGGAACAATTTTATACCGATTTTCTTTTAACCAACTATGATATTTTTTATCACAAGTAAGAGTGTTATTGAGTATATCATTTTTGACTAAATTGATTTCTTTATAAAGTTGTCTCTTGAATTCTTTATTTTCAATTTGGTTTTGGTAAAGATGCTTAAAATAAGAATTTACAAATCGTTTAATATAATCAAAAAATCTCATTTTAATATTATTTTCAATAGAAGTAATCATCGTAGTAGCATAATAATCAAGAATAGATGATAAATTACTACCATCTTCTAATTCAAATGAGTTTAGATTTCTAAACTCTTCTAATAAAATAGCATTATTACCTTTTGGTTTTTGTCCTGATGAAGATTTCATTATTGACTTCATACACATAGAAATAGTATCTGTTGTAATTTCAGATATTTCTTGATTATTATGATATTTATGAAGAACCCATAATCGCAATAAAAAATATGTTTTACTTGTAATTGAATTTGTTCTAACAATTGCTTTCTGTAGGATTTCCATATTTTCCTTAACTTCTTTATTATCCTTGTAAAGAATAGAAGAAATAGGAAGTTTCAAACACCGATATTTATCAGGAGGTTCTTTTTTGGAATTCATCCTATATATTTACAAAAGAAAATAATTTTAAATAGTTTTTCCGCAAAATTATTTATTCCTAAATATTTTTAGTAAAACAAAAATGTCATATTATAAATAAAAAATTGAAATACTTTTTCATTTATATTCTATATTCATAACATAGTTCATATTATTACAAAAATGTCGCGTTCTTGTGGTTCAAAAAGATATATATTTCAAGAAGCAATAGACCATTGCCGTTGGAAAAAAGTATTACGCAATAATGTTCTTATAAAAACAGAATTCCAAGAACATAATTTACATCAATTTACAGGTAAAAGTTTTAATGAAATATTATTATTTGTATATAATATTTGTGATAAAGTTGAAGGTATTGGAATGCTTACTATTTATGATATAACTTCTGCTATATGTAGATACAATAAAATAAATATTGAAAAGATTTATATAATAGGTAAGGGTCCTAAAAGAGCAATCCGTTTGTTAAATATAAAAGCAAAATCACAAAAAATAGAAAATATAACATTAAACTATGTTGAAATTCCTGAAATATTAAAGGCATTTCAGGAAAAAAATTATGAAATAAATTTACAAATAAAAAATAGTAATAATGGAGATGATTTTGAAAGTTATATTTGTAATTGGCAAAAAGATAAATAAAATTCTCTAACATAAAAATAAAAATTTGGAACCATATGTTCCTCTTTTTTATTTTTCAATTATAATTTCTTCGTGTTTCATTTTTTCTTTTCGTTTTTGGTATGCTCTTTTCCTATATTCTTTTAATTTTTCAGGGTTTTCTTCTTTTAGTTTTTGTAAATAATTCGCACCATTTTCCATAACCTTTTCTTTATTTTTTTCGTAATATTTTTTATGATTTTTACCACAGGTATATTTTTTTAATCTTTCTTCTAATTCATTTATGCGTTGTTTTAACAATTCATTTTCTACTTTATAATCTTCATTCATTTTTTATATTATACTATTATAACTAAATATTTTTAAATAATTTTATACAGATTTATTATGAAGCAACATACCGAAGATTATAAACTAACTGCGGTTAAATATTATTTAGACCATAATGAAGATATGCGTGATACTTGTGATATATTCAAATGTAATTTTCAATCATTAGCAAGATGGGTTAAAACATATAAACAAAAAGGAAACCTAAACAGAAAAACTCGTAAAAATCATAACCTAAAAATAACTTCTGAAATTGAAAAATTTGTAAAAGATTATATTAGAAAATATAACACTACTACTTTATGGGAATTATCTAAATTAGTTGATGAAAAATTTAAGGTTCATTTGAATGATAAAAGTATTTATAATATTTTACATAAACATAAAATCACAAGAAAAAGGTTGAGAAGTAAATATTATCTTGAAAAGAAAGAAGGTCAAGAAAAGGAAGATTTGGAAGATTTTTATAAAAAGTTAAAAGAATTTGATTACAAAAGAACAATTTGTTTGGATGAAACTTCTATCTATTTGAATATGACTTTTACTTATGGAAGAAGTAAAAGTGGAACCAGAGTAATAAAAAAGACAAATAAATATCCTTACAAAAGATATAATTTGTTATGTGCTATAAGTGCAGATAAAGTGGTTGGTTGGAAATTATACCCTGAAAGAAAAGGTGGTGTAAAAACAACAGATATATTAGAGTTTTATGATGAATTCATACATACAAAATATAAGAATTATTTGGTAATAATGGATAATGCTGTAATACACAAATCAAAAATAATAAGAGAAACAATAGAAAATGATAATAACCATTTATTATATTCAGTCCCTTACCATCCTGAAACCAATTCTATTGAGGAATTTTTTAGTCAGTTGAAACATTATATCAAAAAAGAAAGTCCAAATACTTATGATGATATTTATAAGGTAATTTCAAATATTTTAGAAAATAAAATCACCAAAGAACATTTAACAAATTACTTGAAACATAGTTATAAGATATATAAATCATTACTGCGTTTTTGTCTCATTTTTCTTTCCGGTCGGTGTAATGTAAAATTTTATGATAAATATCATAGTCAATACGAAAAAAAGTATTCTAACTATGAAACTGAAAGAAAATATTTATACAAATATTTAATGAATATATATATTGATGAACTTTTGACGGATAGCAGGTGCTACAATACATAATTATTATATAACATTAAATCTTTTATGATAAAAGGTTTAATTATGTGTTCTAATAAAATAATTATACAAAACTATCAATTAATTTTTCTTTTTCACAAACTTCCAATTCTATTTCCGATTTATTTTGTTGAATGAATTCTTTTTCATTCAATAAAACTCTTATAGTATAAACTGCTGTTAGTTCAGAATAAATTACTTTAAGTATAGCAATATCCAGTTGAGATATTGTTACCAAAATAGATAATGCTGAAATTAAACTTTTTATTAACCACATAGAATTTGCCATGATTTGTAATTCATTTTTAGTAAATTCGGTAATTATCTTTTTATCAGGATTGTATATATTAAAACCTAATATTGGACTTGCTATTTCATTCACTACACAACGAATAATTTCTGTAATTGCTAAAAATAATTGAAGTACTATATACTTATTTATAGTATTAATTTTTACACTCATAACAATTAAATCTTCATTTGGACCTATTCTTAAATATTTATTATCAGGTTCTTTAAAAATAGAAATGATGACAATCATTAATATTAATAAAGTAAAATTTGCGATAATACATTTCTTTAATCTTAATCTATTATCTGTCATTATTCTAAAATCTTTGATGTAATGTTAATTTTTTAATGATTTTTTAAATCAATTTTTTATTATAATGTATCTATTCATTAGATATTTATTTTACACCTATAATATATGCACCTTTAATGTTATCTACTACTTGTTTCAAATAATAATTTATTTTTATTCAATTTTATAATTTATTCGTTAAATTACTTAAAAATAAAATATTTAGGAATATTATAAGGATGTCTATAAAAGAAAAACCACCTGACGACTTTTTCAAAGGAATTAAAATTTCCTTGAAAAGTGTCTTGAAACATCCTGATATAAATACACCGAAAATAACTAACGCTGTTATACTTTGTAATAAAATAGTAATTAATGTTTTACTTTTTATCAAATTATACTTATTGAATTACTATGAAAAAAATAACACTTTACCTCTTATAGATAAGGTATTTGTGAATTCTTGTATGAAAATTATGTGTAATGAAAAACCACAAGGAAGACCAGCAAAGAAAGAAATTAAGGAACTCAAAGACAATTTAACTGCCTTTTACAAAACCGATTTTGAACCACTTATTCAAAAGGATACACTTGAATATACACATATGAATACTATTTTGGATTATTTAACAATTGATATTCTTACCATGTATGAAAATAACATTAAAAATCATTTTGTGGAATATGTTGAGCGATATGTAAATGTGGTTTGGAAAAAGAAGTTTATTGTAAGCAAAATAAGAAAAATGAATATTACCAAAAAAGCAAAAGATGTAAAAATAAACAAATTATGTAATCAGTTAAGAAAAATCAAAAATGATTTACTGAATGTTGAAACAACACAATACAAATCTCATAATTCTTATCATACATGGATTAATCAACAAAAACAATATATTATACCAGTTAAAACATTTAAGAAAAATTTATATTATGATTTGATGTGTAGTCCTATGGATTATTTCCCTTGTATGATTAAAATGATGAAACAAGTAGAAAAAGAAGAACAAACTATTTGTAATGTATTCCCTATGCGGAATGAAATTATACCAAAACATATAAGATTAGATACAACTACATTAGTGCATCTTCTTATGACGAAAAAACAAGGAAATAAAAGTGATTATTTAACAGAAGGAAATTTGAAACGAAATGAAAATAAAATTTGGGAATTCTTTTTTAGAACTGAACGCAAATGTTTTCATAAAAAGCATTATGAATTTCACCATATGATAGAAACAGATGGAATTAGTTGTTCTTTGTTATTATTACGAAAAGACCTAATTGGAAAGAAACTACCGATGATGAAAAAAGGTTTATCAACTGAAATATATATTGATGAATTAACTGATTATTCACAATTACAAAATAAAAAAATTGTATCCATAGACCCTGGTAAATGTGATTTAATTTATTGTGTAGATGCCGATAATAAAGAAGCAAATAAGTTTAGATATTCACAAGACCAACGAAGAAAAGAAACCAAGAAAAAGAAATATTCTAAAATCCAATTGGAATTGAAAAAGGAAAAAATACAAGAAAAAACAATTATAGAATGGGAAACTGAATTATCAAAATTAAATCGTAAATCACTTAATATAACAAAATTTAAAGAATATATTCAAAAGAAAAGTGAAATAAATGGTATGTTATTCAAGTTTTATGAAAAATACATTTTCAGGAAACTACGATTACAAAGTTATAGAAATACCAAAAAAAGCGAACAAAAAATGTTAAACAATTTCAAACGAATTTTTGGTAATGAAAAAGAAGTAGTAGTTTGTTTTGGAGATTACGAACAGAAACAACAAATGAAATACAAAGAAGCAACCAAAGGAAAAGGTATGAGAACTTTATTTAGAAAAGCAGGATTTCAAACTTATTTGGTTGATGAATTTAGAACCAGTTGTAGATGTTCCAAATGTGAAATAGGTATTTGTGTTAAGAATATGGTAATGGAAAATCCAAGACCATACAAAACAGGAAACATTCTCGTCCATGGACTGATTTGTTGTAAGAACGGATGCGGTTATTGGAATAGAGATGTGAATGGTGCAACAAATATTTATAAAATTGCTTATAATGCGATAAATAATAAAGAAAGACCAAATTATTTATCAAGAAGCAATAACTCATCAGGGTTTTTAGAAGAATTCCCAAAATCAAAATTTACATGCCTTGAAATAGGCAAACCTTGAAGTTTCCTTTCATTTTATACCGAAAGGTGCGGTTTTAAATCTTCAAGGGTGTAAATATCAAGAATACGTTGACTTTGATTATGACCATTTTGATAAAAAAACTAAAACATATAATGAGTTAATTTCAGTTAGAGATAAATTTATATCAAAAAGACCTCAATGGATGAACACTAATATATTTATAAATTATGAAAATTTAATGTTTAAATACCATACTGAATATGTAAAAATAAACAAAGAGTGGGAAATTTATAATAAAAACAAAATAATAGGCAAAAAATGTTGTCCTTTTTGTTGAGTAACTTGCTCTAAATGTCTAAAGGTGTAACAAAACCCTAAAATATATTATAAAACTATTTAAATTGAAAATACTATATTAAAATATAATAAAATATGTCTAAAAAAAATGGAAATGTTCAAGCCAACACAAATATTGTAGCAAAAAAAAGAGGAAGAAAATCAAAAAAAGAAATTGAAGAAGCACAGAAAACAAATATTAGTGAACCAATTAATATTACTGAAAATATAGTAGTGAAAATGAAAGAATTACAATTAGATAATCAAACTAATAATGGTAGTTACATAGATGAAGTTTTAAATTCTGACAATGACAATGACAATGATAATGATAATGAAATTAAAAATATATGTGATACTGATTATATTAAAACGTCTAATATTGATAATAAACCTATTCCAAAAAAACGTGGACGCAAACCAAAAGGTGGCAAAATTATTCAACAAATTATTTCTTTAAATAATGTTAAAGAAACTAAACCTAATGTTATATTACATCTTAAGTGTTTTTTAAAAGATTTAAACTCATCATCTGATTTGTTTAGTTCTAATCTAGAAAGTTATTCTTTTTCTAACTCTAATTTTTGTTATGATATTATTAATAATCAAAATAAACCTAATAATTTTATCAGTGTGCCATCAAAATTATCTGAATATGAAGTTGATAATAATACAAGTTTTGACACTGAAATTATTAAAAATAATGAAAATGATATTAGAGAGATTTGGAAAAAATTAAAGGTTTTAGAGCATAATTTACACATTAATAATACTGATAATAAAAAGTGTGCTTGCTTTTGGGACACATGTGAATTTGACAATCCACCTGTATATATTCCAAAACATTTTATGAACGATACATACCACGTGTATGGATGTTTTTGCAGTCCAGAATGCGCGGTTGCTTATTTAATGGAAGAAAATATTGATAGTTCAATCAAGTTTGAAAGATATCAGTTGATAAACCATATTTATTCAAAAATATATAATTATAACAAAAATATAAAACCTGCTCCTAATCCTTACTATATGCTGGAAAAGTATTATGGCAATTTAACTACGCAGGAATATAGGTCATTATTAAGAAATGAACGTTTATTTTTAGTTGTAGACAAACCATTAACACGTATAATGCCCGAGCTTCATGAGGATAATGATGACTTTATTATTAACAATAAAATTATCCCGACAAATAACATTAAATTAAGAAAAATACAACCGAAACAAACTAAAAATAATATATTAAGTGAACGTTTTGGATTAACTCAATAATTACACCCTTGAAGATTTAAAACCGCACCTTTTAGGAAAACTATCGGTATAAATTTAGTAATATTTGTCCCATTTTTACAAGTTCTAAAATCTTTACACCTTTTTACATTTCAAACGTCGATTTTTATATAACGAAAATTATATAAAAATAATTTATTATATTACCTTAATGAATAACGAAAAACTTATTGAAGAAAATAATATAGATAACTATATTTGTCAAGGTAAAGGATGTCATGTAAGAAAAAATGATAATCTTAATTCTGTTTTTGGTGATTTTTACAAATGTGAAATTTGTAATAAAAAATTTTGCGTAAATTGTATTTATTTATATTGTAGCACTTGTAATAACTTTGTTACTTGTTTTTGGTGTGGGACAAACTATAAACATAAAAATAATATCAGTTATTTAGAAAAGGTAAATATAAAATGTGCTAAATGTAGTAAATAACATCGGAATCTGAAATGTAAAAAGGTGTAAAAACAGTTCAAGAAACGTTAATTTCGTATAAACCATCTTCTATAATTCCAGTTTCTCCTATTTCATTTTTGTGACCTAATTGATTACTAATTAATCTTATACCATTTTTTTCAAAATCATAAGACCAATGTGTGTGGCCGCTTATCCACGCTAATACATTATTTAATTTAAATTTATCTAATGTATTGTCTGGCCAAGCAAAATATAAACTTAATTTTTGTTTTACAAACAAATATTTTGTGTGTGATGTTCCTGTTATTGTCGGAGGAAAATGGGTAACTACAATTGTTTTTTTATTCTCTCCAGCTAAATAATCTTGAAGTTGTTTGAATGAATCATTTGATAATTCATACATCTTAGAAATATCTAATTTAACTACTTGATTTGTCTCCTTTTTGAAATATGTTATATTATTATAATCATTTATATACATTTGAGCTTCAAAACTATTACTAAATGGAGGTTTGGTCCAAAATGTTGAACCATAAACATTTATATTATCATCTAATTCAGCAATAGAATTATTTAAGTAAAATATATTTTTATATCTTGATTGAATATTATATTCATAATTAAATTCTAGTTCATTCATATTTTTTTTAGGCGAATAATATTCATGATTTCCTGGAATATAAAATGTTTTCTTCCAATTTACAGAGCAATAATCTAAAAATGGATAAAATAATTGATGATTTAAATTACATATATCTCCTGCCAAAATTAAATAATCTGCTTTTTTATTTAATAAAGGCATTTTATTCCAAATTTCTAAATGAATATCTGAAAACACTTGTATTAATATTTTTCTTGTAGCCATCGTAATATAATATAATGTAATATCTTTTTATATTATATTTTATTTCCTTTTATATGTTCGTCGTTTCCTATGTGATTTTCGTTTTTTAGTTTTATGACTACGATGTCTTCTTGTTTTTCCTCCAATATTTAATTTTGACATTCTTAAATATAATTTTTCCTCGTCGGTGTAAGGGATTTCTGGTTCATCATTTAATCGTCTAAGTCTATTTTCAAGTTCTTTCATTCTCACATTATCGCGCATACTGACATTATTACGCATAATTTCGGAATTTGTTTCAACAAGTAATTTTGTTACTTTTGGATCATGTCTTAAATTTTCACGTTTTAAAAAGGCATCAATAACTCTTTCTCGAGCTATAGGATTAGGTCCTGATTCTTTTTCTATCCTTTTTTGTGCTAATAAATTATTTAGTGCTCTTTTTTTTACACCAGTTAAAGGTATGCCGCCTGTTTCTTTTTCAATATTGCTTTTTACGTCAGATGGATTTAAGCTTACAATTTGTTCTGCTGTCATGTCTTTTAAATCTGATTGTGTTTCATATTTATGTTTTTTTTTAAAAAAACTTTTAAATGATGCCATTATATATTATATTTTTATATTATATTTTTATATTATTTTTTTTACTTCGCCTTTATCAACTCTTTCGCGATAATTACGCATAGCTCCGTCTAAATGTCCTCTTAATTGTTTATAAATTGCCTGATTTACAGATGATACTTTTTCTGATTCTATTTTTTTAGAAATGCCAAAATAGTCTCTAATTACAGCGATTTCATCAAAGTTAAATTCTCCTAATTTCTCTCTAGCTTTTTCTTCTATATAGTCTGTTTGTCTCATTACAATTTGAATTTTACTATTTATTTGGTCTGTTTCAATTAAAGAAATATTATTCATATATGAAATAGATAAATTATTTTTTAAATCATATTAAACGAATAGTTATATATTAATTATCTAAGAATGGAAGATACTAAAAAACCACATTTGTTCGATATTCAGATTATTATGAATGATATTGAAAAAGTAATTCAAAAAGGACTAAACAAATTGCTCATTAATTATATCGACAGACACGAATTGTTAGAAAAAACACATAACCAATTAATTCAATTGCCATCTATTGCTGAAGAATTAAAGAAAAAAAATATTATTCAACCCGAGAGAAATTTTAATGACTTTTACCCCGAAACTGCTATTGAAAAATGTGGCGATTTTGATTGTATTACTGTTAAAGATATGATTAAAGAAATGACAGAAACTATTATGGGTCACAAAATTTCTAATCTAGAAAATAAACTTGATAAAATGGAAAAAAAATATGATTCTATTATACCTATTTTAGATAAGTTAGTTGGTAAAATTCATCATTTAAATGATGATATTAAAGGGCTTCAAAATAATAATGATTATAAATTTATTGAAAAAATAGTTTATAAAGATACTATTGAAAATTCATCTGTTGTTAAAAGTTGTGAAAATGAAAATATTAAAATTCATATTAAAGAATATAAAGAGCTAGAAAAAGAAATTTCTGATGATTGCGACGTTGTAAAATCAGTATTAATTACAAATTCAACAATTTCAATAAAAGAAGAAGCAACCCCTCCATCAATAGATACTAAACAAGTTAAACTAGAACAAACAAAAGAGGAAGTATCTGCCGAAGAGGAACAGGAAGAAGAGGAACAGGAAAAAGAAAAAATGAATGAACAACAGGATGAAGAGGAAGAAGAAGAAGAAGAAGATGAAGAAGAAGATGAAGAAGAAGATGAAGAAGAAGAGGAAACTATTATTGAAACTGCAGAGAGTAAAGTAGTTTATCAAAATATATCTGACAATGAAGAAGCAAGTATAGAGACTGAAACTAAAGAAGATAAAGAAGAAGATGAAGAAGAAGATGAAGAAGAAGATGAAGAAGAAGATGAAGAAGAAGACGAAGAAGAAGATGAAGAAGATGAAGATGAAGAAATATTTGAGATCGATATTGATGATAAAACTTATTGTACAAATAATGACGAAAATGGTTTTATTTGGGAATTGTCTGTGGATGGAGAACAAGGTGATAAAGTTGGATATTTTAAAGAAGGCGAACCTTTCTTTTATGCTGATGAAAAATAAATATTTGGGTTTTTTCTAATGCAGCGCGTTTCCCAGACGTTTTGTGAAGCTATAAAAACGACGATTTTTATATAATAAAAAATATATAAAATAAATTATTACATTATATATTTACTAATTAAGTGAGGATGAAAAATAATTCTGGTTTAGTAAATCCATTGAACGATGATGAAGTTGCTCTGCTATACGCTCCAATTTCCTGTACAACAATACTTTCTCCGATAGCCAATGACGGTAATTGACAATCCCGAGATATAATATCTAATGAATCACAAGATTCACCATATAAAATAGATTGAAAAGTTTTCTCATTGCGTTCATTAAATGGAATAAATGTGGGTTTTGCATAATCAAATATTGTATTTGAAAAAGTTTTATACACACCATCTGATAAATAATAAGTTATTAATTTTTCACCTGTTTCTTTATTTACTTTTTCTTTTTTATTTATAATAGAACAAACGAGTGTATGTGATGAAGCCACAAAATATCTTCCAGGTTCAGCAATAAATCTAATTCCTTCAGTTCCGGAAAAAATTTCATCAATACCTTTATTTATAACTTCAGCCATAGATTCAAATGAAACTTTACTATTTGACACTCCAGGAAATCCGCCTCCAATATCAATCAATTTCATATCAATATCAATTGATTTAGCAATATCAAATACTTTTTTACAATCTGATAATGCAGACCAATATACTTGTGCGTCTTCACATCCCGAACCAACATGAAAACTTACTCCAATAATATTTAAATCTAATGTCTTACCTGTTTCCAAAATTTCTTTTACATTTTCAAGATCAACACCAAATTTACAATTAAATTTACATAATGATTTGGAATCATCAACTTGGATGCGAACTAATATTTCTGCTTCTGGATGATATAATTTAATTTTAAATAACTCATAACAACTATCAACAACAAGTAAATCAACATCGTTTGAACGAGAAAATTTTATATAATCAACTGGCTTACAAGGATTTGCAAAAATTATTTTTTCAGGTTTTACTCCTAAATTAATTGTTTGTAATATTTCTTGTTGAGAAGCACAATCAAAACAACACCCCAATTTATCTAAAAGTTCAATAATAATAGGACAAGGATTACATTTTATGGCATAATAAGGAACAACTCGGGATAAATTTTTTTTCCATCTATGGAATTGTCTTATAACATCACCTAAATCGACCAAAATGAATGATTGTTCGCCTTTTTTCTTTTCCAAATATTGATTAATTATATCAAATTGGTCTAATTTTGTATCATATATTTTTATATTTTTGTCTGAAATATAGTTGTAAATATCTGTAATTGATTCAGATGGTATATCGTTCATATTTTTATTTTTAATTGTATTAATTTACTTTTAAATTATATTAAATGAAAACATATTATTTTATAAATAAAATATAAATATAATATAAAATGATAAATTTGTGTGCTCCAGCTATAATATATTTAATATTTTCAATTACTCAAATACTTATTGATATATTTAAAGGCCTTTATAACACAGCAGTTGTAAAAGGTATAGTAACAATTATGGTAACATTATTGTTAAATATTTTATGTGAAAAAGGTCTCAGTGCAGTTTCATGGGTTATAGTCTTTATACCATTTATTTTGATGACAGTAATAGTAAGCATGATACTATATGTATTTGGATTAGATACTGCAACAGGAAAATTAGAATATACATGCGATGAAACAAACACAACAAGTAATTGTGGTAATAATATAACTATTGATGCTTCAGGAAATATTGTGATTTATGATCCTGAATATAACTCACTAATCAATCCTGTTTATTATAAATCGCCAAATATTATAGTTCCAAATCCATCAGCAAATAATTCTACAACTACACAAAATATTGTTATAATCCCAAATGGATCGAGTAGTCCTGCTTACCAAAGTTAGAGCGAACCATTAGGTCTTATATGACAGGAAAGCAATTTACACCCTTGAAGATTTAAAACCGCACCTTTTGGTGAAATAAAAATTGAAATAAAAATAATATATGTTTAATAATAATAATAATAATAATAATAAATGAGCGAAAATATTAATTCCTATTTTGATTTTGATGACGATATATTTGGAGAAACAAGTAAATATGTCCCTGATATCACTAAACCAAATTTTACAGAAATGCTAAAAAATGATAGAGAAAAAGGTATCAAAGAAATTATTAAACATAGTAAATATATGAAAAACATTGAAGAACAAAAGATGATTAGTTTCTATTATAACCCAGTGCTATTGGTTCATTGTACTATTGATGAAAATTTTAAGTTTATGAAATATATAATGGAACAAGAGTATAATCAAAATTATGAAAACTATTTAATGTCTAATGAAGATAAAAAATAAATATTTATTATAATGTGTTATTAAAAATCATGTTTTTTTCGATCAATTTTATTTACGTGTCTTCCTTTACAAATATTTTTTTCAATATATTTATTTTTACATTCTTCGCATAAAAAGAAATTCTGTATAATAGGAGGTTCGGATGATAATAATTTCTCTTTTTTTATTTTTTCTTTCTCTGTGAGTGAATTCCACCAATTTTTATCGACATCATTCTTATTCCAATATATTGGTTTTCCTTCCAACTTATAAGGACAACATATATCATCACAATATTGATTATTACACCAACTACAATTCCAAATTTCAAAACATTCTCCACATGAAAAATCCATTATATTTATATATTATATTTTATGTTTTTATGTTTTTATGTTATTATGTTATTATATTATTATGTTATTATTCTTATATCCATCTCCTTTATCGTTATTTAAGTGATATTTAACAGCAGAAATTCTATAATCTTATGTCTTATGATTAGTCATCTATATTATTTTGAGAAAAATATAATAATAGTTAAGGGTGCGGTTTTAAATCTTCAAGGGTGTAAAAAGTGAATTACAACCTAAATTATATATAAGAGATTTATAAAAGGTGCGGTTTTACACAATTGAAGATTTAAAATGGGACAAAATAATTAGTCTATATTTGTTGTGTTTGTTTATTTTGTGGTAAAATTTTTATATTTAGAAAATTTTTTAATATAGTAATGTTATATAATATGTATAACATACATAACTTGCTTTTCAGAAAAAAACAAAGTCAGTGCAAAGGACGAGTACAAAAAAAATGTAAAACTGCTAAAAAGAAGTGTCTCTGGGCGAATGGTAGTAAACGTTCATTTTGTAGAAAAAGAAAATCATCAAAAAGGCGATAAAATTTTATATTTTTGTCCCAATTTAAATCTTCAAGTGTGTAAATGTTCAAGGGTGTAAATAAAATATTTGTAAACCACTTAAATATATATTAATATTAAATATATTTAATAATGATAAATCATTTAAATTCCTTTTTTATTTGTGTTTTATTTGTAGATATGCTAGAGAGAAGATTTTCCAAACAAATTCATAAATTTATAATTACTTTATCATATAATTGTATTTATTATTACAGCAAATGTCAGATATTTTTTATGAATGTAAGAAATAATTTAAATTTATTTATTGAAGCAAACCCAATGCTTTTAAAAATTAGTAATGATATAAACAAATTAAATATTTCTTTAAATAAATGCGAAAAAAATATAGAATATTATAATGATTATGGGTTTTATATATATAATTATATTGACAATAATATTGTAAACAAATTTATTTTTTATAAAAATAGTAATGAACAATTTAATGAAAAATCAGATATTAAATTTATGTTAATCGAATTCAAAAATGGAGAGAATATCTATAAAATAGATTTAAAAACAGATAAATTTAACTATTATTTAGTAGGTAATAAATTTACTAAGAACTTTTTTATTTTCTATATAAAAACACATCTTAATAAAAATGATGAATTAAATGATGATAATAAGTATACACTTAAAATTATCGATCATAATGTTAATATGTTAGAATTCGAATTTACGGATGAGAATGAGAGCATTTTGTTAGAAAAAAACGGTTATAAGTTAAAAACTACAAATCATAATGAATAAAAATAATATATAGTAAAAACTATTTAAAAAAAAATTGAGATTATTAAATACAATATGTTATCCCAACATACAGATACAATGGATACAGCAACTGCTTTAGAGTCATTTCATAAATTATCAGATAAATGGACTTTGTGGGCGCATTTGCCTCATAATACTGATTGGAGTTTAAAGAGTTATATTCCCATTTCTACATTTAGCACGATTGAAGAAACAATTGCAGTAACTGAGACGTTGCCTACACCTCTTGTAGAAAACTGTATGTTATTTATGATGAGACAAGGAATCTCTCCTATGTGGGAAGATCCAAAAAATAGAAATGGGGGTTGTTTCTCATATAAAGTTTCGAATAAAAATGTTACAAAAGCTTGGAGTGAATTGACATATAGAATTGTTGGAGGTTCTATTAGTAATGAGATTGCTTTTGTTAAATCTGTGACTGGGATAACTATTTCACCTAAAAAAAATTTTTGTATTATTAAAATTTGGATGACAAATTGCAACCATCAAAACCCAGGAGTTGTAACTTCTGTAAAAGGGTTATTAGCACAAGGTTGTTTATTTAAAAAACATACGCCTGAATATTAAATCTTTTACATCTTTGGTCATTTATAAAATACACATAAATATCTTCAAATTCATAAGCTGCTTTAATCATTTCAACTAATTCACAAATTGTGTTTTATTGATATCATTTTTCATATTTTTATGTCATTTTGTAATTCTATATAATCTTTTTATTGCGCCGACCTGAAATAAAAATGTTTAATTAAGTTTTTATGGATGACCAAAGATGTAATATTATAAAAATTATAATAAATATCTATTATAATTTTTATGCAGTTCTAGTCCAATAGTAAACAACTATATATGGGTTCATAATAGAAAATGCTGTTCCTGAACCAGTATTATTAATGGTTGTAGTTGCTGTTGCTGTAATTCCTGTAGTAGCTGGATTAACAAATGCATTATTTGGGTACACAGATGGATTTGAACCTGGTGGAACTTGATTACCAGCTCCTGTATAAGGGGACTCATTTATTGAATGACTATGTCCTGGATCATTAATTGTTACATTTGTAGTTGCAGTATGAGTGTGTGATGGTAAATTAGATAGTGACAATGTTGTGGTAGTGTTACCACCTGTTGCACCGCCTGTTGAAAATGTTGAACCGAAACCTATCAATATTCTATCATTAGCGAAATTTACCCAAGTAAAACCACCTATTGTTGGTGTTGAACTAGTTGTAGTTGCTATTATTATACCTATTGGATAAATTAATCCGATATTCAAAGATGAACCAGTGGGTCCTGTTATACCAGTGGGTCCTGTTATACCAGTGGGTCCTGTCATCCCAGTGGATCCTGTCATACCAGTTGGTCCTGTCATACCAGTGGGTCCAGTTATACCAGTGGGACCAGTTATACCAGTTGGTCCAGTTATACCAGTGGGACCAGTTATACCAGTGGGACCAGTTATACCAGTGGGACCAGTTATACCAGTGGGACCAGTTATACCAGTAGGTCCAGTTATACCAGTGGGACCAGTTATACCAGTAGGTCCAGTTATACCAGTGGGACCAGTTATACCAGTAGGTCCAGTTATACCAGTGGGACCAGTTATACCAGTAGGTCCAGTTATACCAGTGGGACCAGTTATACCAGTGGGTCCAGTTATACCAGTGGGTCCAGTTATACCAGTGGCTCCAGTCATACCAGTGGGTCCAGTCATACCAGTGGGTCCAGTCATACCAGTGGGTCCAGTCATACCAGTGGGTCCAGTCATACCAGTGGGTCCAGTCTTTCCACCTCTCTCTGGACAAGGAACAAAGCAATCACATTCATCAGGAATGTATGACTCTTCGTCGTTACACAAATCACATGTATTTCCACAATCACAATCATCTGGACCAGTATAATTACAATCTGGACATGGTACATAGTATCCTTTTTTACATAAGTTATTACATGGATTAGGATGAGTATATGGAGCACCATTTATATGCGTTACATTTAAATTTGTGACTTTTATGTTTTCACTTACTATATTTATTGCATTTATATTACTCATTATATATAAATAATAACATATTTAAATTACATCGTCCTCAAAGAAAATGAGTGAAACTTTTATAAAAAAATAAAAATTTATGATTATTCTTTCCAAATGATGTAAAACACGCCTAAAGGGTATTAAACTATTTGACATTAGATTAGTTTATTGTATTATATTTTGTATTCTCTTCTATACGTTTCAGTGTCTTTCACCGGTTTGAATATATGAGAATATTTTTGGATGAAAGTTTGTCTCATTTTATTTCCGGACGATGTAATTTAACCTCAATTTAATTTGGAATAGGAAAAGGTCTTTGTTTTTTTTCTATTACTAAAGGTTCTGGCATTAAAACAGGCCCTTTTTCATAAATATTTGTTGAATCTAATTGTGTTATTTCTGGAACAAAACAAGGAGCTGGATTCACTAAATTTGTTGAATTTATTCCAAATAAAAATGATTCAGTATCAGCAGCATTATATGATAATTTATTCCAAGGAATTTGAGCTGGCAATAATCCATTTCCAGGTAGTCTCGTATTATAAGCAACGCCATATTGTGAATTTGGATATAATGTATAATTGGAAGAATTATGATATTGTCTTTGTTCTAAACAATAGTTTCCTGGAGTATTTCTATTACGTGTAGAAGCCATTTATATACATTTATAAAATATTATTTAATAAAATTTTTAAACAAAATTTTATTTTCTTCAGATATATTTCCAGTATCTAAATAATCAGATACACATTTATGTGTCATATACATGTAATCATAAGAATATAAAATACATAAGCCATATTTAATATCGTTTGAGAATATTATTGATGATGCCCTTTTCATAAGTTTTTTTAAAAATTCACAATCTTTAATTTTTTCGTATAATTCATAAATTGAATTTTCAAAAACTACTTGATTATCATTATAATCAATAGTAAAAATATTTAGTAAATCTTCTTTATAAAGATAATCACGTATAAAACTGATTTCGTTTTCTGTTACATTATCAGTATCTAAAAATATATCATCTTTATAATATCTACATACAAATTTAGTATTATACATTATTTAATATATACAATAATATTTAAATAAATTTAAATATTATTTTTTACACCTTTTAAGCTTGTATAATAAGAAATATCGTACAATATCCTATATAAATTATCTCGGAATATGTTGGATTTCATATATACACATATATTAAGCATATTGATAAGTAGAATGTTTATTGAAATAATCAGTATCCCGAGTTAATTCACGAGACGGAACACCGCCACGAATCCATCCATCAGAAGCAATGTTTTCAATTTGATAAGCAGGATTATTAATTCTTTGTTTTACAGCAGGTAATAAAGGTGTTTGGTGATATTTAATATAACTTTTCTCACTTAAATTAGTAACACTGCGTTTATTAATTATTTGTTCTCCTTGTTGAATTTGAGATTCCATAACAGGATTTACAGAACCACGCCCTAAATAAGGAACAGTGGCAAATGGTCTATGGAATAA
>Ga0255219_1000057_pt1 | contig 31601 bp, 29 predicted proteins | sample Miss_Colum_RepA__FD_183037 | JGI IMG/M metagenome (GOLD analysis project Ga0255219, IMG submission 183037) | Freshwater microbial communities from Mississippi River, Louisiana, United States - Miss_Colum_RepA_8d | ecosystem: Environmental > Aquatic > Freshwater > River | place: USA: Louisiana...
GATAAAGAGCATGTCTAAACCCGGTAAAGAAGATCCGACAGATCCTCTTTGCGGTACTCTTTAAGATTTAAAACGGGAGGGAAACCTCCCGTTTTAATTTCATCTGTTTTTTTTTTCGAGAGTAAGGCAAGTTATGTCTATTCCATTACCAACACTATCTACGAGCGGATTCGTTAATCAGCCGGCTGAGAAAATAGATTTCGCGTTAGCTCATTTTGTTTATGCTGACGGCGCACAATCGTCTCTTTATACATCAAATGTTTCCAGTCTTCAAGTTATCCTTGAAAGAAATACAGGTTCAATTGATGCGACTGTAAGCGATTTAAAAAATACACTACAATTGTATTTGCAAAGGTATTTTGATTCAGTTAGCATTGATGCTAAATATTCAGAAGAAGATCAATCTACTTCTATGTCAAAAATTAATATTCAACTAAGTATTGTGGTGACTGTTGATCAGGTTGAATATGAGGTAACAAAAGTTATTAAAACAATCAACGGTCGATTTAAAGAATTTATATCGATTAATAACGGTTAAAAAATGTCAAATCCACACTTGTTAGAAGTTGCTCAATCTTTAAATGTAATCTTAACTGAATTCATTGAAGATTCGAAACAATTAGACGATAGTTCAGCTCTTTGTTTTCCACAAACCTTACCAGACGGGCACTGCATTAGATTATTTAATAGTGTAAGTCCAAAAACACCAGGTATTGGTTATTTATTAGCAGAATATAGTCCAGAACTTTCTGATTGTGTTTTTAAAATAATTGTTTTAAATTACACAGATTTAAATAAATCAATCATCATTGATGTAGACGATCCAATTCAAGTAATTGAAATTCATCGACAGTTGAATAGTATAATTGGAAATAATAAAACGGTTAGATTTTTTGCAATTAAATATTCTCAGGATCAATCATGAGTGACCAGCCAATTAATACAGTGTTAGATGTAAAGAATTTTAGGGATTCCAGACTAGCTGATATGATTACAAACATTCATTCAGCACTGTTATCACCGGAAGCTTTAGATATCAGAAAACTTCCGGAGAATGTTTTTGTATATCACTTCCTGCCCTGGTTTGCAGGAACGTCGACTGATAAGAATGTAAACGCTGCCGCTTGGGTAGATATTGCTGGAAGCGCTAATGTCCCGGTCCACATTGTCGACAATTCTGGGGAAATTTTGTACACGATTCCTCCATTATTTGATAGAACAATAGTGCAAACCAGTTCAGCTGATCGAGATATGCCCGGTATGAATCATGTCTTGATTACGTTTGATCAACTATCAAGAATATCTCCAAGACGTGCGGAACTCTATTATCTTCAAGAATTAGAAAAAAGAAAAATTCTAGATGATAAAACAATTAAGTTAAGAGAGAAAGTAAAATTTTGGAACGATCTATTTAAGAGGTATGGGTTGCCTCTTATAGAAGTTAATCTAAAAGAAGATATCAAAGAAAATAAAGACACTCCTCCACAATTGGAGTTCGATGACGATATTCTTTAAAATAAGCATAGCCATTAGGCTATGCTGTTAGCCATCGTTGACGGTTAACAACATAGTCTAACAGTATGAACAAAACACTCAAAATAGCATCCATATCCGATATTCATCTCGGACATAAAAAGAACGATACCTCGTTCATAATTTCGAATCTAGATAAAGCATTCCCAGACACATCTGAAACAGCCGATCTAGACATGATAGTTCTCGTCGGTGATGTTTTTGATTCATTACTGATGTTGCCTGGTGCGTATGTTCCTGAAATTGACAGATGGATAAATAGACTTCTACGTTTGTGTAAAAAACACGATATTGTTCTGAGAGTACTCGAAGGAACTCCAAGTCATGACTGGAAGCAGTCTGAAAGATTTGCAGTTATTAATGAAGTCGCCAATATTCAGTGCGATTTAAAATACGTCAAAGAACTGTCAATTGAATACATTGATAAGTTCGACATTCATGTACTATACATTCCAGATGAATGGGATGGTAATAATCCAGATAACACTTATAATCAAGTTCTAAACGCCATGAAGGCTCGAGATATTGATAAAGTGGATTTCGCTTTCATGCATGGACAATTTGAATATCAGTTAGCTGAAGTAGCCAAAGCTCCAAAACATGATTCGAATAAGTATCTAGATATGGTTACAAAATTGATATTCATCGGTCACGTACACACATACAGCACAAATCAAAGAATCATAGCTCAAGGATCGTTTGATAGAATTGCGCATGGTGAAGAAGGACCCAAGGGTCATGTTAGAGCGGTTGTAAATCCTGACAATAGCTATCAAATTACTTTTGTCGAGAATAAGTCAGCAAGGCAATTTATCAGTGTTGATTGTCTGCACGATAATCTAGAAGATACAATTAAGCAAGTTGAAAAAATTGCTAACACATTACCCGATGATTCATTTATCAGAATCATTTGTTCTAAACAAAATCCAGTGGTTTCAAACATAGATCATTTTGTCAGAGCCTGGCCGTTTTTACACTGGTCCAAAAAAGTCAAAGATGATGAGTTTGAACAATCTGAAAAACTTAATAACCTATTGTTTACACAAAGTTCATTTGTTCCAGTATCTATAACTGAAAGCAACATAAAAAAGCTTGTTTGTGATAGGCTGGAAACAAAAGGTTTTACTAAAGAAAACCTTAAACTTGTAGATAGGTTTATTGGAGAAATATCGTGCGTTCACAATCGCTGATAGCGGAGAGAGCTGTAGGTAAGTATCCTCTATCAATTGCAACCAGTCTTGCAATTGAGGGAATATTGGGTGAGCACCCCGATAGACCAACCAATAGAAATGACTTGAAGAATTTTAATGTTGTTTGGATCAATCTGAGAACTTTGTTCAGAAATTTCTATAATGCACTACCTAAGGAAGCCGAGGGTGTTATTGCTGCTTCTGAATTTGTTGAACCTTTTGTAATGGAAATAGACCAATTATTTAATGTTCTACAAACTGAATCAAAAAACAACATAAAGATTAACATCTATAATTGCACATACTCAGATATCGAAAGACTGTACCCAAAAGCAATTATAAGAAGACCGTCAACCCCGAATCAAATCGAATACAATAATGTTCAAAAAACAGTAACTCACACTGTGTCAAAATTTGTTCTTAAAGATTTGATTAATACTTTCGATACAAAAATAAAAGTTGTTGAGCAATCACCAACACTACTACTGTCTCACTGCGCTGTAGATCTGTTCAATCGCGGATTCAAGAAGATGTGTTTGTGGGAATCTCACACAGGAGCAGTTAAAGAAAAGTTTGAATGGTACACTAAGTACTATAACGGAAAAGAGCTTTTCCAAATTCCATTTCACGAAGGTCTTATTCAGATCTTTGGAGACAATGAGCATTTTAGACCCCAATCATTGGTTATGAAGAGAGCCATTCTTCAAGTTGCCAATGATTATGGTTGGAGTCAAGCTACGACAGATGACAAAATTTCTTACGGGATCGGTCAGATCGAAGATCGTGAACTTAGAAAAAGAATAAGAGATATTGTTTTCTGACATTTTTTACAACATACCCCAATATTTTGGATAAGCACTCGAGGGCATAAAATGGCCGATACTGAAACAACCCAAACTCAAGCCGCACCTGCTGTAAACGCATACAAGAAAACAGTTTTTGATAACCCAAAACTGTCACTTCGCGCACCTAATTCAAAGGGTAAGATGGCAAGTCTCCAATGGGGACTTAATCTAAATAACCCACGCATTACCGTCTATACCAATGATCCGGACGACACTGTTGATAACGGTCGTATTTCTGGAAACATGGATGCCCCGACTTTCTACGCTTTGATGGCACTTCTGTCGCGAGCAATTAAGTCCGATACCTACTATTGGGATAAAGTCGAGAACAAAAATCATCCTCGTGGTGAGAATGGTGCTCGAAGTGAGAATTCTGTTGTTGTCTCGAGCACGATTGTTGAACGAGATAATGATGGTGTTATTTCTATCTCGCTGTTTGCTCACAGTCGTCCAGTTATTAAATTTGTATTTGGTCCAAGTGAGTATCATAATTTTGTCCACAAGAATGGTACTCCTTGGTCGAGAGCTGAACTATCTCAAGTATACGCTGAAGCATACTTGACCATGCTGACAACAGTCATGGCTTCTGCTATGAATACGAATTACGTCGAACCTGTCAAGCGCGAACGCCCCGCAGGCGGTGGTGGTTTCCAGCGTAACGGTGGTGGTAATCGCGGTAACTGGAATGGTGGTAATAAAGGTAACTACAATCGCGGCGGCTACGGTGGTGGTAATGGCGGTGGTGGATACAATCGTGGCGGGAATGGCGGTGGCGGTTGGAATAATCGCAATCAAAGTTCTCAAGAAAGTCGTCCGGCTGCTAACACAGAACCGTCTGAAGGTTTTGATGATTGGCCAACTTAATTAAGGAAACTCCCTCTTCACTTCGTTTCGAGAAAAAAGAAATACTCGTTACTGAAGCTTGAAGAGGGAGTCCCTTTTTTAAACCTGAAACTAAAATAACTACAGTCACATATTACAATATTGACCTTGGTTATCCGGGCGCACTAATCAACCCAAAGAAAGCTACCCATGGAACTAATCATTTCCTCTACTGATTGGGCTTCAAACGCAGTAACTGTCAAGACTGTCCATGAATCTCAAGGAAATCGATACAGTATTGATTGGAATACAATCCCTCAAGTTTTTGAAGATAGTCAGAAAAAGGGATTCGATGTTTTTCAACACATCAATCAGTACTGGTCCACTCTTCCTCTCGAAACTCAAGATAAGATTTTCGATGTTTATCGTCGAATAAAGGACACTTTCGACCTTATTCACAATCATGAACAATTGACGATGTCTCTTCGTCCATTGATTGCCGAATTGTTCTTTCTACATCCACAAGAGAACATTCGTTATTGGGTAGATTTGAAATCAGACATCTTGGTACCATCGATCATCAAACCTGAATTTGATGCAACCAAGGGAATGATTGGAACTATTCAACGAACATACGTTATTGAAGATTATCGTAATCTGATTCCATTGGCCATTACGATGCGTTTGATGATCCCTGTTTGGGGTGAATTCATTTATCGCAGTCGTAGGGAATTGGGTACGATTTACAAAGAGTATCAAGCATTCCAACTCCTATCTGCATCCCCAGTGATGAATTGCGTCGCCATGGAGCGACTGCGCGTCTTTGTTGAGAACACAATCCCTAAAGATCATTCTTTAGATGCAGCCATTATCTCAGGTATCAGTCGTGAAGATTTTCCGACTTGGATTCTTGCATTGACAGTGGTGCGACGATTGTGTTATGGTGACATTCGAGGAATCGAGCAAAACAACTCATCCTTGATTTCTTATCTGTTCATGTTCATTGAACAGAAAGTCACCACGCTCGACTCCCAAATCGGAACAATCACAGAAAAACGAACATCAGAATCTTCAGACGGTGAAAACAATCTTTCTCGTCTGGAAGGTTTTAAGATTAAACAAGCAGTAGCCACGGGCGATATTGCTATTGTCAGTTATTACATCCAAGATGCGATCACTGATGTTTTGTCTTGGAATCCTAATTCTGGTATTCCTTTCCAAAATCATTTTATCAACAGACTATGCCCTGACCAAGATTTCCCATCGATGGTTAAAGAAGCTTATGCTTCAACCTCTGTTCTTTTCACTAAAAAGATCTCTCATCCACAAGTGATGATTGCAGGATGGACTCTCAGTAAGTTTATTCCTATTCGATCTATTCCATATCTTCAAAAGAGCGACATCATTGCAATGCTTGCAATCGCGGTCGCATTTCTTTGGAAGCTGGATCGGAAAGAACTATCGGCATTGGTTTCTGCTTTTGTACCAGATAATCACTATAATGAAAGCCACATAATCAACCAAACAAGGTCTAGAATTTCTAGAGCGGCAGCCGAAGATCTTCAGAAAACTTTTCCGTATCAACGCAGGACTAACAGTCGAGCAAAAAATGCTAAATTGCTAAACCCTGTAATCGATACCATCGACGTTGCTACTGAAGAACTTACCTCCAGATTCTGGATTTCCAATCTACCATTCCAATGGACGGATGAACAGGGTATAAAGAATTCAAGCACCCTATCCATCCCCGTAGACATCCGTGAGAAACTGGCAGATCTCATTAAGCATGTCGAAACAATGGAAATCGGTTCTCCACTCATTACACAACCCATCTCCATTTAAGGAGTAAAAAAGTGCTGAACAACAAAGTAAAAATTCTCAAACTCGAAATTGTTCCAGCTGGTAGTTATTGCGATCAACATTTGCGTCCTTTTGAATCGAACGTAAGTCCAATGGTTCTTAAGGAATTGGATCAGATTCTACACACGCAGTCCGGATCGCACCAGATGATTCGAAACCCTTCACTTATCTCTAGTGTTGCGGGTGAAATCATGAGACCACAGGCTGCGGCTGGAGCAGCAATCTCTATTCCAAACGGATGGTCTCAAGCACGCTGGACTTTCCGTCTCGAAATTGAAGTTCTGTCTTCAACCAATCATGGATCGGTTCACATCATCCAGGGTTATACCGATTACGCAGATACTTCTTATTCTGGTCTTCCAGATCCGCAAACGACTTTCCACATCAACAGTGTTACGAAAACACAAACTCGTGTTGAGAACACTATTCATGGAGCACAACAGTACGTTTACATCCAGTCTTCAGACCACATCATCCAAAACAATGAATGGGGTAATTATGGCTGGCAAAATGGTAACAATTCACAATCTTTCTCTAAGATTCGCCCTACCGATGTGTATACACACATGGCAATCCCTGGTGAGGTAAGGGATAGTTCTGATTGCTTTAATGGCGCAACAACCTACTCCGGCATTCCGGCCTTGTCTCGTCGAAACAATAATCTGTCTTCAGATTACTTGTCAAACGTGATCAATGGTTATTTGAAAGCAGCAACAGAGCCCACCAGTTATGATTCTGAAGCAATCTATGGTGGCGCTATTCAAAACGTTGCTGAGAACATGTTTGCTAAAGACACGTTCATTCGGATGCTAGCTGGTTTTGTTAACGAGACGAGCACACCTACTTCTTTTAAACTGGGCGACTTGTCGCGGATTGATAACACTTTTAGTTCGACCAATGATCCACGGATTGTGCTGTATCGCGATAATTCTGGCAGCATGCTGGACTATCGAAACTATAGCAATCACTGGGGTGGTTCTGATCGAGAGACTCTCTCAGCCTCAATCATCTCCACAGCAGTCCCGACGATCATGATGAAGTTTGGTGTTTCAAAGGTTAGTTTCATTGCAAGGAACGATACCAGAGAAGGACCACAATTCATCTGGGCAGACATCCAATCGTTTGGTGGGGTAGATGCTTCGTTCTACATTGCAGCAATTGAAGCAGCAATGCAGAAAGAAATCTTCGATTTGATTTCTGAAAACAATGCATTGTGTTACAATGTTGAAGTTGAACATGTGTTCACAATGGATATGCAAATTAGGATTTCCATTAATGGTGGTCCGCAAATTCCATACGTCAGTCCCACTTTCGCTGATGCTGTGTTCACTCCAGTGATCGCAGATTCCATGGATCGTCTTGAACACATCAGTCACGACATTCAAAATGTGATTTCACACGTCGCAGATCGCCAACAAGTAGATATTGGCATCATTACGCCACACTCTGGCACCAACTTTGATATTTAAAAATGACGACTAAACAAGTAACTGAAGTCTGTGACATCTATCGTCAGATTCTTACCAACGTAGGTATGGTTGCGGATGACGATGGTTTTGTATCCACGCAAATGGCTGGTAGTGAGAAACATCCTACCCTTGTAAAAGGTAAGAGGCTAGTTCTTCCAACCAATCTGCAACTGCGTTCAGGATCTTCTGATAAAATCACGATTTTCCATCCTCTACAAGAGAACATGGCTCGTGGTGAATCCGATGTCTTCTTGACTTTCCGTAATCACTTCAATAAGCGTTTGAATTTCAGTTTTGGATATCTGATGATATCTTTGCTGAATCTTGCGATCGAGACAAACAAGCACTCAAAACTTTCTCCTGAACAAGCTGAATTCTTGAGTATCACTAAAGAAGCGACTGATAAAACATTTAAAGCTTTTAAAGATATTCTTGAAAAGATGATGGTTGATGTGAATGAAGAAAATTTCATTCATACCTACATCAAGAAAGGCGGGGTTGTTGACCAGAAAAAACATTCTCGAGTTTGCGTAGTTAGCTTTCCTTTCTTTGAATCTCTTTCTAAGGAACCGGAGGCCGGTAAGCCAATCACAGTTCTCGGTGTTCGCCTCCGTAAGGCAGATCGCGAATGTCTTCTTGGTCTTACCAAGTTCATTCTACCTGATATTGGAACACCTCAGAAGTATTGGGGTATCTCCAATTCGTTGATTGCACCAACGATGGATTCTTTGGTTCGTACAATGTCTATCATTGGTACCCGAATCAACGATGTTGCTCTTGCGTATTCGGATTACATCGATGATGTGGAAGCGATCATGTATGACTTGGATTTCTTGAAAGTCTTTGACGATCTGGATTCTTTGTCTGCACAAATCAAAAGCATCCCGATGCAACCCGGTAACGAGGGAGCAATTCCTCAGAAGACTCAAGAAACACCCATTGCCACAACCCCAGTCATTCAGTCTACCACTCCTCCGATTGGTAACATTGCGCCTCAGCAACCACAACCAGTTCAAGTAGACTCGACTCCTCCTTGGGAAACCACACAGCAAACTCCAGTTGCGACAGTGCCTGTTCCAGTTCCTGTCCCTGTTGTCCAGCAGAACCCGATGTGGCAACACCCGCAACAAGCTTGGCAGCCAGTACCACAAGTACAACAGGCTCCAGCAGTCGTTGTGACTGAAAACGGAATTGACGTCAATTCATTCTTCCGGGCAAATCCTGCACTCGCACCACAAGTGCTGAACACGGGATTTGGAGGTAATGCTTTTGCACCAATGCCGCAAAATCATGTTCCCATTTTCGCACGAGGAAATGGAATGATGAACAACGGTATGGGTAATGGATTTGCTAGTCCGTTTAATAATTCCTTTGGAATGAATCAAGGAATCTGACGCATTTGCGTCAAAAAACAGGGGAACACCACCCCTGTTTTTTTTTTTAAGAAGAAGACTGATTTGCGTATACCTGTTTGATTGTTTCAATTAGTTGATATTCCGGTATTAATAAATAAGAAATATCCTCAGGTACATCTGTTAGAGATGTGATGTTATTTACTCTTGCAATAACCCAATGCATGTGTAATGGAATCTGCATGCTGTTGAGAAGTCCAGTCAGATCAAACCTATATTTCTGTAAGTCTATAGGCTGAACAACTTTCATTTGTGTTTTTTCATGAGTTCTTAAAAAGGTCATGTGATCTTCAAGAACTTTTCTAAACCCACTTGTGAAATATATATCACTGCTGTAGGTGACAAGCATTTTGTTGATTGACGCTTCCATCTGTTTTCCTGTAAATAATTTCAATCACATATTACAATACTGCACAGTCACAGACAGTGCTACATCAAATAATACTCAAACTTCATAAAAGGAAACAAGGCAATGTCGTTGAGTGAAGTTATTCCTTACGAGAAAAATGAACTGTATCGTGAGTTACTGAACGTTATTGGTTTGGTCCCGTTTGCCGGTACTAATTCCGCCAGTCGAATTCAGATGATGTCTAGCCACATTGGTCAGACGTTGGTTGTCGAAGGCGCGACTGTTCGTCGAATTCAGACCGGTATGGAAAGAGAATTTGGTAAGTATACGTTCTCTATCAAAATGCCGTGTAAGGCCAAGATCATCAAGATCATTGAAAGGTACCCACAAACTGCCGGCTATAACTCTATCCAGCATAATCCCGAAACACTTTTGATTTACGAAGATAGTGAGACTCGTGAAATCGGGTGTTTGAATCTTCCAGAATATCACACGTACCATCCCTATTTTGGTTTTAAATATAAGCCAACAGATGCTCTGAAAAAGATTCGAATCGGTTCAGAGATTCAGGAAGGAGAAATCCTTCTGGACAGTCCTTCTATTACAAATGATGGACATTACAAGTTTGGTGTTGATCTGAATGTGGCGTTCATGTCACATCCTGCAGTTTCTGAAGACGGAATTGTCGTTAGTCGAGACGCTCTTCCTAAGTTTAGATTTAAGACTTATGAAACTCGGGTTGTTGAATTTGGATCAAAACGTTTTCCTCTAAACCTATACGGTACGCCAGATAACTACAAACCACATCCTGAGATTGGTGAGTTGATTCGTGAAGACGGATTATTGATGGCTCTTCGTACTTACGATGAGTCATTTTCTCCATCCGAACAAGGTGTCAAAAGCACCATGACGGTTGACCCAATCTTTGATAAGATGGTTTATGCGGCTGGACCTGGTGTTCGAGAAGGAGCTAAAGTCTCCGGTCGAGTAATCGATATCAAGGTGATGCATGATTCTGATAGCGCGCTATCATTGACCCCGGTCGGTATGGAAGGTCAATCGATGCGGTACGACCATGCCAGACGAATCTATTATCAAGAAATCTGTGATATCTATAATCGACTGAGTCGTGAACGCGGTAAGCTTCTAGAACTTAGTCGTGAATTTCACAGATTGGTAATTGAAGCAATTTCTGTTGTGCAGACGTACAATCATCGCGATAATGGAAACGGATCTGATCGTGTAATTAAACACTATCGCGGGGTTCCTCTTGATGACTGGCGTTTGGAGTTCGTCATTGAATACGATATCACGCCTACAATTGGGTTTAAACTAACAGACCTGGTTGGTGGTAAAGGCGTTATCTGTCATGTTGCAGAACCGCATGAAATGCCTGTTGATTCTGACGGAAATAGGGCAGATATCATCATGGATCCCATCGGTACTGCTAACCGTACTAACCTAGGACGTTTGTATGAACAATACTTCAACGCCTCTGCACGAGATCTTGTAAAAGAAATCAAGACCAATCTAAATTACTTCCAAGATCCAACTGTCAGCATTCTTTTGCCAGATATGGATGCTAGGAAAGATCCGGTGTTTGAACACGTTTGGTCTCGCCTGTTGGGTTTTTATCAAATTACATCACCACAAACGTATAAGTGGTTTACAAGCGGAGCATATACCAAGCCAAGAAGTGAACATTTGAAACATGTTCTTGATGACGGGATATACATTTATCACCCTCCAGAAACCGATCATGAGTTGATCGATTGCATTAAGCAATTGGAAGCAAACTATAAGACTGTCTACGGTCCAGTCAGTTACATCGGTTACTCAGGTGAACGGCGTGTAACCAAGAAACCTGTTCGAATTGGAAAGATGTACATCATCCTTCTGGAAAAGACTGGTGACGATTGGTCAGCTGTTAGCTCTGGTCGACTTCAGAATTATGGTGTTCTCGCACAAGTCACCAACACTGATAAGTTTGCTCAAGCTACTCGACAACAGGCGGTGCGTGCTTTCGGTGAAACTGAAATTCGCATTGTGACTGCGTGCTGTTCGCCGCTAACTGCGGCAGAGATCATTGATCGAAACAACAACATTCATTCACACCGTCAAGTAGTTGACTCGATTCTGAGGGCTGAAAAACCGAGTAATATTGTTTGCGCTGTTGATCGTAATCATATTTCTCTAGGCAATGCAAGACCGCTTCAACTGGTTAAGCATATTGCAATGTGTGCTGGATGGAAATTCCAATACACCCCGTATAATCCGCCTCCTGTTCCTCCTGAAATCATGAAGGTATTTAAGGAGAAATGGGCAGAGAAATGGAACTCGGTAAAGAACGCCGTCAAGAACACTTGGAATAAATTCACTAAGTAATAAAGATGATCAAGGTATCAGCACGAAAGATCCTCAATTACAGCATACCTGAATTGTGGGATTTGTTAACTGGAGAGTTTATTCTTGTTTGTGATGATGGCGAAATCACCACGGATTGGAAAGAAACCATTTTCTCAGCCTACGTTTGGGAGATTCACAAACGATATCCTGGAACTCCAATTAATAAAAACCAACACGTCCACTCGACGTTGAAAGGAAAACGATATTCTTCCAGCACGCATCTTAAACTGATTGGCAGTGTGCTTTGGAGTGTTTATGATGGGTACTGCGCAATGTACTCAATGAATGAGGATCAGAAACTTAAGTTTCGTTACGATCTAGCACTCCTTGCATACCAGATCACATGTAAAATTTACGGTGATCTCAGCTACAGATGTGAAGAGTATGCATTCAGTCTAGACATCACTGATTTCATCCAAATCATGGAGCATCCCAATATCGTTGATGGTTACAAAAACCTCTACGATATCGACAGGATTGTGAAGAAAGGTGAGGATGGTGGTAAGTCTAAACTGATGTTTGAAAAAGCTGGTGAATTCATCAATTCTCAGATTAAACAAACTCTGCATTCCACACCCGATCTTTTTAAGAATCCGTTATCCGAACTGTCTCGATCAGGATTGGTTAAAGAAGGACAAATTCTTCAATGTGTTGGTCCTCGCATGTTTGTTACCGATATCAACTCGGTGCAATTTAAGAAACCAATTCTGAGAGGTTATGTTCAAGGCTTCCATCAGTTTGAAGATTCTCTGATGGAATCCAGGTCGGCATCCAAAGCATTGATCTTTTCAAAGACGCCACTTCAGGACGCAGAATACTTTTCTCGTAAGCTTCAATTCATGACAATGCAGGTTGAAAACTTGCATCATGGGGATTGTGGATCTGGAAGGTATTTGCGTTGGACTGTTCGCGGTAAGGAACGTGATCCGTCTGGTGCAGAATACAGCGGTGATTTGAGTCGAATCGCTGGAAAGATGTACCTTAATGAAAAGAACGAGCTTCAATACGTCAAAGCAAGCGACCACCATCTAATTGGTCAGACGATTAATCTGAGGTCGGTAGAGTTTTGCCAACACCCTGATCCAGTCGGCGTGTGCTCTACTTGTTTCGGTCAGTTGTCTGAGTCTATCCCGGCTAATACCAATCTTGGTCATGTCACTTCGACACACATGTGTCAGAAGACTAGCCAGAGCGTGCTGTCTGTTAAGCACCTCGATGGTTCTGCTTCGATCGAGCTTATTGTTCTGTCTGTTGAAGAGAGAAAGTATCTCGATATTGGTGTTGATGGAAACTCGTACTTGCTAGCAAGTGATTTGAGAGATTCGGTTGTTAAGATCCTGATCCCTAAGGATTCGGCTCCTAATATTTCTGACGTTCTCGAAGTATCCGATGTTCAAAAGCTTAAGCCCTCGAACATCACTTTGATGTCAGAAATTAACCTGATGATCACAAAGAACAAGCAACAATACGTTGCTACTCTTCCAGTCGGCTCCAGCTATCGAAAAGCATCACTTACCCATAAAGCACTTCACCACATTAAGAAGTTGGCTGCAAGCGGTTCATGGCCGATTGATGAGCATGGTAACTACATGTTTGACATGCAAAATTGGGATTGGACTTGTCCTTTCCTAGAATTGCCACTCAAGCATTTCAACATGTCCGATCACTCTAAAGATATCGCCGACATCTTGGAATCCAGAGTGAGTCAAATGGTCGCTCGCGATCGCCATGTTCAACCAGAGGCTGTTCTCAGAAGCTTGTTCGATCTTGTCAATAGTCGACTGCATGTCAACCTTGCAGTTCTTGAAGTTGTCATGTATGGCGTCATGATTCGCTCTGCTGAGAAATTTGACTACGCTCTTCCTAAACCTTGGACTGAAACAGGTCTGGGTGTTCGAGCAAAGACAATGTTCTATCGAAGCTTTGGTGTGTCGATGGCATATCAGGGTCATAGTGAACTAATCATGAACCCAGATAGTTACATTGTTGATAACCGAATGGACCATGTGTTCGACGCAATCCTTTGCCCTCGAGAAGTAATTGAATCGGGAGCTAGGAAATAAATAAGACAGGAGGGGTATGACCCTCCTGTCTTTTATGTTCAAAGGAAACCAAGATGTCTTTAAATACAATTTCAAAAATTTCATCAATTGAAATTACTGGTTTTGATATTGAATTATTTGAAAATAAACAAACCACACTCAGAGAATTAATCCGAGGAATGGAATCTAGCGGATTTTATATTTCATTTACTCGTAAAAAAGGCAATATAGTTTTTTGCTCAGTAGAAGTAATTAAAGAAGCTGTTTCTAAAGCCTTTCAAGTATTTCAAGAAAATCATCAAGAAGTAGAAGAATTTGAACATTACATAACACTCAGTAATTCTCAGCTTTATCAATATATTGAATTAATCAGTCAAAAACTATACGATTCCCAAAAATCCAATACCAACGTTGGATTCTTGCTAGAATCTTCAGATATTGGTTTTTATCGATTGCAATTTTCTTTGCCATTAATTGAATTTAATGGCAAAAAGATTTACATTCCAAAACTATCTGAAAAACTAATTACATATATTCCTGGTCATTCGGAACCGATCATTAATATCGATCAATAATTTTTAACCGATATTCAGTATGGAAATCACAGATCAGCAAGAAAGTGAACTTCTTAAAACCATTGACTACAGAGTAAACTCTGGAGAAAATGAAACTGTTCGTTATAGCACAATTCAATTCGTTTTCTTTGGTAAAATAGAAGACAAAGAAATTCGTGATTTGTCTATTGGACTTCACTCGTCTATTTTCCGAAATAATCTAACAAAATTCTATCGTGATTTCTGCGCTGAGGAGCAGGAAAACGATTTGAAAGAAATCGACGCACGAACAGCGGTAATCACTTCTGTTGTTGATAAGATTTTCAATGGTACCAGTAACTACACTAAGTACCTGGAAACAGAAGCGGGTAAAGAATATCCAAATTTTGTCATGCTGACTATCTCGGTCTATCAATCAAAACTGGATAAGAATGCCATGGGTATTGAAACAAAAGATGAATTGGTGGTTTTTAATAAACAAAAAGACAGTTATATCTCTGCGAGTTTTGGCTAAAAATTGATAGATGAGCCATATATTCTGAGATATGATCCAAAGGAGTTATATGGCTCATCCATACTTCATCATAACGAAGTACAGCCACAATTTTGCGATGTCGCAAATTGATCCAAGAGGTCTGCAGTTAATTCAAAAATTTTACCAACCACTGATGCAGTGGAGTTTGGTAAAAGAAAATAGACGTTTCGTAAGAAAGCCAGTTAAAATATTTGCTGCAAGATTAAAGGATAGAAGTTGTTTTCGTTTTCACATAAATCTTTTTGATTCATTTATCAGGTTCTTAAATGAACAAGGTGTTCATGAATCTTGTTACCAGATAATAACACCACCAGCAAACCATGGTGTTGATATTGGATTAGAAGTAAAAGAAGGTTGGATACTCAGAGATTATCAGATTCCAATTAATGAGTACATTTTAAGTCACGAACCTAATGATAGAAAATTAGTAGAGATACAAACTGGCAAGGGTAAAACAGCCTGCGCTATGATATCTGCAGTAGGTATCAATAAACGAATTTGCATTCTAATCCGTCCCATGTACATGGATAAATGGTTGTCGGATGTTCAGCAAATATCGAATGTCAAACTCGAAGAAACATTGACTATCAGAGGTTCTGATAGTTTGATGGCTTTGATTGACATGGCTAAGAATGGAACTCTTGATGCGAAGATCATCATCATCAGTAACAAGACTTTCCAAAACTGGTTGACGATGTATGAAGACTTTGGAGATGAAGGTATTGAGGAATTAGGCTACGGTTGCACTCCTCCTGAATTCTTTCAAACAATCGGCGCAGGACTTCGTTTAATTGACGAGGTTCACCAAGACTTCCATTTGAATTTTTTGATAGACCTACACACTCATGTGGGTAAATCAATTTCACTATCTGCTACTTTGGAAGCTGATGATCCATTCGTTACAAAGATGTACGAACTGGCTTATCCTCCTTCTACCAGATTCAGAGGTTTGCAGTATGACCGATACATTAAATCGGCATCCTGGTCTTATCGTTTCTCACAGCCAGAGAAGATAAGAACAAAAGAATTTGGAAGTGCAAGCTACAGTCATCTGGCTTTTGAAAAGAGCGTCATAAAGAATCCAGTTGTTTTGGAATCATACATCGACATGATTGAATCTTGTATTCGAAGAAATTTCATTGAGTACAAGAAACCAGGAGATAAAGTATTGGTTTACTGTTCAAGCATCGATATGTGTACGAAGGTTTCAGAAGCACTAAAGAAAGTTTTCAAGGAATTTGATGTTCGCAGGTATGTTGAACAAGATCCTTATGACAATCTGATGAATGCTGAAATATGCGTTAGTACTCTTTTAAGTGCAGGCACTGGACACGATATAAAAGGATTAACCACAGTTATCCTTACATCAGCTGTTAAGAGCAGCCAGTCCAATATTCAAGGTTTCGGTAGACTTAGAAAACTCGACGATAGAGACACTCGTTTTATTTATTTCGTTTGTCTTGACATGGAGAAGCATGTTGATTACCATAAAAAGAAAAGAGAGATTCTTGAAGGTAAAGCACTATCGTACAACGAGCAGTATTACTATACCCTAGTAGGGTAAACGACATAATAGTCAGGAGGCGATCGCCTCCTGACTATTTATGCCTTACTTATTTTTTTTTTATTTAGCATCTAAACATAAGTTATACAAATCTAACCTATGTTCAATATGCTCAATATGCATTCTAGTTACTCGAGAATACATGTTCATTGAGTTTAAAATTGATCTAAGGAACAAAATACAGTAATTACTAATCACTGAAGGTAATACCTTTTGATTTACTAAATTAGAGAAATCATCAAAGAATTTTTGACATTTATCTATTTGCTTTTGTCTATAAGTTAGTAAATCTTCACTCTTCAAATTATTCAAATCATCCAGTACTCTTTCTCTAATATCTTCTAAATCACTTAACTTAGGAGTTACAAAATCTTTAAAATTATTCGGCTTATACGCATCAGGATGAATATCTATGTAACTTAAATTATTACTAATTACCAGTCCGTCATTGTTAAATCGCCATTGCTTTTTAACAAATTTATTACCGGGAAGACCATCGCGACTACCATGTCTCGCGCCCGACGGCCTCACGTCTACAAAAATATTATCTTCTAATTCATCCTTATAAACTAAAGAATCATCAAATCGTGAAAATCCACCTAAATCAATTATTCTCAAATTAGTTTCACAGTTAGGATCAAAAGAAGGATTATCTTTTAAATCATAGACTGATAATTCTCTTATGATATCGTCTAGTACTTTACTTGGTGTTTGGTGATAACTACCTATTTGTATATTACCAAGACTAAAATCTAAGTTTTTGTGGATTATATCTGGGGTATCAAATTTACCATTCTGATAGGTACAATAATAATTAGCCAGTCTTTGATTATTAAAGCTTATACCTGGTTTATAATCTTTAGGTATTTTTCTTAGATTTTCAGGATCGTATTTGTCTTTTTTAAATTTTAAAATTATGGAATTTATAAAAGATTTTATTAAACCGATAATCTTATTAAACATATCCTTTAAATGCTTAATAAGATTGCTTACAGTCTCGGAAATTGACTCATTCGAGATATTTAATTTTTGTAAATTATAAAGATCTATACTTTCAAGACTTATGTTTTTTAAACCATCTTGTTTAATTCTATTTTTAATTGACATGATTTCTCCATTTGAAGTGGTTTCTTAAACTAATGATTATAATTCCAATGTTGAGAATTACAAATCCCGCATTACCGCTTATCCATATCCAAAATAACCATAAAAACTGATTGAGTATGGTAAACAACCAAGCCTTAGGATTATTATCTCCAGTTATCTTCATTACCCATAGTGTAATGATTGAGATAAGATAAGGTAGATAAGTGACGATTATTTGTTTAAGATCATTTTCCATTTTTTCTTTGCTTCTGTTAATTTAACATCATAGCCTTGTTGAGCTGGACCATTATAAGCTATTGCAAACGCAGTCATGTCGCCGCTTCTAAGAGGATTGATCAATCTATTCTCAGATAAAACAAAATTACAGAAAGCATCTAATTGACTTCTTTCAGATCTCGCGCACGCAAGATACATTTCATTTACTGACTTAAATCCAGATGCTTTATAATTGAATCCCATCAATTGAAATAAACCATAACTAACCGACAATAAAGCACATTCGTCATCTATCAGTTTAGCCTGTTCCATCTTGACATATTCGTGCTCTATGCCATTTGATGTACCTTGATAACCGCCAGGAGTTCTGTTGTATAAATTTGGATACTTCTGTTCAAGATGCTGCTTCAGTGAAATAACGTTCGTAGCCTCACTCAAGTTTTCTCTCTTTAACAGTCCTTTTACATCAACTAATCCTTTATCTAACTTTTTGTTAAATTCTCTATAAAAGACGTGTCTTTCATAAAGGATAGTTGATCTACCTGTTTTCAAAAATCCATATCCTTTTGCTTCGACTTCAGTCACGGCTCTTACTGTGGGTTCGTCTACTTTTAATTTTAAAGCAGCAACACCATAATCAGAATCTACCAAGAATCTTTCAGTGATATATGCGTCTAGCATTTCAGCTATTTTACCATCATATATTCCTGTTGGTTCTATGTTGAAATAAACTTGTAAATCTTGAAGAGAGATTTTAGTATTCTCACCAAAATACCCATCGGTTTCAAGTCTTGTATAGATTATTTCATTGATAGCTCTTTGGATTTTTGATATCCATGGATCTCTATCGCCTAATTTAAATAATTGAGTCATAGCCGCCACCTCTATTACTTTCGAGAAATGCTTGTACAAAATATAACGGCATAGAAGAGGGAAATCCCCTCTTCTATTTTATTACATGTTGAAGTAAGCTAGGATACGCTGACGTGCTTCATCACTGAAGCCAAGTCGAAGACTCTTATTGAAGTCAATTTGACGAATCGCATCCTTTCGCCCATCGCGAGGACCCAGAACAATGAGTAGGTTAAGAATGCGAGTAAACTCATCAATCTTATCATTGGTCATTTCAACGCTTTCCAGGAACCGGAAAGCGTAAGGCTCGCTCAATGTCGACTTAGAGGCCAGCTCAAATACACGAAGCAAAGCAGTCAGGCTCTTATTGTAATCGCCATCAGTATCTGGCATGTTAAGAATTGCATTAAGAGTGATGGCCAGAGTAGCTTGATGTCTCTTGCCTTCACTTACATCCATGGGCTTGCGAGGAGCCATGTTTCGAATGTAGGACTTAATGATTTCAAATTGAGATTTGCGAACCAGACTACAATCCTTGAGTATCCGGTCAACTTCAGTTTCAATTTGGCAGAAGAGTTCTTCCTGCAACTCAGCCGCACTCTTTTGAACTTCAATAACAGGTAGTTCAGGAACTGATTGAGAAACCACTGTTTCAGAACTTTTAATTGGCTGTTCTTCGGTAACGACCTTTTCTTCCAAAATAACAGGCGTATCTGCATTTTCAGAAGAAGAGTCTTGACTCACTTGATCCTGAATAACAGTTTCAGACCCAAGATTAGATCCTGTTTCAACTGATTCAGTGTTTTGATTAGTCTGCTCATTGGTAGTAGTTCCAGTGTTTTCCATTTCAGGAGTTACCTTCTTTGGTTGTGAAGTTGTCTTTCGAGATTTAGTCATTATAGCCACCTAAGGTTATACATAAATATTAACTAATTGCAGTAATAAAATCCATCTTTGCAACTGTTAATCCTTTTGCGTGAGCGGCACTCATGAATAGTGCCAAGAACGTTGAGCCATAAGCAGAAACCACAGTAGGTAGACCTGTCGGGCTGGTAGCCAACCTATCACCAACACAAGTCTTACAAAAGTCTGTTTTTTCCAAATGGCAAAACATTGGAGATCTAAGTTTTACTACTTTACCTAGATAGTTACCAACATTATCTTCGGTGATTTTAGTTTGTTCACCTTTTGGACCTGGTTGAATAACTGTGAAGCCAAGTAACTTATCTTCATCGCCCTTTTGGGCAAGTATTGTAATTCCTAATTTAGAACCACAATCATCTTCAGTAATTCTTAAGTTTGAAGAAGCTCGGAGTAGCTCTTTAACCGCCACCCCACCTAATTCAGTCTGCTGCCCGCGATTAAAAGAACCTGCTCGCAGTGAATTATTCATCGCAGGGAATGCGTTGATATCCCAGCCTTCAGACAATGAATTCTTAATCAGTTCAACATCTACGTTTTCTTCAAGACCCATTTCAGCGCCATGCATCATGAAAAGTTTCTTGCGAACAATATCGATGGATTTCTTACTGATTAGGAAACCAAGCGAGTCATCGTCTTTGAGCCATTCTTTGTAATGTTGAATCAAAGCAGCATCAATCAAAGCAATGACTGCGGGGTCATGCAGTCTTGTTTTATATTGATCTAATAGCTTATCTCTTAATTCATAAATACCTGGACACTGAATAAGAGATTTAACAGTGTGAGCTGGCACACTTATTTGAGTGAAAGCAACAAGAGAGAAAGCAGCATCTGTGTACTTCAGATACTCATCAACATAGATCCAGCGCTCTTCTCTTTCAGATGAATTTTCGGGATTATCTTTTAATCTCTTAACTATCATTGATTCTATTTTCTTTGCAGAAAATCTAGAAGCAATATATGGTATTTTAGATCCAAACGGATAACATAAAACAGTTTTATTTATAACTGCTGTTCCGTAGTTTGTGTCGACTGGTTCTATTACGTTTTCCAAGTCACCCACTTCCAATCTAATAGGCTCTTTGATTGTGAATATGGGACTACCTATAGGAGCATCTTCAATCAATGATAATTGATTGTTATTTTCAGGATCTATGAAATAATACCCGTCATTATTTTGAAAGACTCTATAGGGGAACAAGTCTTTCATTTTATCTTCTTCATTTTCATCTACAAAAGTGAAAATAGATATAACCCATTTGTATCGCTTATACGCCCCAGCGTTTAAAGCTTTTAAAAAGAATTCTCTTTTTAACATTTATTTCACCTTCACACCGGAAGTCATTCTGATATCATAATCTAAGAGTTGTTTTTCAATCTCTAGAAATATAGGCGTGATCTTATCTATATCGACGTAGATTCTATTGAGTTCACTCTTGAGTCTATCTCTAGGATTTGGAGATACGTCAATAGATAACATTGCCGCACATATATACTCTCTAGCTATGATAACTGGATCTTCTGAAGTTATCAAAGGTCGTATCTGTTCAATGTAAGAGGAAAATTCAATTGAAGCAGGAAGCCCTTGTTCAATTAATTTGTGGATGATTGGTTTTTCTTTATTCTGAAGATCTGCAAAGTTCTTATAACGCTCGACTTTCTTTTGTACAGATACGTGTTCGTTATCTTCGATGTTTTCAACAGAGTCTCGTCTAATCATCAAATCTTTTATTTTTTTGATTAAACTAATTTCGACCCTATCTACATAAGTCGCTACTTCTACGGATTCAGCACCAACAACAATAGCTACAATCTCAACAAACGCATCTGTTGGATCTAATTCGTACTCACAGATACTTTCTACTTCTTTTACATATTCTGTTTTATCTAACTGCAAAATACAATTAAGTAAAACATTATTACCGTCGATTGTACATTCTTCGGTAGGATAAATTAGATGCTTATTAAGTATTTGAATTTGCAGAGTCTTTGTTAATTCGTAAATATCGGAAGCTATGGTGCTGGGGTCGCCATTATCTCTTGTGGATAACAGTTCCTCGAATTCCAAATTGTAATCTGGTAATTCAAATTGATTGAAAATTTCATGAGTATATTCTATCAACGCAATCATTTCCGGAGAAGCGATTGAGTTGAGGGTTTCTTCTAGAATCTTTAACATTTTTCATGTTCTCTGTGAAAAGCAAACAAATAAGGGTATTTTTTACATTTAATTCAAATGTTGTAGCAGTCTCATTTGCAGCTGTTAATCGATTAAGACGACTGTCTTAAATAGTATTTACGGTTCAAATGATGAGCCTAACAAATCAATTTTATTTATTGGAGAATAAAAATGACAAAGAAAAGTCACGCACGGCTCGAAAGAGATGCTGCTAAAAAGAATATCGACGCGCAGTTGAAGAACAATACTGCCTGGGATGATATAAATCGAATCGATCAAGCAGCAACTGAATTATTTGTGAATTTCGCACACATTGCACAATTGTGTAACAATCCCGCTCTTGTGCCTTATTTCCGAGACCAGGAAGTCATTCAAAGATCTAGGATCATATTTGCAAACGATCTGACCCGCACCAGTAGTGAGATCGCAAGGCTGCGCGGATTGATTCGCGGCAGGACTGGTCGAGCAAGTACTACTGATGAATACATGGAATCAATTGGTATCTACCAAGAATATCAAGCACTGTTAGAAGACATCAGCAATGTTACCAGACCTACTGCTCTTCTAATCAGTGAGGAAGTAGGTTATGCTTCTCAACAGTTGGAAAATGCTGGTAACAATATGACTCCCGAACAGAATCCGGAAATAACAACTGACGTAGAATTCAAGGAAGTTAAAAATGACTGATGTAAATCCAGATACTCCTTCTAATCCGGAATCTGAAAATACTCCTCCAGACTGGCAAGACATTTCAAATACTCTGCATGCGGTGGATTCAGTAACTTCCACAAAAACAACTATAGAATCTACTGAAGAGACTTCCAGCGAGCAAAGTACTGAATCGGAATTAAAGATCTCTTCGTCTTTTCCTAAGTTAAATCCGCAATTCGAAGCACCTAACGTTACCCAGGAATACGAGCACGTTAAGAATACTCCGAAAGACTATAGCGTGGTTCTTGATGAGGAACATATTGTTCTACCTAGTCTTCCGGCTGCAGAAACAGTATTGGTTGCAAATGAATCACGAGACATAAGTGATCTTAGAACAGAAAAGGACAGTCTGTTCCTATCTGCGACTTCTGATTCAGTTTCTGTTTTTGCAAAACTTGATCAATATCAAGAAACCATAACCAGAGTCAATTCTAGTTATAAACAATACCTGCAAACAGAAAAAGGAAAGATTGGTTTCAGTGTTCCTAAGTTTGCTGACAAAGACACTCCTTCTGTATCTGGTACAAGAGCACTCCTTAGAATCAGGGCTGTCATTGGACAGGGTTCACTGATTACTATTCCGCTGTATCATTCTGGCTTTCACATTACAATCCAAGCTCCTAAAGATTCCGCGCTACTCGAACTACGCCGCAGAATCATGGAAGACAAGATTCGATTAGGACGTGAAACCGGAGGTATTGTTTTTAGCAATACACAAGCATATACGTCGGGATGGATTCTGGATATGATTTCAGAACTCTACTATGATTGCACTCTCAAGAATGCAGCAGAGTGGAGAAAAAGAGTTAAGACACCTGATCTTCCTATTTTGATTTGGGGTCTTGCTTGTTCTATTTGGCCAAACGGTTTCCAATATTCTAGACCCATTCTTACAGAAGATGGTGTTAAAGAAAAACAAATGGTAACTGGTAAGATTGACGTCTCTAAACTATTGTGGGTCGATAATTCGGCTTTTACAGATAGGCAAAAGGCACACATGACAAATCGCCTTGGTTCAACCATGAGCGATGAGTCGATTGAATCTTATCTTAGCGACTTCCATCTGTACTCAGGTAGACAAATTGAGATCAATGAAAATCTCAAAATCAATCTGAAGGTACCGACGATAGACGAGTTTGTTGAAAGCGGTCATCGTTGGGTCTCTGAAACAGCTGCTGTTGTTGAGAAGTCTTTGACTGGAGATAACACAGATCCTAATTTCCGTCGTCTGGCAATATCTAACCAAGCTAAAGCATCTTCAATTCGAATGTATGCTCATTGGGTAGATTCTCTCGTTGTCGATGATAGCGTTCAGACTGATCTAGATACCATCTTGGAAGCACTTGAGATTTTCTCTTCCGATAAGGAAATTACAAAGAAGATCTTTGATGCAATCAGTAAGTATATTGACGACATCACTTACGCTGTTATTGCCATACCCGAAACAAGTGGTAAAGAGACAGGATTGCCCAGATTCCCAAGATTGATTCCCATCGATGTAATGGGAGTTTTTTTTACACTACTCACTCAGCGAATCGACCTTCTACTGAATCGTTAACTGGACCATCGCACGTCGGTAGACCTGATTTTGGAGAAGAAGTAGATTTTCATTCAGTCTTATTTGATTTGATTGAGAGTTCTCCAAAACTTAAATCTACTGACGCGCAAATCGTCATCCGTGATAGATATGAAACTCATTTTAATATTTATAATCACGCCGCCGGGGCAAACGATCCCTTTGGTTTGATTCGTAAAAATTGGAATGAAGATACTGTCTCGAATGGCCCGTTGAGTGAGAGAATGCAGCAGTACATAGATCTAAGAATTCACGATTACTTCAAAGTAAGTTTTGATGAATTCATAGATAGGCCAACTTGGCAATGTGAGTTAATGTTAGCAAAGGCTGAAGAAAACATCAACAAGGAAAAACCACAAGTTGATAAGGCAATAGCTGCATTAAACACAATAAATAAAAACTAAATACTATGCGAAGTGTGGAATTTTGCATGTGGATGTTCTTTAAAAACCTAGAGGAAGTTATAGTGATCTAACACCATTGGTCTGAAATCACACAAATATAACTTTTACAGCATAGAGGACCAGGTTTGACCCTGGTCCTTTTATGCCGTTTACGACTCTGTTTGTGGATTGGCTTCGCTTATTGCTTTGGCGATGGTTTGATCCGCAGGAATGATTGCCTGAATGTATTTACTGGTATCGATTTCAATATCTGGATCTTGAATATTGTTATCGATTACAAATTGTTCGAGCAATACATCTAGAGAAGGCATGTTAAACAGCCCCATACACACTTCTACTGCGTTTGTATGACCTCCAGATAGGTTGATACCCTGCATGCGTCTTGTGTGTTCTGAGACGCCTTCAATTGACACCAACTCTTTCTTAGTGGTTTCCTTACTGATATTGAAAACACAACCACCATTTGGATAACTGGCAGCGACGTCTAGCATATCTTCAGTCAGTTCGTTACTCTGACCCGTTTATAACTGCTCTAATTTTCATTAGAAGTTGAGACTATATCTTCACCTCATCAGAGGGGCTACCGTTTCGAACTCACTTGAGTCCTACGAGCTTGCGCTCTAGTCGTTGAACGTGCCTCCAGTTCATGGAGGATTCGCTGCTGGTTGTCCAATTCTGACACTTTTCAAACCTTCGCTTTGCCTTACGGCTCGCAGTGGTAGTCAGACTCTAAGGAGATTCCAGCAATTAGATAGCTTATTTTACTACAGATCACTCTGTAGGGTGACCTAGATTTAATCACCAACGTGAGCACGAATGTTAGTTGAGAGTTGATCGCTTTCCTTTATGATTTTTAATCCATTATCGGCTACCAAGTGTGCGGGCAGCATGACGATCCAATCTTTAAGACCAATCGTTAATGAATCTAAATCACCAGTCATCTCATCAGATGTTGTACCAATTACTTTACCTTGTTTAAGACAATAGTAGTGTAGTTGATCAACCACTCGTCTTGGTTGAGATTTGAAGTTTTCAAAATCCGATACACCAGCCATTGATGGAAGTGTTAAGCATAGGTCTTTTGTTTTATCATCCAGCTCTTCCATGGACACGCAGTCAAATACGTTATAGATAACGTATTCTAGTTTGAAGTCCGTTTGCATCAATTGATGCCACTTAAGACCGCTAACATGATTAGCTTCTTCAAACTTTAGCTTTCTGATGCCTAGGTGTTTTTGAAGAATTGAATCTAGCGCGTAAGATGGTTCTTCAGGATTACCGGTTCTAATGTGTCGATATGCGCACATTGCATCGATAACATAAAAACTACTTGGACAAAAAACAGTATGCCATTGCGCTGCTGGTTTAATCGGTGTGACTTTAGAAGCTGTAACTTTTTGACTTGGACCTTGCTTATATCTAAAGAAACGATACTGTTGAGGGATCTTAGGATCGCTAAACACATCAGCAGGATCTACTCCCTTTTTCTCCAGAGACTCTACGACTTTTGGAATGTCGAAGTTCATGTTCCAAATAGCTACGAAGTCGGGTTTCCATTCGTGAGCTTTATCGAAACATCCAACAATACAAGCGATGTCGTCTTTTACAATTTCAACAGTCCATTTGATCTTTCTTTTCTCGACATATTCTCCTAGATACTTATCCATGAGAACATGTAGTCTTTCAATTATATTTGCTCCAGCACCTCTTAGATATTCTTCACTGATGTAAGTCGCGACTCTATCCTTATAAGACAAAGTGGCAATGATGACTTCTTCAGTTTCATTAACAACATCGGTTTCAGTATCGAATGCAGCCACTTCAAACGGAGTGATTACGTTAGGATACTTTTCTTGATACTCTTGTTTAATTACCGCTGTTGAAAGAATATCGGCGCCGTACAAATACGGAGACCTTGCTAATTCTCTTAGTCCGCCGTTGAAATACGGTTGTCCTAAAGCTCTTGCTGCTTTGAGAATTAACTGTGATTGAGTGGTCTTGTGAAACTGAACTTTATCGATGTTTTCCCACTCTTTTTTATCTTTGTGGTTTTGGTAACTTTTTCTAGTTACAGCAAATGTTCGTTCGTAGTTTTTAATGACTTTGAGTCTTGGAATTCTCTTGCCGTCTTTAGTATGTACTACTTCTTTAACAAAATGGTAATCGTCAGATTCACCTTTGATAGGTTTACCATAAACAGCAAACCGACATTCGATAGCAGTTATATCTTCTGCTCGAACCTGTTGATTTTTGAGATCAGTATTCTGACTCATTTGCTTCCTTTGTTACTGAAAATGTCAGTATTAATGTGACTTACTACGGCTTTATGATGAAGCCCACACAACAATAGTGTAACGTGTTTTTTATTTCCGTCTGACTGGAAAATGCAAAATGAATAAACTCAGACATTTGAATATTTCTCTGGAATCAATTGCTTTCCAGGGTGACGCCTATCTGAAAGAACTTGCTTTAGTACTTGAGCCATACATCGGTGTCAAGAAGACTAAGGTAGATTATCTTAAGTTAGCTGAACAAATTGAAAAGACAATTAAGAAGTATACAAATGCTTCGATAACGATAGATATAAGTCCGGGATATAGCCCATGCATTATGCTGGATGTTATTGATCCTAATTCAGTATTCTCTGAACTCTGGGGTCTTTATGGTGAGGTGCCGGACCAATATAGCCCAACCCTTGCAGACTTGAAAAAGATCAAGAAAACTTCTGGTAAGGTAGATCTTCAAAAATCAAGAGTTGAAGGTGTATTTGCTAAGAAGCTTTGCACGATGTATTTTGGTCCCGAATTACTACAGAGTGGTAAGTATTCTGCTTTGGAAATGGCAGCCATCATTCTTCATGAAAATGGTCATTTCTTTGGTGTCTGTGAATATCTTGACAGAACCACTGCTACTAATCAAGTATTGGCTACTCTTGATAGAATTCTAAAAAATACGACTGACGTTAAGACAAGAGAGATGGCAATTGAATATGCTGGATCTGCTCTAGACGTGGATGAAAGAATTGTCAAACAAGCTCAAAATACTAGAGACGATTCCGTTGTAACCACAATTCTGGTTGCTTCTTCGAATATCAATCCAAAAGGTAATACGTCGCAAAATGCTCATGGTCGGTACGATCTAAATACCCCAGAATATACCAGTGATGAATTTGCTGCCAGACATGGTGCTGGTCCTTATTTGGTAACAGGTCTGGACAAGCTTCTTACAGAACATACTCTTTTTGGTATCGGTCCTGTTCAAAAGAGAAACACCGCTATTTATCTGGGTATGGAACTATTGAAGACAGTGGTAATAGCTGCTTCTATTGCTGGTTCTATAGTTTTACCTCATCTATTAATCATTGGATTCATGACGATGATTTTTGACCAATCTGGAATGGGTGAGCCAACGTACGACGATCCAATTACTCGATTCAGAAGAATCCGTAATCAGCTTGTTGAAATGAGTAAGCTTCCAAGACTCACCAATCAACAAATCGTAAAGATTAAAGAAGATTTAGCTTTAATTGATTCGGTTTACAATAAATATTCCGATCGAAGAGATTTCGTTACTTTTATTCTTGAACTTGGCGGTCTTCGCCCCAGCATTAAGAATAGAGAATATCAAAAAGAATTGGAAAAGCTAGCTATGAATGAAATGTTCATAAAGGCTATCGAATTCAAGTCCTAAGGAAAAAACATGTTTAATGAAAAATATCTCCCTTATTTCAAGAGTGTGAACTCTTTGAATCTAACCGCAGAAAAGCGTTCCTTTATTGTATCTGCTGCTGTGGCTGCAGCGATTGCTTATCGAGCAGCAGTACCTTTTGAAAAGGTAAACTCTCCCGAAGCCTTCTTTAGCGCCAACATTGCTGTTGCTGCAAGAACGACCATTGGTGAGTTTCACGGTGTTGCCATCCTTAACTTTGATGCGGCTTACGAATTAACCAGAAAGTTCTGGCTTGTTCGATACAACATGCTACACAGACCTCAGTCTGTGATATTTAAGGCTGGACGATTTGCTGATTCTTTCGGTGGTTTCATGACTGAATTCAGCGAACAGGAATTGTGCTTACTTAATGAACTGGCTGAGACGTTTGTTAGAGTAAATAGCGCTGTGATTTCTGTGCTTGAATCAATTGCTGAATAATTGGAGATGTCGATGTCTGGTGGTCTAAATGATGATTTTGCCCTGGATGACGACATCGAAGAAAAACAGCCTCAGGTTAATCCTATTGTAGATGAAAAGGATTTTGCTGAGGCTGTTTTCGATGATCCAATTCCCGGCGAGATGCCCGTTCTTAAAGAAGACATTGATGTAGTTGTTACCTCTGGTAATAAAGTCGATGATCTGCTGTATTTCCGTCAAGATGTTTTGGGTGCCAAAGGCATGAATAAACAACTTGCCATGGAAGCACAATCTATCATTCCTGATTTTTTAGGAGAGAATAGATCTCTAGGTTTCTTTACTGAAACCGTCACCAAAACTCAATATGCTGCAACTTTAGAATCCATTGATTCTGCTCAAAAGTCAGCATTACAAAGAATGATTGATGCTGTTAAATCATTCTTTGTAAAGATAATGGAATACATAAATAAATTCAAGACCAGATTGGTTAGTTCTTACTTTGGTGTCACTGGACATTTTCAAGTATTTGGAGACATATACAAGCCAGACATGAATGGCGCAGTATCCAAAGTACAAGATATTGTTAAGAATCCACAAAGTGAATTAGAATCTTTAAAGTCAAAAGTTAAGAATAATTTTTCAGAAATAGACGCTGAAAAATTCTTTGAGCAATTGGAAAAAAGATTTGAAAGAACCCAGAGAAGTATATCTTCACTGTACAACACGATCAATAACAATCCTGTTTATAAGGCTGTTGTTTTTGAACCAGCTATATTGAAGAATTGCTTTGCTGTGTCTGATAAAGATAACAGAATGCTTTATGCGTTTGAAGCAGTTCTAAACATGATTGAACAGTCTCTGAGAAACAATCGGGGCAATGGAATGGGAATGCTCAAATCAGCTAAACATGTTGATGATATAATTTCCAAACTGGTCGTACCAGGTTCCGACATATTGCCCAGCGTGGCTTACCAAATGTTAAGGAATCAACTGGATAATCTAGAGGATAAGAAACTAGATATTCAAACAAATAAAATCACCGATGTAATTAGTTCTTTTAGAACATTATTTACAGAACAAGATGCTCGCAAAGTTGCAGAGAAATACCTTTCTAACAGCGACATGTATGTCCATCTTCAAAATCAATACGTCAATGTTATTGAGAAGGTGAGGGACGCTGCTGAGTCTTCCGAAGAGGATTCACAGGTAAGATTTGCTATGAGAATGCTTAGTAAAGCATTTGCTGAGTTAACTTCTTATTGGCAACTTCGTGTCCAGTTTACATACATTGCGAACGCATACGTTGTTGTAGGTGACGGACTCGATAGAGTTCTAAAGATGCATCAAAAAGATGTATTTGTAGCCGCATCTACACTTGATGAAAAATTCCAAGATTTCATTAAGAACCATTTTAGTAATGGTCATTCTGAGTTCTTTGATAGAAATTTCAAATAACAGCATAAAGAGGGGAATTCCCCTCTTTATGCCTTAGGCTATCTTAAGCTCGTGATCGACGAATTCGATAGATACGTCTTCTTCGAGTGATAAGCTTTCATCGTTTCTTGAGACTAATCGTTTTCTCAGAGACAGTCTGGTGGAATCGTCTATCAGACTTACCACGTCGTAATTTTTATCTCCTCCCAATCCCTTAACGGAAATGGAGATGACGTCGTCTTTGTATTGTTGTTTGAGATTATCGACAATATCAGATACACTAACGACAGTATTAGAAAGAATCGAATTAATGACTTCAATTGTTTTCTTCGAGATTGCGTCTCGAAGCTCCGCATTATTGTAAACAGATCTTCTAACGTGTAGTCTAACTGAGAAATACTGGCCAGCTTCAAGACTGACTGTAATTCCGTTATTAACAACCGCTTTAACACTACCAATCGAAGTAGTTGGGTAGAAGTACATATCGGTTTGTTCAAGCAAGTTATCACCCATGTTAGGTAGATCACCTGTCAGCCAACCAACAACCGTTTTAACAAGAGACTTTCTGTATTCAGCAGTAACGCTGTCTGTGGCAAAGTAATACGCTCCTTCAATAAGGAGAATGTCCATTTGTCTTAGAAGATCTCTTGGTGCGACAACGATAGGATTACCGTAAGCATCAAGCTTAACATCACCTATTCGGTGTTTATAAACTGGTTGCCCGTTTACGTCTAGAACTGGATCGCCAGCACTATGTAGTTTAGTATAAACCAGTTGTCCGGAAACAATTGTAAAAGCTAAACCTGTTTGCGGATCAAGTTGATAAACATCTCTCTCATAAGTGGCAGGAATGTTAACTGCGTATTTTTCATAGTTCTGTTCAGACACAACGCTTCTAGATCTAGACCACAAATGATCCAGAGAATCACCTAAATGCAGTGTCGTTTTTTCTCTAGATATAGCTTTAACGTCAGATGGAAGACTGTGTTTGCCCAGTAAATAATCTATATCAGATATTAGCCACTGGGAACCAACGGTTGCTGTAGTCGAGAACAGAAGTTCATAACTGCCTTCAAGTGGAATCTTTAACTTCTTTGGATCGCTGTTGAACATGGTCAGCGATAAAACTTCCAAATAGTTATCAGAATCAATTGCTAAGCTGGTATCTATGCTGAATTCAAAGATTCTTTCATTGTTTGCATTTTTACCAATATAGCTTCCATTAACAAAAGCTCTTACACTTTCACCTTTAGGAATTATTGCGAGTTGAACGAAAACATCGGAATCATCGAGAGCTTTATATTCGTCCGAACTATTTGTCACTATGGTTAGTTTGTAACCTGTCGGAGTCCTGCTTATTGTGCTGGAGCCAGTTCCCACTTGCAATAAAGTTGTGTCGTTCTCAGAAACGAATGATCTATTAACAATCTCCGGATTATCAAGATAATAGGCGCGAAGATCAAATTCGTTATTTGAGAAATCCATTACATAG
>Ga0255219_1000060_pt1 | contig 31216 bp, 24 predicted proteins | sample Miss_Colum_RepA__FD_183037 | JGI IMG/M metagenome (GOLD analysis project Ga0255219, IMG submission 183037) | Freshwater microbial communities from Mississippi River, Louisiana, United States - Miss_Colum_RepA_8d | ecosystem: Environmental > Aquatic > Freshwater > River | place: USA: Louisiana...
CATTAATCTGTCGAAATAATCATAATTAACTAAATATTCAGAAATATATTGATTAATAGATTCTTGATAAACACTAATTTCATATGAAATTGAACTGGAATTATCTTCAAAAGTGTCAGCTTTATAAATTTTTGTTATTTCCCAAATTTTCTTTCCTTCTTCAATAATTTGAACACTTTCACCTGTTTTAACTTTTTTAAGTTCATTAAATATCAATTTACCATCATAAGAAGTTCCAATAAAGTAGCCATTAAGTTTAGTACATTCAGCGACATTTTTAAGAAAGCCTTTTAATGTATCTGGGTTTTCAAAGAAATAATGGATAGCAAATTGACAAGACGATACATTAAACCCGAGTTCGCCCTTACCATATTGTTTAGCAACACCTTTGCCGATTTTATCAACTTCTTTGGATCCATTTCCAAATACAGCAGCAGTTACTTGTTTAGCCTTGTCATTTAGCATAGCACTACCATCTTTAATATTATACGCGCTATTACCATTAACAAATAAAGCATAAGGTATGTGTTTATTAATTTTTCTAGAGGAAATATAACGTGCGCATGCTCCATCGAGACGATTTTCTAAATTATCTGGAGAAATATCAACACCAAATACGAAAGATAATTTAGCAGAAATCCATTTGGGTAGATCACCTGCTTTGCCGCAAGCAAAGTCAATTAATGTATCACCTTGATTTGACACACCGTTTATTAACATTTTTTTTACATATAAATTATGAAAATTTTTAAGTCCTTCTGTCTTCATTTTACCAGCAGGTGTGTTGTAATACACATCTTCACTAACACTTATTTCTGGTATACCAAATCCTGTCATAAGCATATCTTCTGTTATTCTACCTGACGGATGGATTGATTTCCAATTCTCATTACAAACCTTATAAGAATTGCCATATTCCTTTTCACCTCTGCGAAGTTTAGCAGTTTTGTCATATCTTACGCGCAATGGTTCCCATCTCCAACCAGATTCTTTAGAATCAATATTATATGAAAATTCAACGATTGTATTATCTGTAATTACATCACCCTCTTTTGTAAACATTTGTTTTGCTCCAGAATCATCTAATTTTAACATTATATTACAAATACCAGCATTTACATCATACGGTTCTGTAGGATAAAATCTTTTAGGAACATATTCGTTTGCTTGTTTTTCCTCAAATCTAGGTTTATATTCTGGAAGTTTATCATCATATATATCTTGACAAGCATTTATATAACCATCATATCTTTCATTAAAACCACATCTTAATTCAATTATTTTATATTCATCATATTGAATATCCTTTGACATAGAAAGTCCATCTTCATAAAACGTCTTTATAACTTCTTCACCTGTTGGAGATTTTAATGTTGTTACTAAGAAATCAATTGTGTTATATTGTGGCGGTTTCCATTTAAATGAATATTCCCAAGTCACTTTTGTTTTTGGACCGGCTTTACCAACAATATTTGAACCTACACCATAAAACATATGTGTAAATATTAATCCATCTGTCTCATATTTAAATAAACCTTCTTTTTCTTTTAATAAAATTGCCTTACAACCATTAAATATAGTTTCCTTTGAAGACATTGGATAAAATTTTTTAATCATAAATCTAATAGGAGATGATTCATTTTTAGAATATTTCTCAAGCAATTCTTTCATAGAGATATTTTCTTTAGAACTACCAGAATCCATAATTGAAATTGGTTTTAAAATAGATGAAAGTTTTTCTAATAAATAATACCTTGATTTATATACGTCTTCTTGATCTTCGCTTAATAAGAATGTATAATGTCTAACGTCTTTATTTTTATGGAAATAAATATCGAATGCTGCATAAAGATTTATAAACTCACCATTTTTATCATGTGAAATTAACTCGCCATCAAATAATGTATTTAAACAATCTTCATTTGATGTTTTAGCCCCTGTAAATTTAATATCCATATTACTGCTAATTAAATATATTTTACCTGTTTTAGAAATATACATTAAATGTCTATCGCCATCTGCTTTATCAGTAACAATAAAATCTTTTCTAATATTCGGAACATTCGAATTATCATCAATACTAGCTATATTTGTTAATTGTAATGTAATTGAATTTGGACCAATAAAATTTTGGCTTGTTACTCTTCTAGATGGTTCATATTCATCACCCCAAATCATTTTCATATATTCACGTATAATTTCTTGTTGTTCTGGATATGATATAGGATACATAGTTCCTTGAAGACCGCTTAATACATATTTTATTACTTTTCTTAATGATGTTAATAATTGCTCTGGGGTTTGAAAATTAGTTCCAGGACCAATTCTCTTATTATCAATTTCAATCTCAATTTCATATGATTCAGGATTATTGAAAACATTTGATTCTTCAATTGTATTAACTGGAATTATATATGATCTTCCTCTATTATCTTTACCTTTATTCCCACTCTTAGTTATACTTAAGTCAATAGTTACAGGGTATTCATTATGAACAAATGATACACGATTTAAATATCTAAATTCTTTCTTTGATTTTCTCCAATTGTCCAAAATGTAATTTTCTATACCTTTTTTAACTATAACTTCTGTTTGAAGTGAAACTCTAAAATTAAAATCATCCATATCAACAGGACGGATTAATTTTTTATCATCTTTTGTTATAAAAGGTTTTTTATTAATAAAATTAACACTAGAACTTAGTGTTTTATAAACAAATTTAATATCATTTGACTTACAATAATTTTCAATACCAATTATACCATCTATTTCAGTTCTTGTATCAGACATTTTAAATCTTCCACTATTGCTATCTAAAAACTCGCTTCTTATACGAAGTGAAGGTGTTCCTACTGGATTTGTCGTATTAAAACCGAAAGATTTTAACACTCTTACAACATTATCATAATCATTTTTAGTTAAGCGTTTAATATCTTTTAAATCTTTTGTGCCAAATCTTACTTCTAACTCATTATTTTCTGGAGATTGAGGTGTTTTTCTATATAAATTTGAATCATAAAATAATTTAATTAGTCTATTAAATGCTTCTGAAGGTGGTAATTTTTTTGTTTCTTCATCAATTTTTTCTACAATATCTTCTTCTTCAAAACCAGGATGAATTGATTTATCAATATCTGGAATTTTCATTTCTGAAGTATCACCATTATCGCGAAATGGCGCAATCATAGTTATTTTCGCTTTTCCTTCTGAAATAGGGGCTTCTACTTTTTGACTCTGAATAAATTGTTCATCTATTTTTCCAACCGATTTCTTTTTTTTTTCTTGAAGCAATTTTTTTAACATCAAATATCTCTCATGAATATTTAAATTGTCTATGTATTCTTTATTTTTAACTTGCAAAGATTTATAAAAAGTATCTAATTCTGGATTACTTATATTCTTTAGAATCTCTATTTGAATTTCCTTTTTTGGATAATATAAGATTTCTTTTTGAGTTTTTTCATCAAGTTCTTTAAATACTTTATTTAACTCAGTATCTCCAAAATCGTGCTCTTCTTCTAAAATTAAATTGTTAGGTTTTTCAATAGAACTCATTGTTATATATATAGTTAGACATATTTTTAAATTATAGTTCAATTTTTTATTAATTTAAAAATATTGTATTAATAGTTCATATAATTCATTTTTTGATTTATTTTTACCATTATCAATACGTTTAACTTCAATTGCTAATTTATTGCAAATATCAATTAAATCTTGAAGTTTATATGATGATAAAGCTTTTACTGGTTTATCTAATGTTTCTATTTTATATAATGTTTTTCTAATTTGCTCTAGTGAATCTAAATCACTAATTTCAAACCCATATTTTTTATTATATTTTGATTGACTTTCTACTTCTCTAATAATATAAATAGTTTTAGTATCATTCATCAATAATTCATAATAGGTTTTTCTACTAACAAATATTACATTAGTTTTATCAATTGCACAAAGAGTCATAATAGTTTTTATACTAATATTATTATCATTTGCTAAATTACTCTCAATATTTGTTATAGTATCAAATTTGTATGTCTTAACTATTTGTTTATTCATTCTAATTTTATTAACATAATTAATTTTAATTTGTTTAGCAAGTAGGGAATTTTTAACATTCATCATTTCGTAATTAGATTCCCCAGAAGAAATAATATAATAACACCAAAATAAAGAATCTTGTTCTTTTGGGAAAAAAATTGATTCTTTAACATGTTGGGGTTTTATTTCACGTTCTAAAGTATTATTTGTTTTAATTGTTGTATTAATTAATTTATATTTTAAATATGTTATTATGTTATTGTCATTTAAAATATAAGGATTATAGTCAATAGTATTTTCAATCATGATTTTATATTATTTTTTAGCATTATCTTTAATATCTTTTGTAAAATATGTATTTCTATAATCATCTTTCTTTTTTTCGACTGTGTTTAGAGTAATCTCCTGAGTATTTACATATTTAACATATATTGATAATTCATCTAGAACTTCTTTTTTTAGTTCAGATAGATTAATATGTATTCCATATTTATTTTCATTTAAAGTAACATCTTTATGATTATTAAAAATACGTAAAACCTCAACTTGATTAAATTTATTCATATTTTCAATAGTTTCCCTCAAATAATTTAATTCACTAACTGAATAGTTATTAATATCATTAGTTAATATTATTGCTTCCATTTATTATTAATATATAAGTTGTGTTGTTTTTATATCAATATAAAAAATTATAAATTTTTATCATTATTTTTAGTCTTCAATAACTAGTCGGGGTTTAGTAGGTTGTTTTGGCTTGTTAGTATAATCAGGTTTTTCTTTAACTAATTCACCAATAACAGAAACATATTTATCATTTAATTCAAACCTTTGTCCAATAACTCTTATATTAATATTATCGCCAACTTGAAGTTCATTAAATTGATTTATATTATAATGATGGTCTTTTGCAATAAATATAACAACAGGAGATGGTACTTCGTTAGAGTCAATATATTTATACTCATTAGCAGCTTCAAGTTTTTGCATCTCATCAATATTAGAGTCAATATATTTATACTCATTAGCAGCTTCAAGTTTTTGCATCTCATCAATATCTAAAACAACTTGAAATGCGGCTGTTCCAAAATGTCCTTCTTGGCCACACATAATATTAGCAGATACTCCTCTTAAAGTATCAAGTTCAGCATGTCTAGCGGCTTTTAAGAACATTTCAGGCGTCTCTTCAAATGAAGCTTTAGCAATTGGTCCGATATTATCATTATTAATTCCATGTCTGAATATTGAAATCAATTTATGTGTAAATGTCATTCTATCAACAAGAACACTATAGTTATGATAATTGATATAAGTTCCATCAAATTCTACAACTTCAACTAATTCGTTATAAATAGCTTGTCTAGCAGCTTCAATTCCGAGAACATTATATATTTCTACAATGTCATTACTTACAGTTCTAGTATTATCAATATAATCAAGACCTAGAACATCTAATAAATTTGTTCCAATAGTATCAAGAACCCAAATGTCTTGTTTTTTATATAGACCATTAATTTCTACAACATTATCTAAAACTTTTCTAAGAATTACTTTATTAATACCTTGAATACCTCTTAATACTACTTTTTGTAGAAGTTGATCTTGGAAATTTTTTAAAATATAAATTTGGTCAGATTGGTCAAGAGGATTAATTTTAGTTTTCTTTTGTCCACTTTTATTATTTCCAGATTTTAAAATATCATTCATTCTAATTCTAAATATTAGCTTATCTGAATTGAAATCAGAATAAACACAATTAATTTGGTCTTCATAACAACTTTTTAATGTAAAATTTATATCATCCATAGTGATATTTTTTTCAAGCATAATTTCAGGATCCATAATCATTCTAACAATCCATTTAGATTTTTCATTTTCATCAGATGCTAAACTAACTTCATTACATTCATCGACTAAATTTTCAAATGCTTTATATTGTTCAATACAATCTTTATCATCATCAATTAATGTATTTAAATTGTCAGGATCAAAACAAATTTCAGCTGATTTAACAACTTCTTCTAATCTAGTATGCTCAAGCATATACATAATTGTACGAGCTTTATCCTTTAGTTTTTCATCTTCAGGTTTTAAGTAAACACTTAAAGATGGGTTTTTAATTTCACTAGATAATGATAGAATTTCTTCAATTCTTGGAACACCTAGAGTTACATTAGATTTAGAAGCAACACCAGCAAAATGGAAAGTGTTTAAAGTCATTTGAGTAGAGACTTCACCAATACTTTGACCAGCAATCATACCAACCATTTCACCAGGTGTCACGATAGATTTTTTATAATTAAGAACTATTGTATCAAGTAATAATATTAGTGAATTTTGACTAAATCTCTTTACTACTAAAAGTTCTTTCGGAGACAAATAATAGAAGAACAATGTCTTAAACAATTCAGTTGGCGGGCAGTAATAATTTTTATTTAATTTATCAAAGTAAGACTGAATAATATTATAGGCTTCAAGTGGTGTAATGTCTACTAATGATGATGTTGATATTCCGCATTGTCCTTGAATTGTATTAATAATATAATTAAATGCTACTGGACAACTTACAACTTTGTCACCTTTATTTTTAAAGACATTCTTAACTATAATTGTTCTGAGATCAATCATTTGTGTCACTAATTCGCTCATCTTAGTAGCAAATTCAACTTGTTGTTTCTTAACTCTAGTCATTGTATTTTTAAGGAAAATATTACTCAAGGTTTTTACTTTACCGGATTCCTCAGGAATCAAATAATGGTTATATATATCTTGCGTGCTCATTTCAACAATAGGCATATCTTGGTCTTCAACCTTTGTAGTATCAATACCATCATCGCCATAATGGAACTGAACAATTTTATTCTTATTAGTTCTGATTGTCATATCATAATTAACCATTAGATCTTCCAACGCTTTAATAAGTCTTCTTTGAATATAGCCAGTTGTAGAAGTTTTAACAGCAGTATCAATAAGACCAACACGACCACCCATAGCGTGCATGAATAATTCTTGTGGTGTTAAGCCATTAATATAGGAGCTTTCAACAAAACCACGAGCACTTGGTGAATCATCATATTTAGTGAAGTGTGGTAAAGTTCTATGTTCAAAACCATAAGGAATACGTTTGCCGTCTACATTTTGTTGTCCAAGACAAGAAATCATAAAGGATATATTTAAGTCGGAACCTTTAGACCCTGCCTTAACCATTTCAACAAACCTATTTCCCTCAGATAAATTTTTTAATCCTATCTTACCAGCCTCTGCAGTAGCTTGGTTTAAAATACTATTAACTTGAGTTTCAAATTCTTCTTCATTTGTTTTACCAGTATTATTTTCAAACACACCTAATTGAACTTGATCAATCAAATTTTTTACATCATTCTTTTTATTTGTAATAACCTTTACTATTTCTTCATTAGTGCTTTGATTTGAAATTAAATCACTGATCCCAACACTAAAACCTGCATTTTTCATATATTCAGTTACAATATTTTGTAGGTCATCAATAAATTTAGCTGACGCCATATTACCAAAATCATTACAAACTCTTTGTAAAAGACCTCTTGTTCTTCCTCCTAATACACCTTTATCCATTTGACCCTTCATGTATCTGCCATTCTTAATCTCAATCTTATTCTTAATTGATAATGGTGGCATAATTTGACTTAAAATATCATAGTTAGTAATTCCTCCTTCTTTTTGAATATCTTTCGAAAGTTCAATTTCATTAACTCCATTAAACATCATTAGTAAATTCATTGCTTGTCTAGGAGTAAATTTAATTCCTTCTTTTGAAAACAAATAAGATCCAAGCATAGAATCTTGATAAATACCAATAATAGATGCGTTGTTGGCTGGACTAATAATTTGATATGGCACTGCTGCCAAATTTTTTAATTCTGCTTCAGACTCTGGGTCTTGTGGCATGTGTAAATTCATTTCGTCTCCCGACGAATTCCCCGATGTTTCCAAGGGGGTCGGACTGTATCTTAAGCAAGCTCTGGATGGCTAATCCTTCATTGCTCACCAACACCCGTTCAGTCTCTGAATGCCTTCCATGGTCTACCAAACGACTTTAGGAAGTGACACTGCGGATTACCCAATCCTCCACATTATTACCATACCCGAGTTCTAATCTCGGCCATTTGTGAGTTTCCTACACAAACTTGGTAGTGGTTCTCTAGTTTATTAAACTAGATAGGCTCTAAGGGACTTCCCGCATCAAGGTGTTTTGCCAATCCACCTTTTGGAAAGGTGGAGCCAAAATTGTTCTCAAGTTTTATAAATATTTTATACTTATTTGGCTGCACCTTTCCAAAAGGTGGATTGACTAAGGGGTTTCACGTTTTTAACGCCCCTTGTTTTCGACAGAGAGTTTATCGAAATCCGCATTGTAAGGCTTTGTGTCTGCGACGTTCATTCTAAAAGTATCACCTCGCTGCATAATGCGAGCAATGTGACACATCATACTCATTCTATGAAGTGTTGGTTGACGATTAAATAGGATAGCATCTCCATCCATCATGTGACGATGAACAATATCTCCTTCTTCTAAGACAATAGAATTTCTGTCAAGATAATATTTTAAGGTGATTGACTCACCATTACGCTTCTCCAACATTTTAGCACCAGGCCAAACTTCTGGACCATTTCTGACTAATTTTGTCAAGAAATTTTTATTAATTTTATTAACATAAACAGGTTTTGTAATATTTTTAGCAACCTTCATAGGAATACCTAATTCGCGAATGGAAATATTTGGATCTGCTGTAATAACAGAACGAGCACTAAAATCTACACGTTTAGCCATAAGATTTCCTCTCATTCTTCCACCTTTTCCATTTAAACGATCTTTAATCGACTTCAAAGGTCTACCTGAGCGTTGTGCCACTGGAGCAGCACCAGGAATTTTATTATCTACCTGAGTTGCTACATAATATTGTAACACTGTCGTCCAATCGTCAATAACATTTGACGGAGCGTTGTTTTGAATTTTCTCTTGAAGTGTTTTATTTGTTTTTATAATATTCACTAAGATATGACTTAAATCATCTTCAGATCTTTGTTGTGAATCATGTTTAACTGACGGTCTTACTGCTGGTGGAGGAACAGACATTACCTGACAAATCATCCAGTCAGGTCTTGAATATACTGGACTGAAACCCATAAATGAAACATCTTCGTCGGAAATTCTCTTAAATATTTTTAAAACCATTTCTGGCGTAATTCTAACAACCATTGGCTCTGAACCCGAATCTTCTGACTTCCATTCAGCATTAATTGTTGCTAGACCCTCTTTTCTAATTTTATGTGGTTGAAGACATCCACAACCATCTTCTGTATCTTCTCCACATCTTCTAATTTTACTTGCTAATGAAAACACATACTTCCATCGTGAATCTCCTTGAACTTTTAAAGCTTGTTTATATTTTTCTTTACTAATAAGAAGTTTACTACATTTGAAACATATACACCGCATGATCTTTTGAATTGTATTTAAATATTGAATGTAAAATACTGGTCTTGCTAATTCAATATGACCAGCATAACCAGGAGTTTGCATATAATCCAAACCATCAGTCGGACAAATTAATCCTGGTTCTAAAACACCCATTCTAGGATCAAATAAACCGCCGATTACTGGTTTATTATTAATGTAAGTGTCTCTACTTGTGATTTCTGCAACAGACCCCTTTCTAATTTCATCTGGAGACAATATACTAAATTGAATTCCAACAACCTTGGAAACATTCATTAAATTATAATTTGAATTTTCGAATTTGGACATCTCTTATAATATATGAGATTAGATTTAAATAGTTTTTTTTAATCAATTTTTTATTTAAATTATTTTTATTATTGTTAAAATTCATATTTTATAATTATGTTATTATATATAATGGAATTACTCAAAATTAGCGTTTATTTATCTTTATTAATCCAAGTTTTAACAGGTTTTTTTGATTTTTATGTAATTCAACTCAATATTCCTAGCAAATTAATTGTTTTGAAGCAAGCTCTCATAATGGAATTAATTGTACAAATAGTTGAGGGTATTTTCTATGTATGGCTAGCATTAAATATAGCGTCTGTTGATAATATAACCCCACATAGATATTATGATTGGTATTTAACTACTCCCACTATGTTGGTGACATTATGTGTTTATTTAATATATCTAAGAAATGATGAATCTAATATCGAAACTAAAGATTCGTTGATTAAAATTGTATATGATAATTTAAATACTTTAATTCCAATAATATTTTTAAATTTTGTTATGTTAACGTCTGGTTATTTAGCTGAAATTAAGCAAATTTCAAAAACTCCTGGTATTTTATTTGGATTTATACCATTTTTGATATACTTTTATTTAATCTATGAAAACTTTGCAAAATACTCTAAACTTGGTTTTAACTTATTTTTGTTCTTCTTTGTTGTATGGTTTTCTTATGGTATAGCAGCATTAATGAGTTATAAAACTAAAAATATCATGTATAATATTTTAGATTTATTTGCCAAAAACTTTTTTGGTGTATATTTAGGTTTGGTTGTGTTAAAATTTATGTAAGAATATATTAATTATTTTAAAATAAAATTGATTTTGATTTAAAATTAAAATTATAAGATATATAATATAAAAATGACACGTGAAAGCTCAAACAAGCAAATTTCAAAGAGGGATCAAGTAAACCGTTCTAATAAAAATGCTGAAGATAATCTCAAAAAGAAGAAAAATCTATCTTCTGATAGTGAGGGTGAGAGTGAGAGTGAATCAGATGATGATGAAATGGATATGCATGAATTTCGAAAATATGTTCAAAAAATATTTCCTTCAAAGCATCTTGATAAAAAAATCAAAGTTGGTGAAAAATTGAAAAAAATGTCTCAAGAAGAATCTGAAGATGAAGAAGAATGGGAAACTGAATCGGAGGAAGACGAAAAACTTAGGTCTAAAAAATTTAAAAATTCTAAAAAGGCTAAGAAAGATAAGAAAAATAAAAAAATTGAAGTTTCAGATGATGAAACTGTTTCATTAGGTTCTCAAGATACAGATGAAGATGATGAAGATGATGAAGAAGAATATGAAGAAAAAATTGTTAAACCAGGTAAATTTAACATTATATTTACTATTGATGGTGCTGAAGATAAAAATGAAGACGAAGAAGATGATGAATGGGATGAAGACTATGAAGATTATGAGGATTCTGATGATTATACTGAAGATGAAGATGAAGAAGTATCTACAGATGAATCTTCGAGTGAAGAAGAAAATGAAGAGGAGGAGGAAGTAAAACCTAAGAAGACTATGAAGAAAGTTTCAAAAAAGAAAGTCGATGATGAAGAACATGAAGAAGAAGTTAAAGCTAAAAAGGAGGATTCGTGTAAAAAAAATGAAGTAAATACTAGATCAACAGAAGATAAAAACATAGTTCTTTTACAATTAAAAGATTTGTTATCAAAGAACCCAAATGATAAATCAATTGAAAAATGTATCAAAGTTTACGAAAAAGATGTTAAAAGGGAAAATAAGAAAAACGAGAAGAAGGAAAAGAAACAAAAAGAAAAAAATATGAGAATTTTCAAAAAAATTATTAAAGATAAAAATACAATGAATGATTTCTCATTCTACGAGAAATTGGAGACAGAAAACCAGAAGAAATTAATTAAAGAATTAAGAGAAATAAATAAAATTACAAGAATTGAGAAGCCTTATAGGATGACACTTTTGGAAGCAGATATTCCGATCGAATTCAAAGCTGCTGCTATGAAAAAGGTAAATTCATTACGATATATGGAACCAGGAAGTGGCGAATTTTATAAAATTAAGAATTGGGTTGACACATTCATGAAAGTTCCATTTACAAAATATCAAGAGTTGCCAATTAGTATAGAAAATGGTGTAGATAGTTGTCATGAATTTATGGCAAATGCTCAAATAACATTAGATTCAGCAGTATATGGATTAAATGATGCTAAGATGCAGATAATGCAAATGTTGGGTCAACTTCTAACAAATCCGAAGGCAATTGGAACAGCTATTGCTATTCATGGACCACCTGGAACAGGTAAGACTAGTTTGGTAAAGGAAGGTATTAGTAAAATTTTAAATAGACCTTTTGCATTCATCGCTCTAGGTGGAGCAACAGACAGTAGTTTCTTAGAAGGTCATGGCTACACTTATGAAGGAAGCACCTGGGGTAAAATTGTTCAAATTCTGATTGATAGTAAGTGTATGAATCCAGTAATTTATTTTGATGAATTAGATAAAATAAGTGATACTCCTAGAGGCGAAGAAATTGCTGGTATTTTGACTCATTTAACAGATACATCACAAAATTCACAATTTCATGACAAATATTTTGCTGAGATTAATTTTGATCTAAGCAAATGTTTGTTTATCTTCAGTTACAATGATGAGTCAAAGGTCAATCCAATTTTGAAAGATAGAATGTATAGGATTAAAACAAAGGGTTATTCTGGCAAGGAGAAGACAGTAATTGCTAATAATTATTTATTACCAAAAATCAGAGAACAAATTAAATTTAGTAATAATGATATAATAATACATGATGATGTCCTTAATTATATTAATGAGACACATTGTCAAAAAGAAGATGGTGTAAGAAATATGAAACGTTGTTTAGAAATTATTTATACAAAGTTAAATTTATATAGATTGATGAAGCCAAATTCAAATCTATTTGAAGGTGAAATGTCTTTAAAGGTTGAATTTCCTTTTAATGTAACAAAAGAAATTGTAGATAAATTAATAAAGAAGGCATCGGATGGTCCAGAAACATGGAGATCATTATATGTGTAAATAATATAAATATATTATAATATAAATATAAATAATATGAATTTTGAGTATTTTTTATATTGTAAAAAAAAATATTACGAAATAAAAGCAAATTTGGATAATATAATTGAAACATATGATGTAATAAATTATTGTATAGCAGAGCAAGGGGGATTAATTTCTGAATTATGTGAAAAAACAAAAGAAAAATCTTTTTTTGTTGAAAAAAGAGGGTATATTATTGAGAAAATAAATAATTGTAATAGTAATTTATATAACTTATGTGACCATGAATTTGTAGAAGACATGATAGATATAACACCAGAAAGAAGCGAAAACATAACTTATTGTAAAATTTGCGAATACACAAAATAATATATATAATTTTTCCTACTTAAAGACGGACTATTACATAATGAAGGCAAATTGTTGAATTTCTGAAAAAATGACCTAAAAAAGTTCCCTACACGTGTAGAGAAAAATAAGAAATTCAAAAAATGAAAAGTATTTTAACTTTTGAAAATTGGACATTTTTTTTGTCCATTTTTTGAAAGCCCAGATATTTTATGGAAAATGAATGAGTTGTGACCATATTTTAAAATTATCGTCTGGTCGCAGAAAAAATAATTTTCAAATTGTGACGATATTTTTAAAAATAAAAAACTTAAAGATTTTTTCTAAGGATTACATATGGAGGACGAGGATGACAAAATTAAGGAAAAAAGTAGCCAAAAAGTAGCTCAAAATTTTTATTGTGAAATTTGTCACTATATTACAAGCAAGAAGACAAATTATGATAAACATATAATTACACCAAAACATCAACGGATGACAGAGGATTACATTGGAGGACAAAAAGTAGCCAAAAGTAGCCAAAAAGTAGCAAATCACACTTTCAAATGTGAATGTGGAAAAAATTATAAACATCGACAGGGATTATGGAAACATAAACAAAAGTGTTTTGAAAATTATTTAGACGATAATATTCAAGACGATAATAATGTGAAAATTATCTCAACAAAAAATGAAACCATAGCCGATAAAGATTTAATAATGATGTTAATAAAAGATAATAATGAGTTGAGAAAAATGATGATGGAACAACAGTCATTAATGCTAGAAAATAATAATAAAGTATTAGAAATATGTAAAAATGGAACACATAATACAACAAATACTCATACAAATTCACATAATAAAGCATTTAATTTAAATTTATTTTTAAACGAGACCTGTAAAAATGCTATGAATATTATGGATTTTGCTGAATCTATTCAATTACAGCTTTCAGATTTAGAATCAGTTGGTGAAATGGGTTATGTAGAGGGTATTTCAAATATTATTGTAAAAAATTTGAAAGCATTAGATGTAACTGAAAGGCCAATACATTGTGCTGATAAAAAAAGAGAAGTTATTTATATTAAAAATGAAGATAAATGGGAAAAAGAAGATGATGATAAGAAAAAAATTAGAAATGTGATAAATAAAGTTTCTCGTAAGAACGAGAGATTAATTCAAAAATATAAAGAAGCCCATCCAGGTTGTAATTTTAGCGAATCAAAATATGCTGATCAATATAGTAAATTAGTAATAGAAGCCATGGGTGGTGCGGGTAATAATGATGAAGAAAAGACAGAAAAAATAATAAGAAATATAGCAAAAGAAGTTGTAATTGATAAATCTTTGATTTAACCGAAAAGGTTGCTTTGCTTTTTAAGTAGTTTAAATATATTATTTATAAAATATATTTAAAGAATTTGTTAATTACCAAATAGTATCAGTATTATGCCACCACATTCCATCACCTTTCTTAACATCATGTAAAGCTCTAAATATTGAAGAACGAGATAATGGAACATTACATCTATATTTATCTAATGGGTGTGGATTTGTTTTTAATTGAGCTGATAATGCTTTTTTACCTACTAATTGTTTTTGTTGAAACGCAAAATATGTATAAAACCCTTCATATGATAATGCTCTAATAGGTATTAAATCTTGATTGTTATCTTGGAAATCTCTCAAATATTCATCACAAATAGCAATACTTGAAATATCTGCTAAATCTTCACCAAGACTAATCAAAGCATTGAATTTTATACCATCTCTACCAGCAAATTCTTCATATTGTTTTAAAACATCGTCTTGGATTTTTTTATAATGTTTTTTGTCTTTTTCTGTCCACCAATCAAATAATCTACCATCAACACCATATTTACTACCCATATCATCAAATCCGTGCGACATTTCATGAGCAATTGTAAAACCTAAATGAGCTAAATTATATTCAATACCTCTTTCATCTAAATCTATAAATGGTTTCTGAATATATCCAAGATTTATGTAAATAGCATTTTTTGATGGTGTATACGAAGCATTTACTATATAAGCTTGAGTTCCAGACATTTTAACTGGATATTGTGTCCAATCCATATATGGAATATCAATCACATGTTTTCCTTCAAGCTCTATATATTTTTCATGTCTCCAATCACTAAATTTTTTCATATTATCATATAATATTTTACTATAATTTAGGTCAGGGTCTTCACTTAATTTTTCAGGTTTAGCATATATAAATTTAAATGCGTCTATTTTTTTTAATGCGTATTTTTTTGTTGATGGTTGTAACCATTTATTTCTTTGTAAAATTCTTTTAAATACTAATTTTAAGTCACTACATAGGGTCTCAGTATATTTTATTGCTTGAGGATTTTCAAATTTTTTTACATACTCATCGGTTAAAAATGTATTAAATGGAACAGACATATATAAAGCAGCACTTACAGAATCTGAAGTGTTAATTTCTTCTTGCCCTCTCTCAAATTTTCCAAAAAAATCATAATTTATATGTTCCCAATCTTTAGTTATTCTTGCTAGTTTTTTAATTAATAAATAAATCCAATAGGTTCTCCATTTTTTGGTTTTCCAATTATCTATAAGTAATTTAGAGCCACATTTTAAATAATTTAAAGTAGATGTAATAAAAAATTCAGGCGGGTTATTAAAACCTAATTGTTTTGAAAATTCGTGCCAATCAAAACCATATTTTTCCATAGCTTCATCCTTAGAAACTTTATTATATGTTGATTCTTCTTTTGATGTTACATCAATACATCCTAGAGCATTAAAAATATCTACTTGAACATCAAAACAATCTTTATATATAAAATCATTTTTACCGAGCGTTACATCAAATATTTTTTTAACTGTCCCAATGTATTTATTTCTATAATTTTGTTTATAAGAAATATCTTTACCGTCATTATAATACACACTTAGGTCAAGAATTATAAATCGAATTGGACTAACGTAACATCTAAAAATTGTAGGATCTTTATCATCTGGATTTAAAGACCAAACAAAAGGAGCATGATTACAAATCGTTTCATCTCTATTGAAATAAGCTAATAAAGCCCATGGATTATCGTTTTTTATAAATTCATCAACTATACTTATTGCTTGATGTGCTAGTTTTTTACTATATGGTTTAGGATTCATTTTAATAACTGAATAATGATAATTTTTCAAATTTTTTGCAAGCTTATTATTATTATTATTATAATAATTAACAATGATATTGTTTAATTCTTTATAAACTTTATCCTGTGCTAAACGAAAATCATCAACCTGAACTATATATTTTTGTTGTTTTTCTAAACTAACATTTTTAATCCATAAATAATTAATATAATCATAAAAATTATCATTTGGTTTTATACTAGAAGGAGCAAATCTAGCTAATAATTCTTTAGCAAATTCTTCTTTTTTTAATGTTTCTAAATTTCTTAATTTTTTTGATTCTTGAATTGATAGTTTTTTACTAAAGCTTTCTTCAAAAGGTTTTAAACTTATTGGACATATTTTATTAATAATTTTCTTTGTTTTATTATTTGAATTATGTTTTTTTTTATTACTTTTTGGCATATATATATATATATATATATATATATATATAATTATTAAAGTTTTTACACCTTTTTACATTTCAAATGCCGATTTTCGCGACACTAAAAAATAAAAAATTTGTAAAATCAATATTTTGATGGCCTTACTTTTTCTGAAAAATTGACAACTTAATAAAATTTACAATAATATTATAAATTTTATTTCAAAATAACAACATTTATGGTTTAGTATTCAGAATATGGAACATTATTTCCGCCACGATTTACGAGCCAGTTATATTGTTGCCCAGTCATACAAGCGCAACCAGTTGATGTACTATAAGTATTAGGACAACATTCTGGTTTAAATGGAGTGCTAGCAAACATGACTAATTCATCTTCTGGAAGAGGAACCGGTTGTGGTTCTCTAGCAAGAAATTGTTTAACTCCTGAGCTTAAGGGTTTACCTGGAATAACTGTCATATCAGGTGCGCTCCATGATGAGGTGTTAATCATTGAACCAGAATTTAAGTCATATGGAGAGGATTGTCCATAATTTGTATTAGCTCCTACAAATCCTTCCTTAGCTTGTATAGCTTTAGCAACAACAGGAGCAGGAATATTTCCTGACATATCTTGGACAACAGAAGCAATATTCCCAGAGGCATCAGTGAACGCTTCCATCAAACTATAATTACAACATCCACACAAAGTATGTCCTACTAAAATTAAATAAATGATACCAATTAAAATTAACATCTCTACATTCAATTTAAACCCAAAAATTGAGATATCCATATTATACATAATTAATAGATTATATTTTTCACTTATTGTTTTTCTAAAAATCTATCAATAGCCGCATTGTAATCTTTAATGACAGTATTCTCTATTTTATATGTTCCATTCTCTGTCAAAAGATGATATAATTTGCTATATTTGTTTGTTATTTTAAATTTGGAGCATTTCAAATCTAATGAAAATCCTTCAAGAAGTTTATTTTCGCCTAAATTATATTTATATTGATTTTCAATCGTTTTAGCATCTATTTCAACAACTCCATAAACTCTCCCTCCATTTTCTAGTATATCATTTATTTTAATTCGTTCCAATGACTCACTATATTTATTTTTTAATAGTATTTTAGTATTTCCAGCAAATCCAGAATCTAAATGTCTATGAATTTCATCTTTAGTAAGTTGAGTTTTATTTAAAATTTCGTTTAAAGTATCATCATAAATTTCATCCCAATCTGTAAAAATAGTATTGTTAATTTCTATAATTTTTTGACTAGTATTTAAGCAGTAAAGAAATTCTTCATTATATTTATGATGTATACAAGCATAAGGATGTTCGCTTACACGAATCCATTTATTATTAAATTTTACAATATGTGAATCAGAAACTAATACATTATTTAAAAAATACATAGTTGAGCCTTCTCGCTCAACTTTAATTTTTGCTGTTACAATATTGTTGTTAGAGAGAATATCGCCAGGTTCTATTTCAAAAATTTTTTTGTCAATTCCATTATTCATTTTAATTAAAGTATTTTTATCAAAACATTTTAGTTTTGGTATTTTTAAATTTGTATTAACCTTTAATACATCAACCATAAATGATAGTATAATTGTCATTGGAATAGCAATCGCAATAAAAATAACAGTATTAGCTATAGCTGCTCCCCAAGTAAATGGTACAGCCCAGAAAACTGCAATCATTGCAGCAAGAGCAATTAAAATACTAATAATAAATTGAGCAATAAGACCCATTAAGGATTTAAGTGTATAATAACCACCCAATAATGTAAATAACCCAGCAGTCATAGTTCCTTGAATTTTACTTACCAAATCTTTAAAACTAATTATAATTTGCATTAAAGGTATCATAACATTCATGATTTTTCCCATAATTTCTTGAGAAACTGCTTGTATAGATGTTCTAGCTTTATCAAACATATTTCTAATAGATTGAATAGCATTGTTAACAATATAAGCTACAGATTGTAAATTATTAGTTAATGTTGTTAATGGTTGTACGGCAAAACCTGTTATACTAGATGAAATATTTTGAGCACAATAAGTAAAATTTTCTGATGTATAATCAATAGCCGATACTCCTTCGGGATGAGTAATAAATCCTGCAAATGGTATATAAGCAGGATTACATCTTTGATTAGGCCAATCATCAATAATTGGTTGTATATTAATCATTGTATGAAAATATGATATAAGTATTATAATTATGAGTGTTATTATGATAAATAAAATAAAAGACCCTCCATATTGGTCAAAATATGTTAATTTATCATACATTTTTATAATATTATTTAAATCAGTGTTCATATATAGTAAGTGGATAATATTCGTTTTTACAAAAGTAAATATTATTCAATAATTTAATTTTTTTTAACAAAATGATCTTCCCAATCCCAAAAAATTTCATCTTTAATAGGAATTTTATGTGTATCAGTTATTAAACAAGTAAATGAATCACTAACAATATTTGTTTTAGTTGCATTTATATAATTTTCAACCTTAACAAAAGTATTTTTAGATTTATCAAAAACTAAATGTGAACCAGTTACTAATATATCTCCAATTGAATAAAATGATTGTCGACCTCTCCTATTATCAATCTTTAACACAGATTCAACTATAGAATCATCTGCTAAAACATCTCCTAAATCGATGTCTTTCATATATTTGATAGTTCCATTTTTTAATTTAATGTAAGTACAAGGATGAAAACATTTTCCTAGAGATCTAACCATTTGTCCAGGCGGTCCATTCCAAGTGCTATTCATAGTCTTAATACTTCCATCCATTACATACATTAATGAAACCATAATACCAATAGTCTTTCCAATTAAATCCTTTATTCCGATTGTAATTCTTTGAAATTCAATAATTAAATTTAAAAATACTCCAAAAATAGAATCAATAATAGATGAAAAGAATGTTCTAATTTTATTAAACATAGCACGAATATTTTGAATATCTCCCATAAAACCTCCTAATGATGTTGTTAATGAACTTGTTATAAAAGTAAGGGGTTGTAATAAATATCCCATAAAGCTTGTTTGTATGTTTTGAACACAATAAATAAAGTTCTCTTCAATATCATTTGCTAAAAACATATACATAGGATTACATCTATATAACGGCCAATTAGCTTTAATTTGTGTGGTTTGATTATAATAAAAAACACCTGCGATATAAATAGCAAATGCTATATTAATATATACAAAATTAACCCAATGTTGTCCAGATGGCATAACTTATATTATGAATATAAAATTATTTCATAAAAATTATAAAAAAATATAATCTATATAACGATGAAGATGAATTTAAGTGTAGTCATACATACATAACATATTCAAATGCGTAACCCAAAATGAGGAAGTTAATGGCGACGATACCGTCTAGTTCTCTTTTTATTTTTTTTATTCTTGCCACGATATGTTCGTCTCTTTCCACCACTATAGCAACTCCATGTCCAATCAGGATTACCTCCTTTTTTATATTTTCTTTTAGAACCACCGATTTTAGTAGCATGATTATCATAAACAGAATTAGCAATACTCTGCATGCTAATTGAATGTCCTTGTGCTTGCTGTGATACAAGATCTGTTCCTGGACCATTTTGTGATGTATATATTGGTTTTAAAACAGGAACTTCTACATAATTACCGCCTTTCTTTTGTCTTCTGCTTCCGGCTGCCATTTGATTTATATTTTGTAATTTTTGATTATTAGCATCAATCATTAATTTAGCCGCCGTAGCTGGACTATTAGCTCCAGGAGGATAAGAAGTAACTGTAGGCTGAATTAAACCAGGTATAGGAGTTTGTGTAGACATATATATTATATATTAATATTTAAATAATTAGTTTAAATAAAATACTTAATATATTAATTATAATTAATGGACGATAAGCAAAGACTACAATTGCAAAATATGATTAAGGCAAATAATGTCGTAGACCAAACAGATTTTATACGTAATTTAAAACATAGTCAAATTATTAGAAATGAAGTTAATAATATGATTATGATTAAGTCAAAATTTAAAGGCGATGATGCTAAAATTCATGAAGAATGTGTTAACGAATGTAATTTTTTATTTACATATTATACTGATATTTACAATAAGGTTAGAAAAGATGAATTGGATATAGGTATTTTAAATAAATTTTTGGGTATTTTAAAAAAAATTGAAGACGGCGAGTTAGACCAACATGAGGGTTCGTTTTTGGTTGGTTCTATTTTAAAGGAACTATATGTAGATAGTGCTTTAAAGAAGGCAGAAAAATTAAATGCTGAAGAAGAACCAAAAGCACAACCAAAGAAACCAGAAAAGAATGTATCTTATAAGGTATTTAAGATGATAAATAAATAAAATAATATAATGAATATATTTAACTTACATAAAAATAACTTTATATGTTTATGTAAATATGTTTAAAAAAAAAACTAAAACTACTCTAATAATAGTAGAATCTCCGGCAAAATGTAAAAAAATTGAAGAATATCTAGGTCCTGGGTATAAATGCGTTGCTTCTTATGGACATTTACGCACTATATCATCGTTAAAGGATATTGATATTGAAAATAATTTTAAACCAACGTATACTATTATTGATGATACTGTTAAAAAAAAACAAATAGATTTTTTAAGAAAGGAAATTAAAAATGCTCACGAAGTAATACTTTCAAGCGATACTGATCGTGAAGGTGAGGCAATTAGTTATTCAATAATAGAATTATTTAAGTTACCATTAAATACAAAGCGTATTACATTTAATGAAATAACCGAAACTGCTATCCGAAATGCAATTCAAAATCCAAGAACGATTGATATGAATATTGTAAATGCCCAACAAGCACGTCAGATCCTCGATGTTTTAGTTGGTTTTAAACTCTCTCCAGTTCTTTGGAAACTAGTTTCGCAGCCAAAAGGAAAAGACAATGCTCTAAGTGCTGGTAGATGCCAGACCCCAGCTTTAAAATTGGTTTATGAAAATAAAAAAGAAATTGATGAATCAACAGAGAAAAAAGTATATAATACTACATGTTATTTTACAAATTTAAATTTGCCTTTTGAATTAAATAAACAATTTGAAGATGAAGATGAGATGATAAATTTTCTTGATAATAGTATAAGCTTTTTGCATACGTATACATGCTCACAACCAGTAAAAGTATTTAAACATCCACCAGAACCTTTTACAACTAGTAGATTACAACAAGTCGCAAGTAATGAGCTACATTATTCCCCAAAAGAAACGATGCGAATTTGCCAACTACTATATGAAGGAGGTTATATTACATATATGAGAACAGATTCGAAGACATATAGTCTCGAGTTTTTAGATTCTGCGAAAGAATATATTTCTAAGACCTATAATGTTAAGTATATTGGTGATATATTAGACGGAAAATGTGACGCCAATAATATATTAAAAGAAGCTGTTAAAAAACGCGGTAATAAAAAAGAAAGTAAATCAGAATTTGGCGAGGAAATCGACAGCCTTCGACAGGAAGCGCACGAAGCGATAAGACCAACCAATATTTCTCTCCAAAACTTGCCAGAAGAAATGGAGTCAAAAGAGAAAAGAATGTATAAACTTATATGGACTAACACTTTGGAAAGCTGTATGACGTCAGCTTCTTTTTATTCTATAACAGCAAATATAACCGCACCATTAAATACAAAATATTCCTATACAACTGAATTAATTGACTTCCCAGGTTGGAAAATAGTTGAGAATAAATTCTCTCGAGATAATAAAGATTATCAATATTTACAAATAATTGCTTCTAATGCAGCAATTCAACATAAAAAGATTTATTCAAAAGTCACAATTAAAGGTTCAAAGAGTCATTATACGGAAGCAAAATTAGTTCAACTTCTTGAGGAGAAAGGAATTGGTAGACCATCTACATTTTCATCATTAGTTGATAAAATTCAAGAACGAGGTTATGTTAAAAAAGAAGATATTAAAGGAAAAGAAATAACCTGTAGAGATTTTGAATTAGAAGATGGAGTGATTTGTGAAATAGAAAATAAACGAGAGTTTGGTAATGAAAAATCTAAACTTGTCATTCAACCATTAGGAATAATTGTTATGGAATTTCTAGATAAACATTTTAATAAATTATTTAATTATGAATACACTAGATTAATGGAAACTGCTTTAGATAAAATTGCAAAAGGAGAACTAATATGGTTTGAAGTGTGTTCTTTATGTAATAAAGAAATAGATGAGTTAATTGAAATTATACGTGATGAAACAAAATTTGAGTTTCAAATAGACAATAATAATATATTTTTAATAGGTAAATATGGTCCAGTAATAAAATGTATAGAAGAAAAAGGTGGTAAGGAAGAGATATCATTTAAATCAGTTAAAAAAGACTTTGATATATCAAAATTAAAAAATGGCAACTTAGAATTAGATGAAATTGCCGCAGACAAAACTGATAAACCACAAAAAACACAATATAATTTAGGAAAATATGAAGGTAAAGATCTTATATTAAGAAAAGGTAAATTTGGGTTATATGTATCTTGGGGCGATAACTCTAAAACACTTAAAGAGTTAGGTAATCGTCCTATTGAAAATATAACCTTTGAAGAAGTAAAGGAAATTTTAGAAAAAGGTTCTGGAATAGTTAGAGAGATAAATTCAAGTTTATCTATTAGAAAAGGTCCAAAAGGCGATTATATATTTTATAAAAATTCGAAAATGAAAAAACCATCATTTCATGATATAAAAAGTTTTACAACTGAAACAAATGAAGATTATAAAATATGTGATATATTTATTTTAAAATCTTGGATAACTGACAAATATAATATAAATTTTTAATTATTTTCAAAAAGGAGGAGGATAAGCTATAGTTGTTGAATTGCGTAATATTTGCGGCACCATTAAAGTAAATTGAATCATAAAAGAATAATTAAAAACACCAAAATTTACTATTCGTCCATTATGATATCTTAGTTTAATTCTTAGTCGTCTCATTCTCTCTGCTGGAGGATTATAAATTTTATAAGGAACTGCATCTCTATCGAACCATTGTGACAATGGAGTTGTTGGTATAGCTAGTTTAGCAAATGCCGAATTAACTATTCCATTTGTTTGATTTGTTGTTTGTGTAAATTTACTAAAATTATAAGGTTGGGTTTCATCTATACAATTTTGTCCTTCAATTTCCATATACATATATGCTTCACCCATCAAATTAACTTTAAAAAATGGTTCAATCCAATAAACTTCACTGCCACTTAAATCAGTATATGGTAATAACCAAAATCCGTCATCACCTGGCGTAACATCTCCATAGTAAAATCTTGGCACATTTATTCCATTAATTTCTTGAAAACTACTAATATTAGTTAAGGAACTGCTGCTTACCGATTTACTATTACACCTAGGTAATCCAAGATAACCTGATAATCCCCAATTTGAACTATCTGGAACATGCGCATAATCAGCTAAACACAAACCATCTAAGAAAGTGCTTTCTAATGTATTAACTTCGTTAAGTATAGTAAATCCATCAGCTCTATTTCCAAACCATAATTTTAAACTAACACTATTATACACAATTATAAATCTAGTATATCCCCCTTTTGAATTAAACTCATCTAATGTATCTGTCCATCCTTTTTTACTAAAATAATTGCTAATTCTTTTGCTAGTAGTAAAATTAAATTTATTTGTAAGTTCAGTTGCCATTTGAATAGGGTTATAAAATCCTTCCTCAATAACAAAACCATAAGGTTCTTCTTGAGTCATAAATAATGCTTCATAAATTCTATAATTGTATTCATCTGTTAATCCAAAAGCAGCTGGGTTGTATGGATTAGTTATTTTGTAGTAAAAAGATACATTTCCGTTAGCAGGGGAAAATGTATTATAATTAGCAGGAAATGTCCAATTAATAAGTTTTAATGACATTACATTTAAAAGATCTTCAGGTAATTCTATTTCAAATTCACTTGAATTAGGATATTTAAGTGTATCTCTGTCTTCTGAATGTATAGAAATATATTTATGAAATAAAATATATTGTTGTGAATTAGGTATCAAAGGATGATTACTATTAATATTATAATTTTGTATATTTTGCGATTCAATAAAGTTACGGCCTTCAGTAGAGGAAGAAAATTGTCGTGACATTTTATATTATTATAATATATAATTTATATTTAAATAAATTTAAACTAAAATACTTTTATATATTATAAAATGTCGATATTTAGTACATCAGCAAATTATGGAGGAAGAGTTGATACACAACAAGGGAATATTAAACAATTTGTGTATTCAGCAAATTTAGCATCATGGATTTATAAAAAATTAGCAAATGGTTTAATAGTTCAAACTCCAGAAGTCAAAAAATATCCAGTATTGATTAATAATGATTTAATAGTAACTGGATCACTTTATAATACATCAGACGAAAATCTAAAGGAAAATATTTCAAGCATAAATAAAAAAAAGATAGATGATTTATTTACAATTAACCCAATAATATTTAATTATAAAAGTGAACCTTGTAAAAATAAACATTTTGGTGTTTTAGCTCAAGATGTAGAAAAAGTATTTCCAGAATTGGTTAAAAATAATAATATTTCGGGATATAAAACAGTTAATTATCAAGAATTGATACCAATAATGTTAGCTAAGATGAAACATATGCAAGATGAAATAGATGAAATAAAGCAAAATATTAAATAATTTTTTATTATCACTTCAGTATATAAATGAAAAATTGGTATTCAAGTATATATAAGGCATGTATATTAGCTTCATTAATAGCATTTACTATAGGTTTTTTTTCTAAATCTCAAACATCTTTAGGAGCATATATAAGCGGGTATTCAGTATTAACTTTAGGTATAATGATGATATTAATAATAATATTCAATAATGTTTTAAGAATTTCTTCAAATGGTTCAACATTACAAATATTTTACACGATTTTAATGACATCAGGACCATTTTTATTAATGCTGTCAGTAATAGGATTTGTTCTTTACTTATTAATAAATTATAAAGATAAAATCATAGAAGGAAATATAGCTTCTAGTTATAATTCATTTAGTAATATAATTGTAATGCTTTTATTAATTCAAGTTTATTTAGTTTATACTAATATAAGCACAGATAATTTTGAATCAACTGGTAAAATATCAAATATTACATCAAATTTTATTTATTTATTAGGTGTAGTAACAGCTATATGCTCAATAATATTATCTACAATTCTTAAATATTTTTCAACTGATGGTTTTAGAAATATTAGTTAATTTTTATAAATTTATATGTTAGCCCATAATTTTGTTGTGTTTCCCAAATTCCTGATATTTTAAGAATAAATGATGATGATTGTTTTGTTCCAGTATCAGAAAAAATTTTTATATAACCACATTTGACTTGTTCATAAATTTTATAAAATGGTGTTTTTGTTGTCTTATATTTTTTTAATATTTCTTCTTCTATTAATTTTAAATTATCAATAATATCTTTATTATTTAAAATATTGAAACTGCATTTATATTTATTATAATATTTTTCACAAACAATATCATATATGTCTATTAATAAATAAATTCCATTTAACACTATATTTTGGTTTGAATATAATATTCTTATGAAATTACCATCGTTCATTATATTATTTTTTATTGGTTCGCAAAAAAATAAACTCTTATCGTCATATTGGCTAATTTTTTTTACTAAATTCATAATTATATTAGGTGTATGTTTTTAAGCATTATATGTATAATAAATATAATTAGTTAAAATATAATAATAAAAGGATGTTTAAATATATAAACAATGAAATTTTATGAGACACATTTTGAAGAATATATTTCTGAAAATAATAGAATTAATTTACATCCAAAATTAGATAAAATATACAAAAAATTTCCAAAACTGACACAAGAATTAAAAAATTTGATTTTTTACGGACCTAGTGGCACTGGAAAATATAGTCAAATGTTAAAATCTATAAAAAAATATAGTGTTACTGATTTAAAATATGAGAGAAAAATAAGTGTAACATATAATAAAACGCAGTATTTCTTTAAAGTTAGTGATATTCATTATGAAATAGATATGTCCCTCCTTGGGTGTAATTCAAAATTATTATGGCATGAAATTTATCAACAAATAATTGATATTGTATCTGCTAAAACAGATAAATCTGGTATCATTGTTTGTAAATATTTTCATGAAATACATAGCGAATTATTAGAAAACTTTTATAGTTATATGCAGCAAAATACTTCAATAGGTGTTGATATAAAATTTATTTTATTAACTGAAGAACTTAGTTTTATTCCAGATAATATTCTAAATTGTTGTCAAGTAATTAATATACCAAGACCATCAAAAACTTTATATATTAAATGTAGTAAAAGTAAATTACCAACAAAATTAAAAGCTGAAAATATAACAAATATTAAAGTTTTACATTTACATAATGAAGATCTAATGCTTCAGTATCGAATAATTTGTAATAAAATTATTTATAATTTAGTTAATATTAATGATTTACAATATTTAAAATTCAGAGATATTTTGTATGATATATTTATATATAATTTAGATATATCAGATTGTATATGGTATATTCTCTCTACACTTATTGAAAAAAAGATGATTAAACAAGAACATTTATCTAAAATTTTAATAAAGACCTATTGTTTTTTTCAATATTATAATAACAATTACAGACCAATATATCATGTTGAAAATTATTTTCTTAATTTAGCTAAATTAATTCATTCACTCTAAATTATGGTTTCCAATGCCATCTGTAATTTGACGAAGTTATTATAACTATGGAATGTATCTTCTATAAATAATATCGCTTGCACGAATTGCAATATAATTAAATATAAAATTAATTAACGCGTTTAATACTTAAAGTTTAAAATTAAGTATTACACAATGGATTATAAAACAGCATTTCAAATATTAGAGATTGATTTTATTAATATAAAATATAAAGATTTAACGGTAGAATACTTAAAAAAACGTTACAGAAAAATGGCACTTAAATATCATCCAGATAAAAATGGTAATACTATAGAATCAAATGAACATTTTAAAAAAATAAATGAAGCTTATAATTATTTACGTAGTGAAATCATACATGTTGATCCAGAATCAGAACAAGATACAGAAGAACAAGACAGCGTATATTTAAATGTATTAAAAAATTTCATTAAGTCAGTAATGGATGGAAATTATATTGATATAATAGCTAAAATAGTAAATGATATATTGAGTAAAGGTAAACAAATTTCACTTAAAATATTTGAAGACTTGGACAAAGATACTGCTTTGAATATTTATATTTTTCTCTCCAGATACAAATCTATACTTTATTTTAGCGATGACTTATTGGAGAATGTCAAGCAAATGGTGATACAAAAATATGATAATGTTGAAATATATAAATTAAATCCTAGTATAAATGATTTGTTACATAATAATTTTTATAAGTTATACGTTAAAGATGAATTATATTTAGTTCCATTATGGCATAATTCGTCATATTATGATGCTTCTGGAACTGAAATAATAGCTATATGTGATCCAGAACTACCTGATAATATAAAGATAGATGATGACAATAATTTACTAATTGATGTAGAAATATCGGTTTATAGAGATTTACCTGACATGATACTAAATGATGAATCATTTATATTTTATATAGGCAAAGAATCATTTTCAATTCCTACATCTGAATTATATTTAAAGAAAGAACAGTATTATCGTTTGAAAGGTAAAGGGTTAGTAAATATTAAAAAAGATTTGTATGATTTAACTGATAAATCAGATATTATAGTTAAATTTATCTTTGTGAATTACACCGACCTGAAAGAAAAATGATACGAAATGTGATAAAAAACTTTATCTAAATTTGTAATTTAATTGACATAATAAAAATTATAATAGTTTTTATTATGATTGAAATTGTCCAAAATGTGTAAAGATATGTAAAAAATTTATAATATTTTTATTTGAAATTTATATTTTTATATTTTTATGCATCACTCTTCTTCTTAGAAACAACCTTCTTCTTCTTAATTGGCTCTTCAACTGCTGCTACAGAAGGTGTTTCGACGACCTTTTCTACAACAGGTTCTACAACAGAAGCAGGAGGTGGTAATTCATATTCATCTTCATTATCAGAATCTTCAACTAAAGCAGAAACTGAATTATCATGTTGCTCCAATTCAGGCTGTGGTGTTGCCTTCAACGTTGCCATATCATTTGGTCTAACAGTTAAGAAGCAAGTATCATCAGCAATCGATGATGTCTTTGGCTTTCTTACGATAACTTGCTTTAGGTTCCAAGTAATAGACACCTTGGCTGGACTTCCTACGAACCATAATCCTGCACATTGAATCAAAGCTACAATTTGGATAGGTGCTTTACTAGTGCTAGTTAGGAAATCAAGAGGGCTTACACCAGACTCAGTCTTTCCCTTAACATAAAGAGGATTGTAATCTTCATCAAATACTGAAGTTTGCCAAACATCCTTCCAACATGGCAACTTGATGGTCAATTGAGGTGGTTGATCATAATCACGCTCTTCGCTACCCTTATTCTTCTTAGGATACTTTAGCATAGGAGTAAATTTCTCATCCATAACATCCATAGACTTGATTTCCTTACCAAACCATTCCTTAGAATAAGTCATAGCATCTTGCTTAATTTTTTGCTCAACAAGTTTCATTTGTTGAAGAAATTTATCAGCATCAGGAGTTGTATATTGACCCTTAGAGAATTGTAAAGTCATAGTATACTTTCCGGTTCCATTGCCATCAAGAGTTTTGACCTCTTGAGCACCCCAAGAACCCATCAATGGTGCGGCAATTGTAAGAGATTCTTTAGCATGCTTATTATATAAATTAACTACCTTACCCCCGGCAGGATTTACCTTAGGAGCACTATAGCTGAAAACAGATAAATCAATATTAGTTCCGTCGACGATTGCGTTATTAGACATCTTGCTAGTATGATTTATATTATAGCGTTATCTTTAAATCAATTTTTTTTTAAATATAAAATAAAAAGAAATTCAGGTCAAGTAAAATATTCAAATCATATATGATAAGAATTATTTATGGAAAAAAATTTATAAAAAATATGGTTTACACCCTTAAAGAATTAAAATGGCGCCTTTTAGAAAAATTATCGGTATAAATTTAGGAATTATTTGTTCCATTTTAAATCTTCAAGAGTGTAATTAAGTTTTTATAAGTTTTTATAAGTTTTTATAAGTTTAGAAACATATATCTTTGTAACTTATTAACAAATCAAAATCACATTTATAATTATCAAAAACATATTGGTTCCATAACTCTACAGAATATTTATATAGAAAAGCACTAATTTCTAAAGATGACGAAGTTTGGTCCTCTTGTTTATCTAGAATGGCTAAAAATACATCAATACTCAAATCTGGATTTTTTTCTTTAATTTCTTTCATTACATCAAATATTCTTGTTTTTTTATGTGGTAAATTTGGTAAATTATTCATTCTATTTATAAAGTCTTTATTGTTGAAGAATTCGTTCATGATATCACTCATTTGTATTGTTTATTATTATTATTTAATAATTTTTAATTTCAATTTTTTTTAAATATAAAAAGAAAATCTGGTCAGGTAAGTTATTCAAATCATATATGGTAAAAATTATTTATGGAAAAAAGTTTTCTAGTTTTATGTTTTACATTCTTCAGACATTTCACGCATTAAGAATATTACATAAATAACGTTTAAGGTTATACTTTTATAATATATAATATATAATGACAAGCCATTATAGAAAGATTATTAATGATATTGCAAATAAACGAATAATTAAACGAATGAATAAACGAATGATTAAACGAAAAAAAAAGCGACGAAAAAAAATCTTACAGCAGAGTGAGGGTGTTTTAGAGACTATTTTAGAGGAAGATAATGACTCCGATGAGAATAGAACATCATCACAGCCCATCGTGCTAGACACAGATTATTTAATGTTAATAAATTATGATCGATATTTAGGTTCCTAAATATGTTAAAATGTGTAATTCTTATTTGTATAAATATCAAAAAAGGAAAATAAACAAAAAGGACTGTGGTTTCTTAACATGTGAAATGAAAAAAGGTGTAATAATTTATAATTTCAAGTTTTTTAAATTATAAATCAAAATGTATTCTAGTTTATTTTTAATGCTAACTATATATGGTAAGTATTTTTATTAATTTATATTTATAAAAACAGCTCAAAGATATTTTATAAATATAATATATATATAAATGACTAATATTTTAAAAAAAAATAACAGCTATAAAAGTTTAATAGAAGACTACTTAAATAATATCACTACTAGATGTGAAGAGAAAATGCAAGTAGTTAAAAAAACAACAAAAGTATCAGATGAAAAAAT
>Ga0255219_1000062_pt1 | contig 31118 bp, 31 predicted proteins | sample Miss_Colum_RepA__FD_183037 | JGI IMG/M metagenome (GOLD analysis project Ga0255219, IMG submission 183037) | Freshwater microbial communities from Mississippi River, Louisiana, United States - Miss_Colum_RepA_8d | ecosystem: Environmental > Aquatic > Freshwater > River | place: USA: Louisiana...
AATAACTTACATAACTCGTTTAATGACATCTTGGTTACATTAAGATGTTTTATGAAATTGAACCATGATATTGACTTAAATGATGATTGTCATGCGTTTAAGAAGTATTCTAGTTTGATTGGTATTTGATAAATTATATGTATAAATATGTAATATATAATTTATATTTTTATAAATTTTTTATTTTAAGCAGAACACATCTCGCAAATTTCATCGTGTTCTTCTACATGTTGTTGTTCCGGTTCAATGGTAAATTGCTGGGCTTGATGCTTTGCTTTTCTTCTAAGATAATAAATACCTGTCTTTAATCCCTTTTTCCAAGAATAGAAATGCATAGAGGTTAAAGTATTGTACGTAGGATCTTCAATCCATAAATTTAAGCTCTGACTCTGACAAATAAACGCACCTCTATCTGCTGCCATATCTATAACATGCTTCATTGGAATTTCCCAAACTATTTTGTATTTATTTCTAATATGTTCTGATAACATTGTTAGCTGTTGAATTGAACCTTTATTAGCAATAATATTATTTTTAATTTGTTCATTCCAATGTCCTAATTCGATAAGCTCTTTCATTAGGTATTTATTTATAACAATAAATTCTCCTGCTAATGTTCTTCTTGAATATAAGTTGCTAGTAAACGGTTCGAAACATTCATTAAATCCTAAAATTTGTGATGTAGATGCGGTTGGCATAGGTGCAACTAATAAAGAATTTCTGAGACCGTGTTCTTGAATACTTTGTTTAAGTTTGGACCAGTCATACCTATCACTTGGAGTTACGTTCCACATATCAAATTGTAGAATACCTTTGGCAGCAGGTGAACCATTAAATGAACTATAAGCGCAAAAACAAGGTTCAGATTTTCTATATAAACTTATTTCATATTCATTGAATAATTCATATATTAGTTTATTATTTGATAATTCATTTATTCTTTCAATAACAATTTCATTACTTCTCTCTAAAGCAGCATGATAAATAGTTTCAAAAATAAGTTTATTTACTTCTTTTGCCTCTTCTGAATGAAATGGAATATCCATTAAAATAAACGCATCTGCTAGACCTTGAACGCCAATCCCAATAGGTCTGTGTTTCATGTTACTTCTCTTTGTTTTTTCAGTAGGATAGTAATTAATATCAATAACACGATTAAGATTATTAGTAACAACCTTAGTTACATCATGAAGCTTATCGTAATTAATTTTCTTGGTAGATTGGTCGACAAATGTTGGCAGGGCAATTGAAGCGAGGTTACAAACAGCTGTCTCTTTATCATCTGAGTATTCAATAATTTCACAGCATAAATTAGACGACTTAATAGTGCCAAGGTTTTGTTGATTTGATTTAGAATTAGCAGCATCTTTATAAAGTAAATATGGAGTGCCTGTTTCCATTTGAGCATCCAAAATCTTAAACCATAAATCTCTAGCATTTACTGTCTTTCTTACTTTTCCTTCCGTTTCATATTTTTCATAAAGTTCTACAAATTTGTCACCATAAACATCACTCAATCCAGGACATTCATAAGGGCACATCAGGGACCACTTCGCATTATTTTTTACTCTCTCCATGAATAAATCTGAAATCCATAAAGCATAGAATAAATCTCTAGCTTTCATCTCTTCATCGCCATGATTTTTCTTCATTTCCAAAAAATCTTCAACATCTACATGCCAAGGCTCCAAATAAATAGCAAATGATCCATTACGCTTTCCACTTTGATTTACATACCGAGCCGTATTATTGAATACACGTAACATTGGAACTAATCCATCGGTTTTCCCATTTGTTCCTCTAATATGGGAATTTTTTGCTCTAATATTATGAATATGTAACCCTATTCCACCTGAATATTTTGAAATAAGAGCTGTATCTTTTAATGTATTATATATTCCATCAATACTATCATCTTCCATAGCAATTAAATAACAACTAGATAATTGTGAACGAGGTGTTCCTGCATTAAATAATGTTGGTGTAGCATGTGTGAAATACTTTTGTGACATTAAATCATATGTTTCTTTGACAAGATTTAACGCATTTGGATTATGATTATCTCCATGTATACCGATAGCAACACGCATCCACATATGTTGTGGTCTCTCAATAATCCTATTTCCGTTTTTAAATAAATATGCTCTATCCAATGTTTTAAAACCAAAATAATCAATAAGATAATCTCTATCATGAACAATCATTTCATTTAATACATCTTTATTTTCTTGGGTAAATTCCCAGAGAGAATCTGAAACTAATGAATATTTTTTACCATGAACATCTTTAAATTCATATAACTCTTTCATTACATTCGAAAATAATGGGTCAGTATTCTTCTGATGATTCGAAACAACAATTCTTCCTGCTAAAGTTGCGTAATCAGGATGATTTGTTGACATTACGGCACATTGTTCAGCTGCTAATTCATCAATTTTTGATGTTGGTATTTTATCATACAATTGATCTATAACTTTCATAACTAGTGAAGAATAATTAATATGTATTTCAGCTTCTTTTCCCAATTTTTTTATTCTCTCTAAAATTTTATCAAACGCAATGTCTTGTAATTCTCCATTACGTTTAGTAACTCGCATCTCAGTTGTATTCTCCATATATATTATATAATTTATATATTTAGTTTTAAACTGATTTTCTATTAATTTTAAAATTGTTATAATTAAATAATATAAATATACAAGCATAATTATAGTAATGTCTCTAAGTGTATCACATGTCAACGCTCCAGAAGGTTTCGTATTTTCAGTTAAGATGCAAACTCACGATAGTTTATTGGGAGCAATAAATAAGTATTATGAGCCAAAACGAGTTTTATTAAATGGTGGTCGCAGTTTTGCTATTCCTGATACAGGATTTTATACTTGGGATACAATTGACTGCTGGGTTTATAATCAAGAAAAACAAGGATATATGGTATTATATTTTAAATCAATTGAAGAATATAATTACTTGGTGTGTATGATTGAGTTAAAAGGAAAGAGGTCTCTAGATAAAATTCAAAATAAATTATATAAATATGACCCAATACGTGGATGGGTTAATACAGAAACTTATTCTACATTTGATGAAAGCAATTTAATTGGGTATGAACATTATTTTAAGACAATTGAATCAGAAATTATCAGTCATAAAAAGAATCAAATACTACTCAAGTCTATTGGTGAATTCAAAAGTCTAAGTTATTTACTTTATGGCATTCCTGGAACTGGAAAGACTACTCTAATCAAGGCATTATCGTCGAAATATAATATGGATGTATATATCGTTAACTCTATTCATGCTAAGAGTTCAAATATTGGAAATGTTCTGAATCCGGCGAAGGGTGGTCCAAAACAAGTATTATTATTATTTGAAGATTTTGATAGATTTATTGTAAGGGAAAACAATAAGGAATTGTTAGGATTAATTTTAAACGCGATGGATGGATTTGATGATTCTGAAAATACAATTAGATTCTTTACAGGGAATGATTGCGAGGCAATCTTTCAAGAAAAAGCTCTTATCAATAGAATTAGCGGAAAATATAAATTTAGCTATCCAAATTTTGAAATGTTTAGAGAAAAATTATTAAAGCTTGCTGCTATTGCTCCGAAACCATTAGATGAAGAAAAAATTAATCAGTTTGTTTCAATGGTTGTCGATAAAAATATTACATTAAGGCCATTTACTAGTTACTGTTTAAGATATTTATTTAACGAAAATAATTTAGATAATATGATTGAAAATGTCAATAGTTTAATTGAAGGAACATAATAAAAAATATATAAATTATATATATAAATTATATATATGAATCAAATAGTTTTTTTACTTTTATTAATAATATTGGCTCTTGGATTACAATTAGTATTCAATTTTTCAAATATTTATGAAGGTTATTCAAATTATTCTTTAGATCAAGCCACTGGAAACTTTCCTGATGCTCAAACTAAAGTATTAGTTCAAGATACTTATCCACCTATTGGTAAAAATCAACTTTCAAATAATACATCAAATGATATTTGGATGGATTATCCAATTGTTTCATTAGGCTCTTATGATCAAATAACTAATAATATTAAATATCCTGATAATCCAGATGAAGGAACGTGTATGCCAGCATCTATGTGTGGTGCGTTATATTATGATAAAAACATTGGTAAAAATTATGTCAAACCATTGCCACCAGTCAATACTGATTGTGGAACAAGAGTAGGATATTTTACAACTGATGAACAAGTTATTACAAGTTTACCATACAGGACTGATATACAAAATATTTTATATTAATCCACCTTTAGAAATTATGGAGCCAAATTTTAGATTATTTATAATTCTTCACACTCTAGTTTAATTTCATCGCCAACTCTTCAAGGGTGTAATTGTTGCAAAATTATTTATAACTTAATTACTTTCAATAAACACATTTCTTCTTTATTAGAATCTATATAAGACTTTGTAGGTTGTTCTTTCTTTTGTTTTTTAACAGGAGCTCTGTGTTCATATCCAGATATTCTTTCTTGTTCTATAGTTTTCCATACTTTTTCTAATTGACCAACATTATTTTTAAACCAGTCTTTATTTCTTAAAACCAATACGCAACTTAATTTCTCAAGTTTCCAATAAATAAATTTTAGAAATGTATAATTATATGGTTCTGATTCATATTTTTGAACAATCGTTTCTTCCCAGTTAGTTATATCATCTGGCGTCCATAAATTTAATGGCATATATTCATAATGCGGCGAGCCTTCACTTGTATGAAAATGAACAATAATTCCTTTATAACTTCCGTCTTTCGTAGTTACATAACTATTAAATTCTTTATCATTAAATGACGATATTGTTGAGTCATTTCTATAGCTTTGATAATCAGTATATTCAATAAATTTTGTTTCTAAGAAATCACATTCATCAAGGTCACATACTTCCATTTGTAATTGCATTTGAACCCAATATTCTTTTTTTGGAATACCATTTATTTCGCGATTAACAATATTCTTAATTTCAAGCATACGACCATAACGTCCAGTATTTGATTGAATAATAATTCCATCAGGAGATGCACCAATAAATTTATATACAGGATGTTGAATACATCCAAAGTCTTCTACTTTCGAATTATACATATTTTCATAAATCATAACAGATAATGGTTCATATTTTTGTCCCCAATGTAAGGTTGTATTCGTGTTAACCATTTTAACATCTTCAGTTACATTTTCACTTGCGAAATCTTTTAAAGGTTGGCATTTTTCATAAATTAATTGATTAATAGTATTTTGAGTTTCAAAAGCCTTCCAAGCATTACTAGCAGTAATTAAATTCCAGCGAAATTGATACCATTCTGGTGTTCTTTGCACAGGTTGTGGTATATCTCTTAAACGTTGTATTTTTTTCTCGATAATATTTGTTTCTTCTTTATAAATTTCAAGGACGCCTTCGTCTTCGTTATGTTCTAAAGAACGTTCTGGATGAAAAGTTGTTATGTAAATATTAAACGCATCTTCAAGCAAATCATTCATATCATCTTCAATATAATCACTATCTAGAATATGGTATTCCATTTGTGTATAAAATAAATCTTTTATTTCTTCTAATAAAAGATCGTGAAAATTTGGTTCGGATATTACTGTAGGGTTTTCTTCCATAAATTCTTCCATCAAATGTAATGCTGTTTCTATAAGTTCAATCGAATATTCTTCATTAAAAATATTGGGTTCGTCTTCAAATACTAATGTATCCATTATATCTTCTAATGGTTCCAAATCAAATAAAGTCGTCATACTATATATACTATTTAAATCTTTTTAATATAATTATAGCTTATATTAAATCTAGTTTTCATCATCTTCTTCCGAATCTGAGTCACATTTTGTCGGCACTTCTTTTTTTCTTATAGTTCCTTGACTTTTTTTAGGAGCTAAAGATTTAAGCGTCGAAACACGTTTATCTATATTTTTAAGAGTAAAATGTTTATTAGATTTAACATAATATAAAGCGGGAATTTCTTTTATTATTCCATTTTCTTTATCATATATAACATCTTTGACTCTATGTAATTTTTTTCTATCGATACAATCTTTAAGAAATAAAAATAAATTGCTACCCTCTTCATCATTTAGAGTATTTTGTTGTTTATAAATTTCAACATATTCCTGTATTTTTTTTGTTTTTATAGTCTTATTTAATTTACACCAAGGTTCATTATTATTATTATTCTTTTCATTTTCTAGAAATCTATCTAAATTAGACAAGTCATTAGAAGATGTAGATTTTGTTTCTTGTAACGGAACACCATTTAACAACATTGTTTTATATTTTAAATTTTTTAGTTCTTGACATTCATTAGATTCTTCCATCTATAATATAATATATCAAATTGAGTTTAACTCAGTTTTGTTAAATATATATTTAACAATGTATATTTATATCAATTTTATAAAAACTAAATTAAATATATTATAAGTATTTTATATATGGACACAAAAAGTATTATGTTTAATGCTGTTAATAAACGCGTTAAAAATCAACTAATAGAAGACCATAAAAAAATTAAAAATAAAAAACGCGCGGTCGCAGAAAATTGGACTTTTACATGCGATGATTATGCTTATGAAAATCAACTTAATAACATAAAAAAAATTGTTGAAAATAATTATCAGTCTACAGACCAAACAACAAAAATAGCCTTACAACAAATAAATAAAAAAATATACGGATATAAACAACAAGACATCATTAAAAAACTTTTAAATAATGAAAAATTTATTACATTAGAGTCTGTAACAAATAAAATGATTGAATGTGAGTTGAAATGTTATTATTGTATTAATACAATGAATGTTTTATATGATATTTCGAGAGAATCTAAACAATGGTCTGTTGACAGAATTAATAATGATTTAGGTCATAATATTGACAATTTTTATTTGGCGTGTTTAGAATGTAATTTAAAACGAAGGAGAAGAAGTGATGAAAAATTTTTATTTACAAAACAAATGAAATTAGTTAAAGTTGGAGATGTGAATAATACTACCTAATTATCGCGTTTTTTAATTAATATTAAATAATTATATAATATTAATGGAATGGAAATGGACTGATGGACAACCTTACGAAAGAACGAGAAGAATGAAACATCAACTTCAAATGGAACAAGAGCAATTTAGTAAAAAAATAGAAAATACTGCTTATACATCATCTTTACATCATGATGAGAATACATGGGAAATATTAAATAAATCTTTATCAGGATCAGGTTTTAAAGTATCTAATAAAAGAGAAGAGTTAGGTGATAAATTAGCAAATAGAGAAATGGTTCAACAAATAGGTTTTAATCCATTTTTAGGTGAAACTAATTATGTAGATGATATTTCAATAAGAGACCAATATTTAAAACCAGTTAATACTACTCAAGGAGAGAAAAATTTAAGCTAAAGATTTATTACACATTGTGTAAAGTAATCTGTTAACAAAGTAAGCAATGAATAAATTGAACAACATTAAAATACCTCCAGTTAAAATTCTAAAGTTAAGTTGTTTATAATTTTCAAATAACCAAAAAATGTTAGCAAACAAAGCAAAAAATAATAATATTAAAAATATAGCAGATATAATTAAAAAATAAACACAATTAGTTTTATCTAAAGGTCCAAAATAATCATTCAGGAAACTAGACATTATAATATATACAAAGTTTTTTTTGTAATAAAAATTAATAATATGTATTTTAAACTACTTAAATAAGTTTTTAGGTATCTTAAATAATGAACACATCAACTAATTATACTACGCAAAATGGATTATTATTAAATAATTTATTAGAATTTTATAAGAATGATGATAATTTGACTAGAATGTTAAAAATAATTACTGGCGAATCTAAAATCTCTTTACGTATTGTAGATTGGTTTGCTACTAATTATGCTAAAAAGAATTACACTTTATATGAAATGATAAATCAAAGTGGTGAACAAATTCGTTTCAAAGTTTATTTTGATTATAAACTTAAATTAAAAGCTTATTCAAAAAAAAGATTTGATCCTTTCTGTCGGTGGGAAAGAATAAGTATACCTTATAAGAATGATACATGTATCGAAACAACAATAGGTCAGTTAAATTTTTTTAAATGGGCTATTGAAAATAAGGTAATTGATTATATTGATGAAAATTATGATACAATTGAGAAAGATATGAATAATCGTAATAGCACTTCTAAACGTAAAGAAGGAATTACGGATAATTCAAAAACACGTAAGAAGAGGGAAGAGTTGTCAATTTCTGCGACCAAAAGCATTAAGAAAGAGGAAGTTGAAATTGTAGTAAAGTTTCATTAGTTGTTTGCTTCTAATTATATAAGCAAAAGCAAATCAACAAATAAAAACTTAAAGGCTAATTTATTATTTATCTATAATGGATAAAAAACAATTAGATGATAAAGTAGAACAGTTAATAAAAGACATTATTCAAGCGAATGAATATACCGTTGAAAATTATAGTTTGCTTTTAAAGAAGAATCGTGAATTACAGAATGAAATTTATAAATTAAAAGATCAATTAAATCAACAAAATAAGTTATTGGAGACTAATAATAAAAAAAATCAGAAAGTAAAATATGATGTTACAGAAGATGTTAAAATAAAAATAGAAGACAATTATGCTATTTGTGGGCATTTTGGTATTTGAGTTTCTGACCAAAAGCACGCCGTTCAAGTATGATAACACCTCGAAGATACAGCAGAAATATATTGACATCGAGAAGACTCTTAAAAAGCATTTGGTTTCAAGCTGGACTTAGCCACGTATTTTGAGAGATATAAATAATTACTATTTGGTATTTTATAAAAAAACTTGTCATTATAACTAAAATATTCATATTATCTATATAGACATTATGAATAATATGCAAAAAAGATTTGTGCTATTTTTATTTGGTTGTATACCAGCTCGATTAGTTTTGGTTTATTTAGCGAAAAATATACCCATAGATTATTTACATATATTAGGCTATATAACATTAATAATAGGAATAAGTTTTGCTTATCTATTTTTAAGTGGCACTAGACAAACGGGCGCAGAAGTATTTGGAGATAAAATATGGTGGAATGATTTAAGACCAATCCATTCGCTATTTTATTTAATATTTTCATATTATGCGATAAATAAAATGAGAGAAGGATGGATCTATCTATTATATGATGTAATTCTTGGTTTATTTAGCTTCTTATTATTTCATTACATAAATAACGATTTTTTTAAATTGTTTAAAAAAACTTAAAATAATAACTTAAATAATAAATAATGGGAAATTCACAATCATCATCGATAAAGATTAACTATGAAGATATTCAATTTATAATAAAAAACCCTGAAGGACATTTATTGATAAATACTCTCTCAACATCAGAACAAAATTGTTTGATCGTAAATACAATAAATATAAATAATGAAGAGAATATTATAAATACTTGTATAAAAAGAGGTGCAAAAGATATTAAAATAGTTATTTATGGTAAAAATAGTAATGATGAAAAATTATACAACAAATATACTCAGCTAAATTCTCTCGGATTTTACAATGTATATATTTATACTGGAGGATTATTTGAATGGTTAATGCTTCAAGATATATATGGAGAGAAAGAGTTTCCAACTACAAATAAAGAGTTAGATATATTAAAATATAAACCAAATAAAATTTTAAATGTATCACTTTTGGAATACTAAAATTTTCTTTAAGTAGGTTAAAATATATTTAATTTTAACCTACTTAAAGACCAAAACACTACATGATGAAGGGAATTTCTTGAAATTTCGAAAAAATGGTCAAAAAAAGTTTCCTACACATGAAGAGAAAAAAAAGAGATTCGAAAATTGAAAAGTATTTTAACTTTCTTAAAATGGACAAAAAAAATGTCCAAAAATTGGTTGTCAAAAATGTCCTTACTGAGAAAAAAAATTGTCTCGATAATGAAAATTTATCGTCACAAATTAAATCTAAAAAATAAATTTTTGTTATGATATTTTTTTTAAAAAAAACTTAAAGCAGATTTTATATTGACATATATTAGCAATGACTAGCAATGATTTCCTGCCAAAATCCTGCTTCAAATATTATTGTATAAATTGTGACTATGGAACATGTAAAAAAAGTAGTTTTAATGAACATTTAACCACTAAGAAGCATCATAAATCAATGGTTGGCAATAAAAACCTGCCAAAAACCTGCTCCGAATATGTATGCCAAATATGTAACAAAAAATATAAAGACAATTCAGGTTTATGGAGACATAAAAAAACTTGTAAAAATATCGATGAAAAAATATCTGATCACGATAATATCGAGCCAGATTATATAAAACATGACAATAATGACCCAAGTGATAAAGAATTAATTATGATGTTAATAAAAGAAAATACCGAAATGAGAAATATCATGATGAAAGTAATAGAAAATGGAACTCATAATACTACTAATAACAACACGACACATACTAATTCTCATAACAAAGCATTTAACCTAAATTTTTTCTTAAATGAGACCTGTAAGAATGCCATGAATATAACTGATTTTGTTGATTCTATTAAATTACAACTTAGTGATTTAATGGATGTAGGAGAACTTGGTTATGTAGAAGGAATTTCAAAGATAATTGCAAAAAATTTAAATAATCTAGATGAAACTGAAAGACCTATTCATTGTACAGATAAAAAACGCGAAACATTTTATATCAAAGACCAAGATAAATGGGAAAAAGAAGATGAAGAGAAAAAGAAAATTAAAGATACAATAAAAACTATTGTAAATAAAAACATAAGATTGTTACCACAATTTCGAGAGAAATATCCAGACTATAATAATGCTTACTCTAAAACATCCGACAAATATGAAAAAATTGTTATTGAAGCTATGGTTTCTGATATTGAAAAAGACGACAAAATAATAAAAAATATATCTAAAGTTACAGGAATAAGTAAGAATAATTAAACATTATGTTCTTCTAAATATTTGTCAATTGCAATATTTGAAAGTTGGTCAGCTCTCTTATTTTTATTTCTTAATACATGATTAAATTCTATTATTTCAAAATATGATTCTAATTCTTTTGCTTTATCATATAATTCAATTAAATTATTAGAACGACATTTATAATCCCCCTTCATGTGATTTATAACAAGTAAACTATCCCCTTCTACTTTTAGAAATTTAATATTTAATGCTTTAGCTTGTTGTAATCCTATAATTAAACCGACATACTCAGCATGATTATTTGTAGCGTTTTCACCAACAAAGAAACTTTCAGACCATATTTCTTTATCAAAATGATATATAACTGCTCCAGCTCCAGATATTCCAGGATTTCTTCTACTACCACCATCAAACATTAGTTTAAAATCAAAGTTTGGATATATTTTTTCTTGTATTTTTTTTTTAGAAGATATTTTGGAGAATTCATATATTTTTGGAATATTTATTTCCAATGGTTCAGTCAGAGGCTTGATTGAATCTGCTGATATGGCCTGAAACTTGTTCACTTTACTTTGGCTAATTTTTGGAAACATTTTCTTTATATTTATATTTATAATTGTTTTTATGGTATTTTTATTTTTCAATTTTATAATAAAAATTTACTTAAATATATTTATATTAAGTAATATAAAGAATGATACAGCTATTTATATTTTTATCATTTCTAATGAGCTTCGCATATTCAGATACAGAATGTCCATATGTATCTAGTATTGGAGATAGACGTATCAATAAAGATAAATTACGATTAGTTCAATATAATGTAGAATGGCTATTTATCGATTATTATAGCCCTATGAATTGTCCAGGAACAGGATGTACATGGGTTAATGAAACTGAAGCAGAGATACATATGGATTATGTCTCTAAAGTTGTTAAACAATTAAACCCAGATATTATTAATTTTTGCGAGGTTGAAGGATGTGATGAACTGAATATTTTAAAAAATAAATTAGATGATGATACATATACTCCATACTTAAAAAAAGGAACTGACACTAGCACTGGACAAAATGTAGGTATGCTTACACGTGTAGACCCACAAATAAGCTTATATAGAACTGACCTTAAATATAATTATCCAATACCTGGTTCCAATTGTGGTTATACTGGTTCTGTTGGTTCTTCTGGTGTTACAAAACATTATATAACAGAATTTAAATTTAACGGATATGATGTAGCTTTTATTGCAGCACATTTACTTGCAATACCAACAGATCCTGCAAGATGTTCACAAAGAGAGGCACAAGCATCAGTGTTACAAAATGTTATTTTTGGATATGTTAATAAAGGTTATGAAGTTATTGTGATTGGTGATTTTAACGATTATGATGCTGAAGTATTAGATGTGAATAATAATAAACCCACTTCTAGAGTGCTTGATATATTAAAAGGATATAAAGGAGACTTATCTGGACTTTATGAACTTCATAATGTAGCTGAAGAAATTACACAAAACGAGAGATATAGTGATTGGTGGGATTCTGATAATAATTGTAATACTGTCTCAGAAAATGACTATTCTATGATTGATCATGTATTAGTTACTAATAGTATAAGAAAAAATATTGATGATGTTTATATTTATCATGGATATGATGAATATTGTGGAAAATATAATTCGGACCATTATCCAGTCGTTATAGATTTTGTATTATAATTCTAAATGGAATACAAACAAGATGTATAAATATTTGGCTTTTTATTTTTTGGTTGATGTAATAATATAATATTTATATTATATTATTAAACTATTTATTATATAAATTTTATTTTCGTCTTGAATATCTAGGTTTGTATTTTCTCTTATTTTTTTTAGTTTTCCTTTTTCTTCTCTTACCACCAGTTTCATTGATAACTGGTAATAATCCATCATCAAAATATCTAGATTGAGGATTTTCATCGTCATCTTTTGATGGTGGTGGCTTTATTGTTATTCCGATTTTAATTGTCTCGTATAATTTTTCAATTTCGTCTGGAGAAAGATATTGCTTATAAATTTGTTCAAAATCTTCTCTTTGATTATTTCTAACAAGTCCTCTAATAAAAGAAGCAGAATATTCGGATGGACGAATATCGGCAATAGTTCGTTCACTAAATCCAGTATTTTTTAATGCTTCCATTCCTTCTCTTTCCAATATCATACCATTTATTGATTTAATATAATCTTTAGATCTAAAATTATCAATTATTGTATCTAAAAAATCAGCTCTATCTCTTCCAACAATAAAAAACATATTTATTTTAGCTATACCTTTATCAATAAAATCATTTTTAATTATATTATAAATAAAACCAAATGGACTACCAAGAAAACAAATAACAATCACTTTAAAATTTAATATTTGTTGTTTCTTAGATAAATTCGTCTCAGAATCGGTAAGATGTCTTTTATAAGATGTTATCATTTTGTCTAATATTGTAGATTTATAAATTAGTTCAGATTGGAACATATTAGCTACAATTGCGGCATCTGATTTGTTTTTTGCTTTAGGTATAGATGAGATACTACATGGTAACGGGTTTTTACCATCTAAAGAACTAGATGTTATTACATAAGCTTTGCCAACACCTAAATTAATAGCTTTATCAATCATATTTTTAATCAATTCTAGATGTCCAGGTGTTGGTGGGTTCATTCTTACAAAAGAAAAAATAAATGTATTATCAGGTGTATAATTTATACTCATATATATCAATTATAAATAAATTTTTCAATTAAACTAATCCATTCTTTAAGTATATTTTCATTTTCGTATATATTATGATTCCCATTTAAAATTAGTTGATTTTTACAAACGCATTCAGATAAATTTTTGTCTAACATATTATCATGATATTCACTACACGATTTTAAATAATCAATAGGAATATTATCTTCGCCATCTCTATTTCTAGTAGCAATTCTTTGATGACACGTTTCAGGTTCTGCTTTAACATAAACAATTTTATTGATAGGAAATTCATCTGCAAATGTATTAAACCAATTAATATATATCTGATAATTAATATGTTCTATTTTTTTAGTATCATACAACATCTTTGCAAAAACCATTTTATCTGTAAATAAACTTCTTTCAGTAATTATAATAAATTTAGATGGTTTTGAACCAGAACTTAAGCTAGTTTTTTGAATTTCCAAATGTATTCCATTGATTGTGTCTTTTAATAATTTTAAGCGAGAAATATAGGCCATCATTTGGAATGAAAACGAATATTTTTCTTGATTATCGTAAAATTTATGTAAAATTGTAATGCCATTTTCATCTTTAATTTTACTCCATTCATCAATAGGTTCTTTTAAGAATATGATATGCGTATTATCTTTAAAATGATTTTTAAGATTAGCTAGTAATGTGGACTTACCAGATCCAATATTACCTTCTATGGAAATAATTTGAATTTCGGGATTCATGATATGTATTATTTGTAGATTATATTTATATATTTATTTTTTATATCAATTTTATTAAATAAAAAAATTGATATAAAAATAAATATAAAGCTAATAGCATATTATTAACTAATCAACCAAACGAAATGGACTTAAAACAACGTAAACTTAACAAATCTGAATGGGATTCTATTGAGGTTCCTGTTTCTACCAATGAAATATCAGTATTAAAATTGATTATATCAGGTTATCGTGATGTAATGACAAGAATTAATAAAAATAATTCTATCTTTACATATTTAAAGATAGAATTTTCAGAAAAAATGGAAGATTATATTTACAATAGATACTTACGGAAAAGAAGTGAATTGATTGAAAATAAATTATTGGAATTAGACCCAAGTTATAAAAAAATGAAAATTGATGCAAATATAAAACCTAATTCTTTAGATAGAGCAAGATTGGAACGATTTGATGAAGAAACAATTAAAAATAATGATGTTTATGAAATTTTGTTAATCGAACATCTTGAACATTTATTTACAGCAAAAAATTCAATGAATACAAAATTATTTCATTTTCATTATTATACTCTTTATAAACTTATTAGAAATAATATTATTAGATTAAATAGACATATTATAAATTTGGTAAAAATTGTTATTGATAAATTTACAGATGAAATAGATAAATCAATTATTATAGGAAATGCTGTAGAATTTATTGAGAAAAACGAAAATTTATTGAAATATAGTGATTTAGTTTTGTATGAACATCAAAAAGAAATATTTACATTAATTAAAAGTGAAAGACCAAAATTGATATTATATATGGCTCCAACTGGAACAGGAAAAACGTTGACACCAATTGCACTTTCAGAACAGAGAAAAATTATATTTGTTTGTGCAGCAAGACATGTAGGATTAGCATTAGCAAGAGCGGCTATTTCTGTAAATAAAAAGATTGCTTTTGCGTTTGGGTGTTCAAGTGCAGATGATATTAGATTGCATTATTTCGCAGCAAAAGAATTTACAAGAAATAAACGGAGTGGTGGAATAAAAAAAGTTGACAATTCTGTAGGTGATAATGTTGAGATAATTATTTGCGATATTAGGTCTTATTTGCCTGCTATGTATTATATGCTAGCATTCTTCCCTGCAGATAATATTTGTACTTATTGGGATGAACCAACTATTACAATGGATTATGATGAACATGAATTTCATAAGACGATTAGAAAAAATTGGAAGAATAATGTAATTCCAAATGTAGTTTTATCATCTGCTACTTTACCTAAAGAAAACGAATTAACAGAAACAATTCCTGACTTCTTAAATAAATTTCCTGGTGCTGAAATCTGTAATATTGTTAGCCATGATTGTAAAAAATCTATTCCAATTGTTAATAAAGATGGATTTGTTGTATTACCGCATTATTTGTCAAGTAATTATGATGAAATGTTAACAATAGCGAATCATTGTAGAAATTATTTAACTTTATTAAGATATTTTGATTTGAAAGAAGTAGTTGAGTTTATTACATTTGTAAATAAAAATAATTATGCGAATAATAAAATGCGATTGGATAGACATTTTGATGATTTAGATTCTATTAATATGAAAAATATAAAAGTTTATTATGTAGAAATGCTAAGAAATATTAATCATTCAACTTGGCAAATTATATATACACATTTTCAAGAAAGCAGAAGACCAAGAATTTTGGACAATCAAAATGTAGATACAAAAGGCAGCAGAATTTATAGATCTAAGAGTTTAGGTCCTGGTGTTAGTGGTGTTAGTGGTGTTAGTGGTGTTAGTGGTGTTAGTGGTGTTAGTGGTGTTAGTGGTGTTAGTTCAATATCTTCAAATTCTTTGGCAGGAAAGCCTATTTCAAGACTCGTATCTGAACAAATTATTAGTTCAAGAATTTCAGAACCAGTTCCTCAAGGAACATCGGGTGTTTATGTTACAACTAAGGATGCTTATACTTTAACAGATGGACCAACCATATTTATTTCGAATGAAATTGAAAAAATAGCAAAATTTTGTGTTCAACAAGCAAATATTCCAAGTGCTGTTATGGATGAACTCATGAATAAAATTGAATATAATAATATTATTAATAAAAAAATTTATGATATTGAGGTTGAAATAGATGTTGTAAAAGAAGGTATTGAAGTAAAGGTAAAGAATTCAGTTAATGCTTTTCATGGAGGACAACAGATTAAAGGTAGAACTAAGTCGAATAAAGATCCTAAAAAATTAAGCAAGGATATTCCAGATGAATTACAAAATAAAGGATCGCTTAACAAAATGACTCAGGAGATAAATAGTTTAAGGGCATTGATTAAACGAGCATCATTGAATGACACATTTGTTCCCAATAAAAAACAGCATCTAGAAAAATGGGCGCCTGACATGAAGGTTTCAAACGCATTTACTAGTTCGATTGATGAGCAAGTAGTCGCAGATATCATGGCATTAAATGGTGTTGATAATTTATGGAAAATTCTACTTATGATGGGAATTGGTGTATTTATTAATCATGACAGTATCACTTATACTGAAATCATGAAAAAACTTGCTGACGAACAAAAATTATATATGATTATTGCATCAAGTGATTACATTTATGGAACAAATTATCAGTTCTGTCATGGTTTCTTGAGTAAAGATTTAAATTTGACGCAAGAAAAAGTAATTCAAGCTATGGGTCGTATTGGTAGAAATAATATTCAACAAACTTATACAATTAGATTTCGCGATGATTCCCAGATTGCTAAATTATTTACATCAGAAACAGAGAAACCGGAAGTTAAAAATATGAATATATTATTTAATTGCACACGAGTCAAATATGAAAATGGCAATTATATTGAAATTCCGGACGAAGATATTATTGTAGATGAATTAGACGAAGCTGTAGACGATGATTTTAACCCGTATGAAAATACAGAAGAACAAGTAGAAATTGCGGAAGATGTAGTAGATGATACTTAGATAAATGTAAAAATTGAATAGGAAATATAGTTTTAATTTGTATTTATTGATAATTTAGAGCCTAATTCTTTATAATAATAGTTATTATACGGAATATTGTTTAATAGCGATTTTGTAAGCGTTTTATCACTAATTTTTAGTTCGCGGATACAATCATATTTACATACAAACTCCCTCACTAATACTAAATTTAGATCATATTGTCCAATTCCATTTTTATATAATAGTGGTTGGCTGTTTTTTTCTTCAAAATTAGAAATGAGTTCTGAATCACAATTGTCATATAACATATAATAATGATTGTTTGTTATGGAGTTATTTTTAACTGGATTATCTAATGCTGATAGACTTTGATATCCATTTAACTTAGCAGCCGTTTTTCTGTCTAAATATACATTCAATATTTCTGATTTATCTGCGTTTAATTTGGCGATATATCCAACATTTTGTGAATGGGTTTGTTTTGTTGGCTGGATTTCATGAATAATATTTGGGTCTAGGTTTCTCTCTACCAATAGCCATCGAAATCCACAGTAAATAGTATTTTCTTCAACCGCCTTTGTTATACTAGGTCGTTTAATATTCTTGTCTTCATTCATAGATTCCGTTACAGATTCATATACTTTAACTAATTGCAACGTTTCTGGATTGATTTTTTGAAGTCGTGGTCCTAAGTGCGGCATTTGTTGATTGAAACCTGTTACCACTTTGGTTTCTTGTGAATTTAGTTTGTTAAGGATTAATTGAATAGAATTCTCGAGAGAAGTAACTTTATTTGTCAATAATTTATTGGTGTGAACGAGTTCTTTTAATAATGCATCATTATTATTAATAATTTGACCGCTATTGTTTAATTTTAAATTTTCAATTTCCAATAACAATTCTCTTACTTTGTAATTATAGTTATCAATATTTTCATTAATAATTTTTAATAATGTTTGGTATGTTAGAGTAGTGCCAATTAAAAACAATTCATTTTCTTTTTCGTGATCAATTAAATTACTTACTTTGGTTGGATGAATGTCTTTATGTAAATGCAAAAATTGTTCAAATTCGTGAGATTTATGTACTTGAAAACAATCTAATAATAGACATTCTTCGTATTTTGACTTATGTTCAGAATATCTATTTTGTATTCCTTTTCTTGACTCGCCGATTTTTACAATATATGTTCCATTTTCAAAAGTTTTTACTTTTATAATATAAACTAATGGTCCTGATGTTGCATATTCTTTTAATAAAAACTTTTCATTATCTAATTCTTTTTGTTTAATTAATTTCTCTTCTGTTTCTTTATTTTTAATGTCTTCAATTTTTTGTAGTTGATTTTTTAATTCTTCACATTCTTCTTTTGTTATTTCAAACATAATATTCTCTAATTTAATAAAATAATCATGAATTTCATCAGCTTTTTTTGTTCCTGCTTTTAAACAGAATTTCTTAAATGTTTCAACATTTAACATAATAATTTCTTTATTATGACCTCCTCTAGCATCTTTTTTTGCTCCACCAACTTGTGGAGCAAAAATTTTATAATCTTTGTTAATATAAAAATTTTTGTCTATTACTCTTTTAGCTGCATCTTTTTGACTAAAATCTAACCATTTCCATACATTATCTAAATCAATAACAAAATCATTCTTAGAGTCATACTTTAAATAGCAGTAAAAACTTGATAAAAATAGTTGTTGTTCATAATTTGTAAAATTGTTTTTTATCTTTTCAACTAATTTGCTCTGGTAATCACCTGAAAACTTTGTGATAGGATTGCTTTCGATGAGATTTACAATATCTACGCTCATTTTATAATTATATTAATGTGATATCTCTATATTGATTTTTGCTTTTAATATTAAAATTCAATAATGATGTAATTAGTATTGACAATATTTAATATTAAAATATAAAATACACACGATATAAGGTGTTTAGTTGGAGTAAGCGAGGCCGCCCATACCACTCATGATACGCAAGACGTTGTAGTTGGTAGCATATACACGAACCTTGGCAGTCTTGGTGCCTTCAACAGTGGCGTTAGACAACACCAATTGAAGAGTGGCGTTATCAATTCTGGAGAAGTTGCATGTGCCGCTTGGTTGGTGTTCTTCGGGGCGAAGAGCGAAAGAGTATACGTTAATACCTTCATCAGGGGTGCGGGTATGAGCTTGGTAAGGTTGAACCCAAGAGAAGTAGGTTCCTTCACGCTCAGAGAAGCGATCTTGGCCGTTAAGTTGGAGCTTAGCGGTGACGACAGGGTTTTGGCCCCAGCAGTGCATGTCAAGGGAAGTTTCAGAAAGGACGAAAGTGCCAGCATCAGAAACTCCAGAGTTCTCAAGGTGAGGAGAGTCAGTTCCAGATGAAAGAGCAGCAATGGTGGCAGCGTCAAGACCAGCAGTGTTTAAGACGTTTTGGACACCGCCAAGGTTAACCTCGTTGTAAGGGTTAGAAGGTCCGTGCCAGTAACCAGTGAAACCAGGGAATTGGGCAGAAGGTTGGTAATCAAGAGCACCAGCATCTTGGAAGAGACCACGAGCATCGATGTAAGCGCGAGAATCAGCAGCAACAGAGGCAGGACCTCCGAAAGCATGGATAGCGTTAGGAAGAGCATCGATGGCATCAGTGTAGTTGAAAGGTTGAGCACCAAGAACCTTGAATAAGAGAGCATCACAAGTTAAGGATGAGCAGTAGTCAACGTTTTGGTCAGGTTGAACAACCCAGATGAGCTCCTTAACAGGATGGTTGAAGTTGAGCTTAATCTTGTTAGAAGAAGAACCAACAGACTCATCACCTGTGAATTGGAGTTGAGTAATCAAGTACTCGTGAGGGTTTTGGGCCATTCTGCGGCGTTCATCAGTGTCAAGGAAGACATAATCAACGTAGAGTGAGGCAGCAACCAAAGATTGGTTGTAGGCAATAGTGGCAGGGACAGGGCGTCCAACAGCGTATTGACCAGAAGCTCCAGAGTAAGGGTTGGAGTTGCAGTTTAAGGTGGTAACAGCCCATAAGCACTCATCAATAGGTCTGATATCAAGGTTAATCTTGACTTCGTGGTATTGAAGAGCAATCAAAGGAAGGGCAAGACCAGGGTTGGTGCAGAACCAGAATTGAAGAGGGACATAAAGGGTAGTCTCAGGAAGAGCATTACGAGGAGCGCAAACTTGACGAGGAGCCAAAGAGTCACAAGGAGATTCTACATCAGAGAAAGAAGGATCAGTGATGAAGGTAAGTTGAGTGGTGTTACCAATCATCTTGAAGTAACCACGTTGTTGTTCAGCAGTTGTGGTCAATTGACCCCAGATGTGCATCCAGTCACCATATTGGCGATCAATTCTTTGACCACCAATTTCGACTTCAACTTGAGCAATTAATTGCTCACCAGGGAAATCAAGCCAACGGGCATATACACCAGTATTTTGACCACTGGAGTAGTTTCCGAGACCCATAAGTTGGTTGATCTCAGGAAGAGTAACTTGTAAATAAGTGCGGTAAGCAAGATCTCCGTTTCTGGAGATAACACATTGGACACGACGACCGAAATCAGCTTGACCGTTAAAAGTTTGTTCGATTGATTCGATGGCAAAGTTAGTGTATCTACGATAAGTAACTTTCCAGAAAGTAATTTGAGGATTACCAGTAAGGTAAACATCTTGAGCGCCATAAGCTACGAGTTGCATTAATCCACCTCCCATTTTATAATATGGCTAAAGAAAAAAAATTTTTAGAAATAAAATAAATTAATTTAATTAAATTAATTTATTTTTATTTAATTTAAATATTTTAACTATGAAAAAATTTATTTAAATCTAAATTGGTCTTCATAAATTTCATCAAATACGAGTTCTCTAGCACTTCTTTTTTACCTTCATGATTTTTTAAGAATACATAAGAATCGCCACGTTTTTTAACAGACCATCCTTGTTCTATAGAGTTAAAAAGAAGAAGCATTTTTTGGAACTTTATTGCGTCTATCTTTAAATCTTCATTTTCTAAATCTTTTAAGGAGTCTAGATTTATTTTAAATTCCATTTAATGTATTTTAATAAAAGTTTAATTTATTTTGAACTTATTATCTGTTTAAGATTTTTCGTCTATAAAATCTAGAATAATGTAGTCCTTCTGTTTCTAAAATTTTTATACTGCTTTTAACAATCTCTCCGTAATCGTTTGAATAATATATATTTTTAATTTTATAACCTTTCTTTTGTGGTAATGTTTTCATAGTTTGAATACAATTAGCACAAGGCTTTGAACTTTGTATTTTATTATTTTTAGAAAATCTTATAACAAGTAAATTAATTGGTTCTAATTTTTTCTTTTTATCTAATGGTTTAAGTTTATTAATAGCATCATGTTCAGCATGAATACCAGGTTGGATACCATTAATATCTCCCATTGTATTAAACCCAAAACTTAAAATATTAGCCTTTTTCAAAACGTTTTTGTTTGCCTTGTAAAACACATGACGCATGATTATAATTTCCGCACAAACAAGATGAAATTCTTGATTCTCCGTTCTCAAATAGAGAAATATCAGAATCACACGGCAAACAGAATCGCTTCAAAAACAAAGTATCAAGTATTTGAGACATTTTAATTTGTGTAATATAATATTATAGCTATATAATCTTTTCAATTTTATTTTTTATTTAAATTAAATAAATAATTTATATATATTATAAATTAAATAAAAACCATTTAAAATATAAAAAGAGGTATGATATCTTTTAAACCGAAATCAAATAAAAAAATTAAATTCAACAAAAAATCAGCAGTCACACTCGATACAAAACATAAGGAATTTTTACATGAATTTTCGCAAGATGAAAACACTATTTTAGATTATAAATATGAAATACATAAATTAAAACAAAAATTAAATAATGAAAATGAAACAATCTCAATAGAAGAAAAATTAGAGTTTATGGATAGGATTTTAGAATTAAAGGAAGCTGTAAAACACATACAAAATAAAAAAAAAGATTATTTACTTGATAATTCAAAATATATTTTTGAATATTTTGAAAACAAAAAAAATATTTCAAGTGGTATAAAATCTCAAACAAATTCTAATAAATCAAATGCTGTTAATAAATTTTTTAAAATAAAAGAAATTGATAATGAAATTAATTTAATACAAAATGATAATAATAATATTGTTTTAAAATATTTGAGCAATGTTAGTGATGATTTTTTAGATATTAATAATTTTGTATATCAGACAGATATATGTCAAGTATGTAAAAAAGGCGAGTTAATTCCACTTGAAGATGAAGGTATAATGGTTTGTAATATCTGCTCAAGAAGTATTCCATATCTTATTGAAAATGAAAAACCATCATATAAAGAACCACCAAAGGAGGTTTGCTTTTATGCTTATAAACGAATAAATCATTTTAAAGAAATATTAGCACAATTTCAAGGTAAAGAAACAACACAGATTCCTTTAGATGTTATTGAAAATATTAAATTACAAATTAAAAAAGAGAGAATTGAATTATCTCAAATAACAAATATAAAAACAAAAGAAATACTAAAAAAATTAGGATATAATAAATATTATGAGCATATACCATTTATAAAAGATAAATTGGGTATTAAACCACCAATTATGTCTCCTGAATTAGAGGAGACTTTATGTAACCTTTTTGTTGAACTTCAATCACCTTATTCAAAATTTTGCCCAGATGATCGTGTTAATTTTTTAAATTATTACTATACAGCATATAAGCTATGTGAATTATTAGGCGAAGAAAAATATTTAGAACATTTTCCAATGTTAAAAGATCCAGAAAAAAGAATGGAACAAGATATAATATGGAAAAAGATTTGTAAAGAATTAGATTGGGAATTTATACCTACTATTTAATATTTATAATTTATATACAATTAAATTATAAATTATTATGATCTATATGGAAAAAGTTTTAATATATTAGTGTTATAAATTGAATAATTCGGGTCATAACTATTAGATCCTACTCCATTACCAAAACACATACCTCCTTTTTGTTTGCGACTTTTGCCATTATATTTGCGTGCCTTTCTACCTTTTTTTGTTTTACTATAAGTTTTGTGTTTTCTACCACCAAAAGAATTTTCTCTTGTTGTGTTAACTGAATCATTTGTTAAATTTCCCAAATCTGATAAATGTAAAGAGCCTTGTGAAACGCGACTATCGTCTAAATCTGATAGATGTAAAGAACCTTGTGAAACGCGACTATCGTTTAAATCTGATAGATGTAAAGAACCTTGTGAATTGCGAGTATCGTTTAAATCTGATAGATGTAAAGAACCTTGTGAATGATTAATACCATTTAAGTATGAAATATCTCCAATCGTTGTATTCATTGATTCATCTAACTCATGTTCATCATCTGAAGTATCTGAAATACCTGAAATATTCAAACCATTGTTTTCATTATTTTGAATGTCTTGAATTAGTTCTTGTGGTGTAAAATTAGCACCTGTATCTGGATTTATTCGATTTAAACTTAATTGAATAATATTTAATCCAAGACCTGTATTAAAAAGAATTTGAATATCATTTTCTGTAAACCCTAACGACAATAATTGTTGGGTTTCTTCTTGTGTAAATGTTCCGCCAACCATTTTTTTATAACTTCGTCCAGCTTTGCTAGTTTTTTTTCTATAAGATTTAGGTTTTAGCCGTCTTAATTTTTTACGAGATTGTTTCGCCATAATATATTATTATTAGATTTAAATATATTATGTTATTTAAAATCCACCAGGGAACCTGACCAAGTTGGCACCGATACCGAAACCAGCACCAGATCTAGCAGTTACACCCATAGATGGAACATAAGTATCAAGAATACTAAATGTAGCAGCAGCAGTTAAAGCAATTAAAACAATTTCCTCAATGTTTAAAGAACGTTTAGGAATAGCATAAGCCGCAATAGCTACCATCAAACCTTCAACAAGATATTTGATAATTCTCTTAACAAGTTCGCCAACGTTTATTAATCCGTGCATTATATTAATTGTTAAGAAAAAATTTATTAATTGCGATAAAAAACTTAAAAATAAATAATTAAATTATTTAAATGGATAGTTCTAAATCTTCCAAGAAGTGTGGTTTTGAGAGAAAACAAAAAAACGGTAAAGAAAATCCTAAATATATTGATTTGTTAGAAGAAGACAAACCTATTGCAAATCAAAAATTTGTATGTATGTCTTTTTGTTCTCCAGAAAAAATTTTAAAACAAAAAGAAATTTTCTTTTTTGAAGAATTCCTAAAGAACTGGGAGTTTAATAAGTCTATGGAAAAATTTCTACAATTTATTAACTTTATATCTTTTAAGTATAATATATCGTTTGAAGATTTAAATAATGATTTTAGAGAATTTGTTCAAGAAGAGAAAAATAATCTAGCTAATTCAAACTTGGCTGACGATTATAAAACATATTTAGATAAACATGAAGATGATCTTCAAAAGAAATTTGATATTGAAAATAGTTTTCAAACAAACACAAGAGGTCTAAAGATTAGAGGCGTTTACCCTACTCAAGAAGAAGCTGAATTAAGATGTAAAATGCTAAGAGAAATTGATCCTAATCACGATATAATGGTTGGTCCAGTTGGCATGTGGATGCCTTGGGACCCTGAAGCATATAAGACAGGTCGTGTTGAATATATGGAAGAGGAATTGAACCAATTAATGCATGAAAAACAAAAGAATGAATCTAATGCTAAGACTGCTTTTGAACAACGCGTTAAAGAGACTAAACAAAAGGCTATTGAGGAAAATATTAAGAATGCTGAAAAGTCTGGTAATACTTTATCTCAAACTATTGATGAACAAGGTAATTTGATTGGTGTAAATAATTCTAGCACTCAGGAATTCGCATTAGGAGAACAAGAAAATATCTCAACTGCTGATATTTGTAAGGAATTGTTTGAAGGTGAAAATATTGTTGTTGGAAAGAGTGATTATGGTCAAAGTCAATTACAATCTGGACCATTTGCTAAAAAATAAACTTTATTAATTAGTATTTAAACATTTAATAATATTACAAATATGAAAATTTGTTATATTATTTCTACTTGTGATAAATATTTAGATACACGTGTAAAATATCAAATGGAAACTTTTTTAAACGATATTGACAAAAATGATATTTTTTATTTAACATCAAAATCTAATATTGAAAAGAGATATTTTGGTTGGAATTGTATGGATGATGAAAAAAATATTACATGGAAATATATACATTTTTTTTATAATATGAGTAATATTCTTGAATATGATTGGTATATTTTTGTAGATGATGATACATTTATTTTTATTGATAGACTTAAATTATTATTAACAAAATATAACAAGGATGATTTTTATTATATTGGTAATGAACTAGATCATATTAAAAAAGATTTTTGTCTCTATATGTCTGGCGGAGCAGGTTATGCCATATCTAATGGATTATATAAAATTTTATACAACCATGTTAAATGTAATGGAATAAATAATTCATATAAACATTGGTGTGATGATTTATGTATTGGATTATGGATTAATGAACTTAAAAATAAATATAACATTATACAAATTGACAATAAAAATTTTTTAATAGATCCACATAAAAATCATGATGACTTAAATAATGCTATAACTATACATAGAACTATGACGGAAGAAGCTAATAGGTTTTATTATAATATAGCAAAACAAAATAAAAAAGAAAAAAATAATATTGAAGTAAATAATATAAAAGAAGATACCACATTTGTTATTGTAACTGATTTAAATTATTTCAAAAAAGCAAAAAGAACTATTATTGATTTAAGAAGCAAGGGAAATTGGCAAAAAGATATTGTTCTTATAACAGTTGATTTTACATTGAATAATAATTTTAAGGATTTTTATAATATTATTGAAGTTAAATTTAATCAAATTGATAAATCAGAACTTTTGAATAAAATAGGAGAAAATGGGTTTTCTAATTCAGATAAGAGAGAAATTATAAAATTAAACCAATGGGAAAAATTACATGTATTTGATGATTATTTTATGAAATGGAAACGTGTAATATTTTTGGATGCTGGTTTACGAGTTTTAGATGATGTTAAATATTTGTTGGAATTAGATTATAAAGGTAAGATTCTTGCTCCAAAAGACGGTAGTTACAATGATTATAATTTATTTAAATGTCAGTTAAGTTATGATAATCAAGATATCATAGAGAAAGTTAAAAAAGATTTTGGAGAGAATATTTTAAATGAAAATTATTTTTTAAATTCTATTTGGATATATGATACAAATATTTTACGGTTATGTGATAAAAATCAAATGATAACAGCTATGAATACTTATACTTTATGTAGAACAAATGAAATGGGAGTAATGAATCTTTTATTAAGATTTAAATATAATTTATGGGAAGCATTTCCAGTTAAGACTTCTTCTTATAAATTTTTATTTGATTGGTGTGAATTAAATAATCCAAATACAAATTGGAAGGATTATTGTTTAATAAAATATCCAGTAACAATTTCATTTGATGATTGTTAAATAATACTATAATAGTCATTTATTATATTATTATTTTTATATATATTCCTCATTTTTTGTAGGACATATTCCTTTCATTTCTGCTGTTTAGTTATAGTATCCCATCTTGCTAATAACTAATTTGAAACAATTTCACTATTACGCCTTTTCCATGTTGATGACATGATACTCTATTTGACAAATCATTTGTATCCTTGAATTTAATTACGGATAATTATTGCGGCTTTCAATTTTTATACAGATATCCATGTGTGATGATTATTACTATATTCTTAAATATCATTTATAGTATATTGTGTGAGGCCTTAATTGTTGAACTAAATGTTTGTCAGCGAGATTCGTATAATTTTGCGAGTGAAGTGGTATCCTTCGTATAGTATTAATTTTCTTTATCACTATTACGAACATTTCGATAATATTCCTCACGTTGTTCTTCTTTAACCTTGTTAATTTTCATGATATTTTCTTCTAAAGGTTTTATTTTTTGTTTACTATATTCTTTAGGAATTATATAACGTCTATAATATATAGTTTTTTCATCAGGTTGCGGTCTAACTATAGGAGCATCTTGGCTAACTTTAGGTTCTACACTTACTACTGCAAACCCCATCATTCTTTTTATCAGCGTCCACATATTTTTAAATATATTTATTTTTACGGACATTACACCTTTTTACATTTCAAACGCTGATTTATTTCTAAATCAATTTTTTATAAAATATAAAATACAATAGTAAGGAATTTCACATTACGATTTCCTAAGTTAGCACTTTCCACAAACGCCGTTTTTATATAATGAAAGCTAAGTTTTACCACTTAGTCGTCTTTTTAACGCTAATTTTTGGTCCTGCACCCCTCTTTTTTGTTTGGTTAGGGTCATATTGTTCTTCTTGTTGCTCATCTGGTAATCCTTTAGATAATTCCCAGAATTCTTTAGAACCAAGACGAAAATCATTATGATTATCAGCTTTATACCAAAAAACTTGGTCTTGTAATTTATTAGATTTAGAATTATTGTTAATTACAAGACATTCGTAATTTTCAGTACATTGATCCATTACTTGACAAAAAGACTCAAAGGTTGGAAACATTCCAGCATAATTATCATATATTCGTTTCCTATTTGCAATGTAATTTTCCCTCAAAATAAAAACATAATCTATATTGGTTCTCAGTGTGGGAGGAATTCCTAAAGGGTATTGCATTGTAATAACTAACATGACCTTCCAGTGTCTCCCGTTCATAAATAGAAGACGCATTAATTTATCACGAGACCATGTATTATCATATAAACAATCATCTAAAATAACAAATGCTCTAGGGTCAATTGATGATCTTTTATACATTTCTATTTCTTTTTTGACTTGATTTAATACAGTCCTTTGTCGTTTTAATATATTTTCAATAATAGCTGAATTGTATTCATTATGAATGAATAATCGAGGTACCATTTTTCCATAAAATCCATTACCTTCTTCTGTTCCTGAAATAACAGTTCCAATAGGAATTTCTTGTTGATAATATAATAAATCTCTAACCAAAAATGATTTTCCAGTATCACGCTTACCAATTAAGACTACAACAGGTCCTTTATTTTCAGTTGCTTTAAATTGAATACTTTTCATATCAAATTTTTTAAGCTCTAGACTCATTTCTATAATATTAAAAAAAGAAAATATAATACAAAATAAACGCTATTAGATTTTCCTAAATTAAACGAGTAATTTGAATTACAAAGAAGCTTTTAGAAATATAAATTAAATATATTTTTCAAATAATAAGTTAAAAATAGATTTAATTTATATTTTAATTGACTAAAGATGATAGCTATAAATTATCAGAAAAGAAAAAATATTGATCTATTTAAATGTTTTGAAGAACCCACCTCCCTTTTTCTCTCTAAAACACAAAATTATATACCAATTTATACAAGATTTTTTACCTTAAATGATACAAATTATAATAGTATTAATCTAAATAATAAATGGTTTATATCAAATATTAATTCTGAAGGGAATATTGAAGACAATGATAATCTTTTTATGTGTAAAGTAAAAAATATAGATACTAATAAGGTAAAAGAAAGAGAAGTATTCTTCAAAATGGCTCCTTTATTAGACCCATATAAATACCTGATTGGTAAATATGATATTACAAATTCAACCCTGTTTAATTTACCAAAATTAAATTCAAATACAGAAGATTGTAATTCTAAATTTATTGATGTAAATAACTCAGCTTATGTTGATGGTTTATTTTTATTTTTATCAAGTCAATTAAGAAACACATATAGATTTATACATGGTGTTGACTATTATGGTTCTTTCTTGGCTATTAAAAATGAATTTAAAATAAATGTTTTTGATGATATTGATTATTTGAATAATTCAGATTTTTTCAATAAAAATAAAAATATATTATTTAAAGTAGATAACTATGAACATCTGTTTCAACAAGAACAAACAAAATTAAAACCATTAAATATTGGTAATAATATTAGTTTAAATTCTTTAAAATCAGTTGATAATGAAATGTTTAATGATGTGTTTGATGAATGTAATAGTTCAATTGATTTAAAAGACTTATCATTAGATTTAGTTGATATAACAAATGTATCATTAATAACGGAACATCAATTAACTTTAAAATCTAATTCAACTTGTTCATCACGCTCATCACATACAAATGATGGTGATTTAGATGATGATTGTGAAAATTGTGATAAAGTTTGTGAGGTATTTGATTTAAGTTCTGAAAAAAATAGTAATAATAGTTTACAAGAAGAAAATTATAATAATGAAGAAGATGAAGAAGATGAAGAAGATGAAGAAGATGAAGAAGATGAAGAAGAGAAAATAAATGTATTTATACCAAAATTTCCTGTTCAAGTTATTGGAATGGAATATTGTGAAAATACTTTTGATAATTTAATTTTAACTAACGAATTAACTAATGAAGAATGGTATTCAGCATTTATGCAAATTATAATGATTCTTATAACATATCAAAAAGTATTTAATTTTACACATAATGATTTACATACAAATAATGTAATGTATAATCAAACTGACAAAAAATATTTGTATTATTGTTATAAAAAGAAGTATTATAAAGTTCCTACATTTGGAAGAATGTTTAAAATAATTGACTTTGGTAGGAGTATTTTTAAATTTGATGGTAAAATATTTTGTAGTGATAGTTTTCAAACAGGCGGAGATGCTGCCACTCAGTATAATACAGAACCTTATTTTAATGATAAGAAACCCAGATTAGAGCCAAATTATAGTTTTGACCTATGTAGATTAGCATGTTCAATTTTTGATTATGTTATTGATGATTTTGAAGAAATGAAAGATTTAAGTAAAATTGTAGACCCGATCAAACGCTTAATTTTTGAATGGTGTTTAGATGATAAGGGAATAAATATGCTCTATAAAAATAATGGTGTAGAGAGATATCCGGAGTTTAAATTATATAAAATGATAGCAAGATGTGTTCACAATCATACACCGCAAGCTCAATTGGAACGTGTTGAATTTGATAATTTTAAATTTAGTGGAGATATTAAGAATATGGATGATGTTATTAATATAGATTTAATTCCATCACATATTTAGATTTATTATTTTTTTGTAAAATCCATAATAGATAATATTTATATATATATTATGGATAATAAATTTGGATTTATTATAACTAGACATGTTAATTCTTATAAAACAAATAAATATTGGAATAATTGTGTAAAATTAATTAGAAATTTCTATCCTTTGAGAAAAATTGTAATTATTGATGATAATAGTAATTATGAATATGTTAGTTCAGAATTTAATTATAGTAATATAGAAATTATTCAATCTGAATTTCCAGGCAGAGGTGAACTTCTGCCTTATTATTATTTTTTAAAGAATATATTTTTTGAAAATGCTATAATTATACACGATAGTGTTTTTTTTCATAAACGTATTCCTTTTGAAAAATTTTATGGTATAAATGTAATGCCTTTGTGGTTTTTTCATTCAGATAAAGAAAATGTTGAGAATACAAAAAGAATTGTGAAACATCTTAAAAATAGTATTTTAATAGATAATAAAGTTTCAAAAGATTTTTACGTTCTTGGAATGAATACTGATAAATGGTATGGATGTTTTGGTGTTCAA
>Ga0255219_1000065_pt1 | contig 29903 bp, 29 predicted proteins | sample Miss_Colum_RepA__FD_183037 | JGI IMG/M metagenome (GOLD analysis project Ga0255219, IMG submission 183037) | Freshwater microbial communities from Mississippi River, Louisiana, United States - Miss_Colum_RepA_8d | ecosystem: Environmental > Aquatic > Freshwater > River | place: USA: Louisiana...
TGCTTAATTATCGATGACTTTGAATGATATTAAAAAAGCGGTAGTTGAGGCGCTTGAAGACATAAAGGCGTTTGATATAGAAGTCATTGACGTAAGAAAAATTACAACTGTGACTAGTTTTATGGTGATTGCGAGCGCCAATTCAATTAGACAAACAAAAGCGCTTGCTCATAATGTTTGTGAAAAAATGAAGTCTCTTAATATTCATATCAATGGTGTTGAAGGTGAAAAAGAAGGGGAATGGGTTCTCGTAGACGTCGATGATGTGATTGTTCACATTATGCTTCCTACGACACGCGCCTATTACAATCTTGAGCAGTTATGGATTGAGCCCTCTAAAAAGCAATCTACTAAAAAAATTAGTTCGCTTCATTGAAGATTAAAATTATTTCAATTGGCAATAAAATGCCAGCCTGGATTAACGAAGCTTTTGATAGCTATATTTCAAGGCTTGATCGCGACTTTACTCTTCAGCTTATAGAAATCAATCCTAAAAAAAAATTTGATTCTATAGAGCAAAAAAAAATGAGTGAGGCTGAAAGAATTTTATCTCATCTCGATAAGGAATTTTTAATTGTGCTTGATGAAAAAGGACTCCAATTCACATCACAAGAGCTCGCTCAAAAATTAAAACATTGGTCAGAGCATTTTAAACATATTACTTTTGTAATCGGCGGCGCAGACGGTGTTCATGAAGATATTCTTCACAAAGCTAATCTCGTCTGGAGTCTCTCTAAATCAACTTTTCCTCATGCATTTGTTAGAGTCTTAATTGCAGAACAACTCTATCGAGCACACTCGATATTAGAAAATCACCCCTATCATCGTGAATAAAAAATTTAACAATTCACTCGTTTGGTTTAGAAGAGATTTACGTGATTATGATCATGCCGCCCTATCTTTTGCGCTGCAAGAATCTAATCACGTGTTTTGTATTTTTATTTTTGATAAAGAAATTTTAAACGCCCTAAAGAATAAACAAGATAGACGTGTTGAATTTATTTGGGAAAGCGTTAAAGAGCTTAAGGAAAGTCTTATAGAAAAAAATTCTGATCTAATTGTGGCCTATGATTTTGCTTCCGATGCTATTTCTCGAGTAATTGATGAATTCAAAATTGAGGCAATCTATACTAATAGAGATTATGAGCCTCAGGCTATTAAGCGAGATGCGGCAATAAAAAATCTTGCCATTAAAAAAAATATTGCATTTTATGATTTTAAAGATCAGGTAGTTTTTGAAAAAAATGAAATTCTCACAGCACTCGCAAAACCCTATACCGTTTTTACGCCCTACAAAAATAATTACTTAAAAAAACTTAGCATAACTACACTGCCTCGCTTTGATACTGAGCCCTTTATCAAAAATCTTTCTCAATTTAAATCTACCCCTATGATAACGCTTAAAGATATGGGTTTTCATTTCACTGATCTCGATCAAATTAAAATTCACACAGGGATGACGGGAGGAAAGTTATTGGTCGAAGATTTTAAAAAGAGAATTGCACTTTATAAAAAAACACGTGATTTTCCTTCAATCAAAGGTGTTTCTTATCTATCTGTCCATTTACGATTTGGTACAGTCTCCGTAAGGCAACTTTTTCGATTAGCTTTAGAGTCATTTAGTGAGGGTAGTGAAACGTGGTTAAATGAATTAATATGGCGCGAATTTTATTTTCAAATTTTATTTCATCGCCCTGATGTAGCCCTCGGCAAAGCCTTCAAGAAAGAATATGAATCGATTGTATTTGAAAATAATCCTAAATATTTCAAAGCATGGACAGAAGGTAAAACCGGTTACCCTATTGTGGATGCTGCGATGAGACAACTTAATCAAACTGGTTTTATGCATAATAGGCTTCGAATGATTGCTGCCTCTTTTTTAGTCAAAGATCTTCTAGTTGATTGGCGATGGGGTGAAGCTTACTTTGCAGAAAAACTAATTGATTTCGATTTAAGCGCTAATAATGGTGGCTGGCAATGGGCAGCTTCTACAGGATGTGATGCTCAGCCATGGTTTAGAATCTTTAACCCTATTACGCAATCTTTAAGATTCGATCCAGAAGGTAAATTTATTAAAAAATACATCCCTGAACTGAGTATTTTTAATGACGATGAGATTCACAGCCCCTGGCTCAGTCAAAATTTTCACAAAATTAACTACCCTCAACCCATTATTGATCATGCATCGCAGCGAATTAAAGCTTTAGCTCTTTATAGACATTCAAAAACATAGAATGTTGTTTTTATGCAACAAAATGGGTGCAAACATAATATTCCAATTAAGTTATAGACATAAAAACAACATTCGTAGATAATTCATTTAACTTAAATGAAGTGGCTTTAATGAAAAAATTCATCCATAGATTTCTCGTCGGAATCCTACTTTCTTGCTTCATGCTTGGTTGTGCTACCCAACAAAATAAAGATCCACTCGAAGGGCTGAATCGAGTAGTTTATAAATTTAATGATGTTGTAGATAAAGCTGCTTTAAAACCCGTAGCTCAAGGCTATCAAGCGATTACTCCAACTCCAATTCAAAAGGGTGTTAATAATTTCTTTAAAAATATCTTTGATGTTGTAACTCTTGTGAACGAAGTATTTCAATTTAAATTTAAGCAAGCAGCTAATACAACAGGTCGGGTAGCTTTAAATACAACCGTTGGAATTCTTGGTTTTTTTGATGTTCATTCAAAAATTGGTGGTGCCCGAACTAAAGAAGATTTTGGTCAAACACTGGGTTACTATGGCTTGGGTAGTGGTGCATATTTAGTTTTACCTTTCCTTGGCCCATCAAGCACTAGAGATGGTATTGGATTCCTAACTGACGCATATTTCTTTAACCCAATTGGTTATATAAATGATGATCCTGCTAAATGGGCTTTAATTGGTGTAGCCGTTATTGATAAACGTGCCGAACTTATGGATGACATCGATATTAGAGATAAAGCTTTCGATCCATATGCATATATGCGTGATAGTTATATGCAAAATAGAGAAAATTTAGTCAAAGATGGATCAGATGAAAATGACAGTGGAGTTAAACCTTATAATATTCCCTTAGGTAACTAGTTTTTCTTCAACTAGAAGCGATACTCATTGTTTCAAGCAAGATCGAGCCAGTGTGCTTCGACCCATTTTTGTAAACATCATTTCCAATCGCAACAATCTGTTTCAACATATCTTTCATATTGCCTGCAATCGTAATTTCTTCAACTGGATAAGCAATCACTCCATCTTCAATCCAATAACCTGAAGCGCCTCGTGAATAATCTCCAGTCACCATATTTAATCCGTGGCCGAGTAGTTCTGTTACAAGCAAACCTTTATGCATTGTTTTAATAAGGCCATTAAGATCTTGATTACCTGTCTTCACAATTAAATTATGCGCTCCACCAGCATTTCCTGTTGATTGCATGCCAAGCTTTTTAGCTGAATAAGAAGATAAAAGATATCCATTAATAATCCCTTGATCAACTAATAATCGAGAATGCGTTGCTACCCCTTCATCATCAAACATAGAGCTTGCGTCTCCACGTAAAATGAAAGGGTCCTCTTCAATAGTCAACTGATCACTTGCTACTTTCTTCCCAAGCGAGTCCAAAAGAAATGAAGATTGACGGTATAAATTACCCCCCGAAATAGCTGAAATAAGAGATGAAATAAGTCCTTTAGCGATTGGTGCCTCAAAAATAACAGGAGCATGGCAAGTATGAATTTTTTTAGCTCCCAATCGAGAAAGTGTTCGGTTTCCAGCTGATCTGCCAACTGAATCAATGGGCTCCAAATCCACAACATGCCTTGCAGATGAATACCAGTAATCTCTTTGCATCATCGATTTTTCTTCAGCAATTACAGAACAACCAATCGAATGTCTAGATGTTGGATAGCCGCCTATAAAACCATGGCTATTTGCATAAATAAAAATACCCTCAGAAGAAGAGATGCTAGCACCCTCAGAATTTGTAATTTTTTTACTTACGTCAAATGCTGAGGCCTCGCATATTTTTGCAAGATCAATCATATGATCTATAGAAATATCCCATGCATTATGAAGATCAAGATCTTTCATATTATTTGCCATAAGACTTTTATCAGCCAATCCAAATAAAGGATCTGGCGCGGTGTAACGAGCAATATTAAAAGCAGCATCAACCGTATCATCAATACTTTGTATTGATAAATCAGATGAGCTTGAACTGCCCTTCCGCTGACCATTAAAAAGAGTGACAGAGAATCCTTTATCTCTATTAATTTCAAGGGTTTCAAGGGCACCTAAGCGAACAGAAATATTTTTGCCTGTCCCGAAACTTACTTCCACCTCAGATGCAGTCGCACCTATTTTTTTTGCATAATCTAAAGCATGGTCGGCAATTTTTTTTAAATGCTCCAAATCAAATTGATTTTTTTTCATGTCTATACTAAGTGGAAAAGTAAACCCTGCTATCATAACTTAGAAATAGTCACTCTTTAAACTCACTTAATATACATATGGCAAAAGACAAAGATCTAGAAAAAAATAGCGTCAGCAGGACACAACTTAAGCTTGAGGCTGAGAAACTTCAATCACTTGGATTAAAATTGTGTGATTTATCATTGTCAAAATTAAAAGCGCTGGATTTGCCAATAAATTTATTTGAAGCAATTTTAGTGATGCAAAAAATTACAAGCAACAGCGCCAAAAGGCGCCAAAGTCAATATATTGGTAAGCTTATGAGAAATTTTGATTCAAGTGAATTAAATACTATTATGACTTTTTGGGATCAGCAAGAGCTCAAAGAAAAACAACATTTTCATAACGTAGAATTATGGCGAAAAAAATTAGTTGAAGAGCCGGGAAGTGTTAATGATTTCTTAACAAAATTTCCTACTGAAGAAAAATTAATTCTCTTAAATACAATCAAAGAGGCTGTGGAAGAGAAGAATAAAAATAAACCGCCTAAATATAATCGGGAACTATTTAAATTAATAAAAAAAATTATTGAAAGATAAGATTATCTTCGATTCAGTTCAGCAGCTACTTCTTTTTCTTCATCATCTCTCGCGAATTTTATTTTTACCCTATTGCCTTGTTGTTTAAATACTGATTTAGAAAATTCTTCGGGTGACTCTGTATTTGAGTCATTTAATGCGAGAACCACATCACCTTTTTGAATGCCGGCTTTAAAAGCCGGTGAGTCTTTAATAACTGCAATAACTTTCAAACCCCTCTCCTGCCGAGTCTCTTTTGTATCTGAACTTTTAGTAACTAGTTTAATAACGTGCAAACCTAAAATAGGTTGCGGCAATTTTGCCCAATACGTTGCATAAAATTCAAATTTACTATTTTTATCATTTAAGTCCGCTTCACTAACTTCAATCACAGTATTTTTTTGACCCTTATTGTCTTTTTTCATTTCATCATGAATCTGTCTCAAACGAGTTGATCGGGTCATTTCGTTTATTTTACGATCGTATACTAAAACTATATCTGCCTCGATAGCTTGGGCATGTTTAAGCGCTTGATTGGGCTCTACAAAAGGTCCTTGAAATGAGGACGTCCCCATCAAGTCATACCCATCTTCTAACATTCTAGTATTGTCTTTTTCTTTGTTCATACCAGCATAAATTTTCGTATCCGGCTTTTTTTGCAGAGAATGTAAGTTGTTGTTACTTTGAGTTTGATAATTTGCTTGAAATAAATTTGTCTCTTCGGCGATAGCTAACATACTGAATAAATTCAGCATTATAAAAATAAGTTTAAACGGCATAGGATCCTCTCAGAGCGATAATGTTATGATCAAGCTTTCACTAATTATGACCTACCATGCAAAATAAGTTCACTAAAATTGGACTCATTTCAATTAGCGATCGAGCTTCGAAAGGCGAATATGAAGATCAGGGCATCCCTAATCTAAAGTCTTGGCTTCAAAAAGCCTTAAGTTCGCCTTTTGAAACCTTAGAAAAAATTATCCCTGACGAAAGACCCTTGATTGAATCTTCATTGATTAATTTTGTAGATATCGAGTTGTGCGATTTAATTCTTACAACAGGTGGGACTGGACCTGCTTTAAGAGATGTAACTCCTGAAGCCACTTTAGCTATTGCGGATCGTGAAATGCCTGGCTTTGGCGAGCAGATGCGTCAAATTAGTTTACATTTTGTTCCAACTGCGATTTTATCAAGACAAGTTGCGGTCGTTCGTAAAAAAACACTCATCATCAATTTGCCTGGCCAACCTAAATCTATTGCTCAAACGCTTGAGGGGTTAAAAAATGATCAAGGTGAAATAATGGTCCATGGTATTTTTGCTGCGGTTCCTTATTGTATAGATCTTTTAAATGGTCCTCGCATCGAAACCCATGAAGATATTGTAAAAACTTTTAGGCCTAAAGCAAAACAATAATGACTTCAGAATTTGAAATTATTGAGCGCTACTTTAAGAAAAAAATTAAGCAAACTGCCTTAGGTATTGGTGATGATGCAGCAATGATAAATGTGCAAAAAAATCATCAATTAGTTATCTCTTCAGACATGCTTATAGAAAATATTCACTTTCTAAAAAATACAAATCCATCTCACTTAGGCTGGAAATCTTTAGCGGTTAATTTATCTGATATCGCTGCGATGGGGAGTAAACCTAAATGGGCGACTTTATCTATATCACTGCCAAAGATAAACCATGTTTGGCTTAAGAAATTCACAGAGGGCTTTTTTAAATGTGCCAATCAATTTGGTATTGATCTTATTGGAGGCGATACTACGCGAGGGCCACTTAGTATTTCAATCACTATTATGGGTGAAATTAAAAAAAATCAAGGTCTATTAAGATCTGGCGCAAAAATCAATGATGATATTTGGGTAACTGGCCAATTAGGGCTCGCCTCAATGGGTTTAGCAAGTCTTAAGGGGAAATTAAAACTCGCCCCTCGTTTAAAAATCAAATGTTTAAAGGCGCTTGAAGTGCCCGCTCCAAAAATTTCCTTAGGCTCTCATTTATCTCGCTATGCTAACAGTTGTATTGATATTTCTGATGGCCTTATTCAAGACTTAAATCATATTTTAAAAGCCTCAAAAGTTGGTGCCACTCTTTTTTTAAATGACATACCGTGTGAAAAATTTATTCATACATCAGAACAATATCATTTTGTATTGAATGGTGGCGATGATTATGAGCTCCTATTTACGGCGCCTAAAAAAAATAGATCCAATATAAAAAAAATTGCAAAAAAAACAAACACTTCAGTAAATATCATCGGCGCTATCACCCATAAAAAAGATCTAAAGATTCTTAATGAGCAAGGCAAATCAGTAACATTTAACCTTAGGGGGTTTGACCACTTTGCCTAATATTAAATTTTTACTCAAACACCCGTCGCATTTTATAGCGTTAGGCTTTGGTGTTGGGCTTTCAAAAAGAGCGCCGGGTACTTTAGGAACTCTTCTAGGCATCCCTCTTTATTTATTTATTTTTTCTTATAGTTTTGCTACACAGATATTTCTGGCTTTTCTATTTACTATTGGAGGCATTTTTATCTGTGATCAAACAGCTCGTGCGCTTAATCTTAAAGATCCAAGCGCTATTGTTTGGGATGAAATTTCGGCCTTCTTTTTAATGTTAATTATTGCCCGTCCAGCTTTAAACATTTTTCTAATCTTTGAGCTGTTCATACTTTTTAGAATTTTTGATATTTGGAAACCCTTTCCAATTAGCTTTTTAGATAAACATGTAGGGGGAGGATTGGGCATCATGCTCGATGATTATCTCGCCGCATTTTTTGCACTAATGATTTATCTTTCAATACAATGGCTCATACTTTAATTCAAGATACATGCGTCCAATTGGGCAACGCCCTTATTCAACATCATTTGCGTATAGCCCTTGCTGAATCATGCACTGGAGGATTGGTGTGTCAACAACTCACAAATATCCCCGGAAGCTCTGTCTGGTTTGACCGGGGATTTATAACTTATAGCAACGAATCAAAAGTAGAATTACTTAAGGTTAGTCAAACTACGCTCTCGAAATTCGGCGCAGTAAGTGAAGAAGTTGCTTCAGAAATGGCATTAGGGGCACTTAATGCAAGTCGCGCCGATATTGCCCTGTCAATTACTGGGATCGCAGGTCCTTCGGGAGGGTCGATTGAGAAGCCTGTAGGGACTGTTTTCTTTGCTATTGCTTATCAAAATAAGATCGTTTTTAATGCCTTAAAAATCTTCCCTGGATCAAGAAAAAACATACGTGAATCTTCTTGTCTATTTGCACTAAACCAGGTCTTAGCGCTTACTTTAAACCCCCAAGTATGAAATAATTATTAGTGATAAAAACACATTAATTAAAGGCAAATTTAGATGGATGACAACAAAAGTAAAGCACTCGCTGCTGCATTAGCGCAGATCGAAAAACAATTCGGAAAAGGCTCTGTCATGAGGATGGATGATTCCGATGTCATCCAGGATATTCAATCTGTTTCAACGGGCTCATTAGGTCTTGATATAGCACTCGGCATTGGGGGCCTGCCTAGAGGTCGCGTTGTTGAAATATACGGCCCAGAATCATCAGGCAAGACCTCCTTAACCCTATCTGTCATTGCTCAGATGCAAAAACTGGGTGGTGTAGCTGCCTTTATTGATGCAGAACATGCCCTTGACCCTCAGTACGCTGCCAAATTAGGTGTTGTGATTCCAGATCTATTGATTTCTCAGCCAGACACAGGTGAGCAAGCACTTGAAATTGCGGACATGCTTGTAAGAAGTGGTTCAGTTGATATTGTAGTAGTTGATTCAGTGGCAGCCTTAACACCGCGCGCAGAAATTGAAGGTGAAATGGGTGATTCACATATGGGGCTTCAAGCTCGACTCATGTCACAAGCATTGAGAAAATTAACTGGCAACATTAAAAAAACGAACACGCTTGTTATTTTTATTAACCAAATTCGTATGAAAATTGGTGTAATGTTTGGAAATCCTGAAACGACAACAGGTGGCAATGCTTTAAAATTTTATGCTTCCGTGAGACTTGATATTCGCCGCATTGGTGCAATCAAAAAAGGTGATGAGGTTATCGGCGCTGAAACAAGAGTTAAAGTAGTTAAAAATAAAGTTGCGCCTCCGTTTAAACAAGCTGAATTTGATGTGCTTTATGGTGAAGGCATTTCAAGAGAAGGCGAAATTATTGAAATTGGCGCTCAATTGAAATTTATCGAAAAAGCAGGTGCATGGTACAGCTATAACGGAGAAAAGATTGGTCAAGGCAAGGATAATGCAAGAGAGTTTTTAAAAGAAAATCCAAAAATTGCTCAAGAAATTGAAGATAAAATTAGAGCGAATTCATCGGCTCTAAGCGAAGCAATGACTGCGCCGCAGGAAACTGACGAAACTGAGTAACGCAAAAAATAATCCATTAATTTTACTTAAAAAAAGAGCGCTTTATTACCTAGCAAAAAGAGAATATTCGCTTCTCGAATTAAAATTAAAATTAAGTGAATACGCTCAAACGCTTGAATTAAATGAAGAGGCATTGGATCTTTTTTTATCATCTTTAGTATCTGAGGGGTGGCTTTCTAATGAGCGATATTGCGAACAATTTATTCATGCAAAAAAGAATAAATTTGGACGTTATAAAATTGCTAGAGAACTTGAAGAAAAAGGCATAGATCCGGCACTTATAGAAGAATACCTTAGCCCCCTTAATAACCAAGAATTATTATATGCAAAACAAGTTTGGCAAAAAAAATTTAAAATTCTCCCCTCCTCTAAAGAGGAATGGTCAAAGCAAGCTCGCTTCCTTCAAAGTCGCGGATTTGATGTCTCTCTCATAAAAAAAATATTGAATGCCAAGGAAGAATAGTTAGCGTATGTCGACTTCATTAAATCAGCCAATTATTTCTAGCGAAGAAATTAGAAATATATTTCTAGATTTTTTCAAGAAAAAACAGCATCAAGTTGTGGCTTCAAGCTCGTTGGTGCCTGGAGAAGATCCTACTTTGTTATTTACAAACGCAGGCATGAATCAATTCAAAGACGTATTCTTAGGTTTTGATAAACGTAACTATTCAAGAGCGGCCTCAAGCCAAAAATGTGTCAGAGCAGGTGGTAAGCATAACGACTTAGAAAATGTAGGCTATACAGCAAGACATCACACTTTCTTTGAAATGCTCGGCAACTTTAGCTTTGGTGATTATTTCAAAAAAGATGCAATTCAGTATGCATGGGAACTGCTCACTGAAATTTATAAAATACCCAAAGAAAGACTTTTAGTTACGGTCTATAGTGAAGATGATGAAGCTTATAATATCTGGGCAAAGCTTATCGGTATTCAGCCTGAAAAAATTATCCGTATTGGTGATAATAAAGGTGCTAAATTCGCATCAGATAATTTTTGGATGATGGGTGATACAGGCCCATGTGGCCCATGTACTGAAATTTTCTATGATCACGGAAATCATATACCTGGAGGCCCTCCTGGATCTAAAGATGAGGATGGCGACCGTTTCATTGAAATCTGGAATATTGTTTTTATGCAATATAACCGCGATGAAAAAGGCATGATGCATACGCTGCCGAAGCCCTCTGTTGATACAGGTATGGGCTTAGAAAGAATCAGTGCGGTGCTTCAAGGCGTTCATGCTAATTACGAAACAGATTTATTTGTACCGCTCATTCAATCAGCAGCGAATATTACAAAAACATCAGACATCACTCATTCTTCATTAAAAGTGTTATCAGATCACATACGTGCTTGCACATTTTTAATTTCGGACGGTGTAATTCCAAGTAATGAAGGTCGCGGTTATGTTTTAAGAAGAATTATTCGTAGAGCCATTAGACATGGATATAAACTAGGCTGCAGACAACCTTTCTTTTATAAATTAGTGGATGATGTTGTTCGCATGTTAGGCAAGGCTTATCCTGACATTGAAAAAAATAAACAAAAAATTGCATTAACGCTTATGCAAGAAGAAGAGAGATTCTTCGAAACTATTGAAAATGGCATGAATATACTCGAGGCATCTATTCAAGCACTTACTCAAAAAAATCAAAAAACTTTTGATGGTCAAATTGCTTTTAAACTTCATGACACTTTTGGCTTTCCTCTCGATCTAACCGCTGACATTTGCCGAGAAAAGAATATTTTAATTGATCAAAAAGGTTTTGATGCAGCAATGGAAGCGCAAAAGTCAAAGGCTCGATCTTCTAATAAATTCAAAATGAAAATGAACGTTGACTACATTGGAGAGGCTACAGAATTTAAAGGCTATGAAGTTACTGAGAGCAAAGCTAGAGTTCTAGCTCTATTTAAAGATGATGAATCTAAAATAGAACTTGTCAAAGGCGATTTAGGTATTGTCATTCTTGATAAAACCCCTTTCTATGCAGAATCTGGAGGCCAGGTAGGTGACAAAGGCATCATTAAAACATCAAATGGTCTTTTTAGAGTTGAAGACACACAAAAAATTAAAGCAAAAATTTTCGCACATTATGGTGTTGTTGAAACAAACAGCATAAAAGTTTCTGATGAAGTTACAGCATCGGTCGAGAATGACTCCAGAAAAAATATCATGCGTAATCATTCAGCTACTCATTTACTTCATAAAGCTTTAAAAAATATTCTAGGTGCCCATGTAGAACAAAAAGGCTCTCTTGTTGATGATTCAAAAACACGCTTTGACTTTTCTCATCCCCATGCTTTAAATGCAGACGAAATTAAATCTGTCGAAATGTTTGTTAACCAAGAAATACTTAACAACACAGATACTGAAGCACAAACAATGCATTTAGAAGATGCTAAGAAAAGTGGTGCCATGATGCTCTTTGGTGAAAAATATTCTGATGAGGTCAGAGTGCTTAGTATAGGATCAAGTAAAGAATTATGTGGCGGAACACATGTAAAAAGAACAGGTGATATTGGCGCTTTTAAAATCATCTCAGAAACAGGTATTTCTTCTGGTATTCGACGTATTGAAGCCATAACAGGATTTAATGTAATTGATTACATGGATGAACATACTTCAATCATTGATCGCTTAGCTCAGGACCTTAAGGTACCCTCCTCAGAACTTTTAAATAAAATTGATCAAATTCAAGAGCAATTGAAAGAACAAGAAAAAAATATCCACCAATTAAAATCAAAAATTGCATCTTCTGAAAGTGGCAATTTATCTAAAAAAGCTACGTCCCTAGGAGATATTAAAATTGTCATGGAAAAATTAGGTGCTTATGATGCACAAGCATTAAGAGAGACCATTGATAAACTTAAATCAGATCTTAAAAGTGCAGTTATAATTTTAAGTGGTGTTGATCAAGACAAAGTTACATTGGCTGTTGGCGTGACACAAGATTTAACGACTAAAATAAAAGCGGGTGAAATCGCAAGTGAATTAGGAATTGCAATAGGAGGCAAGGGCGGAGGTAAGCCCGACTTAGCAATGGCTGGTGGATCAAAACCAGAACTTCTTGATCAAGCTTTCAATGATTGCCTAAATAAAATAAAGAAAATAATTATTAGCTAAAATATATGAGTTTAATTGTACAAAAATATGGCGGCACTTCAGTTGGAACACCAGAAAGAATAAGGGCTGTTGCAAGACGTGTAGCTCGATATAAATCGCTCGGCCATCAAGTAGTGGTTGTAGTTTCTGCAATGTCAGGAGAAACCAATCGACTCATTAGTTTAGCCAAAGAAATTATGGAAGAACCTGATCCGAGAGAATTAGATGTGATGGTATCAACAGGAGAACAGGTGAGTATTGGTATGACCGCCCTCGCATTAATCGATCTTGGTATTAAAGCTAAAAGCTATACTGGCTCCCAAGTAAAAATTCTCACTGATGATGCTCACACGAAAGCCAGAATTTTAAAAATTGATCATAACAATATCCAAGATGATTTAGATAAAGGTTATGTCGTGGTCGTTGCGGGATTTCAAGGTGTAGATGAACAGGGTAATATTACTACACTTGGTCGCGGAGGCTCAGATACCACAGGCGTTGCACTAGCAGCTGCGCTTAAAGCCGATGAATGTCAAATATATACAGATGTCGATGGTATTTATACGACAGATCCAAGAGTTGTCCCTGAGGCTAAAAAATTAGATTCAATTACTTTTGAAGAAATGCTTGAAATGGCAAGCTTAGGGTCAAAGGTACTTCAAATTAGATCCGTCGAATTTGCAGGTAAATACAAAGTTAAGTTAAGAGTGCTATCAAGTTTCGAAGAAGAAGGTGACGGCACTTTAATTACATTTGAGGAAAAAAATAATATGGAACAGCCCGTTATTTCAGGTATTGCTTTTAATCGTGATGAAGCAAAAGTAACCATTCTTGGCGTGCCAGATAAACCAGGAATTGCTTATCAAATACTAGGTCCTATTGCTGATGCCAATATTGACGTCGATATGATCATTCAAAACGTGGGTGCTGTTGGGACAACAGATTTTACATTTACTGTTAATAAAAATGATTTAAATAAGGCTTTAACAATTCTTAATGAAAAAGTTAAAGGTCACGTGGGCGCTAAAGAAGTAAATGGAAACGATAAAATTGCAAAAGTATCTATCGTGGGCGTTGGTATGCGCTCACACGTAGGTGTTGCAAGCCAAATGTTTAGAACATTATCCGAAGAGGGCATTAATATCGACATGATCTCAACAAGCGAAATTAAAATTTCAGTGCTTATTGACGAGAAATATCTAGAGCTTGCAGTAAGAGCTCTTCACAAAGCTTTTGGACTTGATGCATAAGCCCTAGAAATTGATTTTTAAAGCAATTTAGCGTATCGTTCGCGCTTCTGGAGAGCTGGCCGAGTGGTCGAAGGCACTTCCCTGCTAAGGAAGCATACGGGCTTAAACCTGTATCGAGGGTTCGAATCCCTCGCTCTCCGCCATTATTCAATATCATTAAGTTATAATGTCTCAACGCGCCCGTAGCTCAGCTGGATAGAGTACTTGGCTACGAACCAAGGGGTCAGGAGTTCGAATCTCTTCGGGCGCGCCACTTTTGTAATCTCTCTTATAAACGCGCCCGTAGCTCAGCTGGATAGAGTACTTGGCTTCGAACCAAGGGGTCAGGAGTTCGAATCTCTTCGGGCGCGCCACTTTAATAAAAAGCTAAACAAGAAGCATTTAAAAAAGCGCAAAATGAAATAATAAAATATGCAAAATATTTTTTTAATTTCAAATTAAATTTAAGTTTAATAAAATTAAAACTATTAGAAATAAAGTGTCTGCATAAATACTATTGCCACTGATTTTATTATTTAGTCTATAAGATGTTATGAGGTAATTTGAGATGGACTTTTTATGGTAAATGCTTAAAAGTCCTTGATATAAATGGTGGGTCGGGCGGGATTCGAACCCACGACCAACGGATTAAAAGTCCGCTGCTCTACCGACTGAGCTACCGACCCAGAAGAAACAAAACACGTGATTATCCTTTATTGAGCCTAAATGGTCAACAATGGTTCATGGAAGATTAGGGTCTGAGGCCAGGTATTTTGCTAGCCATACCGCGCATCAGTTTACCCAAACCGCCTTTTGAGAACATTTTCATCATCTTTTGCATCTCTTCGAACTGATTAAGGACGCGATTCACATCTTGAACCTGAACGCCAGAACCCATAGCAATTCTTTTCTTTCTTGTAGCTTTAATCAATTCAGGCTTTCTTCTTTCAAGAGGTGTCATTGAACTAATAATGGCTTCTATTTGACGAAGTGATTTATCACCATCTTCAGCATTAATCTTCGATGCGGCACCCGAAAATTGTGCTGGCATTTTATCCATCAACGCACTCACACCACCCATTTTTTTCATCTGCCCTATTTGATTTTTGAAGTCTTCTAAATCGAAATTTTTTCCTGACTTAACTTTTTCTGCTAGCTTCTCTGCTTCTTTAACATCCAATGTTTTCTGAGCATCTTCAACAAGACTGACAATGTCTCCCATACCAAGAATTCTCGATGCCATTCTTTCAGGATGAAAAGGTTCAAGACCATTAATTTTTTCACTTGTCCCAATATATTTAATAGGCTTACTAGTTACTTGTCGAACAGATAGAGCAGCCCCACCGCGCGTATCACTATCTAGCTTAGTTAAAATAATACCGGTTAAAGGTAGTGCGTCTCCAAAAGCTTTTGCAGTATTCACTGCGTCTTGACCTTGCATTGCATCAACAACAAATAAAGTTTCAATTGGATTTAATTTTTTATGAAGTGATTTAATTTCATCCATCATTTCAACATCAATACCTAAGCGACCTGCCGTATCAAAAATCACCACATCAAAAAAATGTTTTTTTGCATAATCGATAGTGTCTGACGCAATCTTTAATGGTTTCTGGCTAGGGTTTGAATCAAAACATTCAATATCTAAACTTTTAGCAAGCGTTTTAAGTTGATCAATCGCCGCAGGACGATATACGTCGGCGCTCGCAAGTAATACTTTTTTCTTTTTTTCAATAAGTAATTTGGCAAGTTTGGCAGAGGTAGTTGTTTTACCAGAGCCTTGAAGACCCGCCATTAGAATAATAGCGGGTGGAGAAACATTAAGCTCTAAGGCGACGTTCTGATCACCCATAAGAACAGTAAGCTCATCTTGAACGATTTTAATAATGGCTTGTCCTGGAGATAAACTTTGTAATACTTCTACACCAAGCGCTTTAGTTTTAACGCGATCGATAAAATCTTTTACGACAGCCAAAGCAACATCCGCTTCAATTAAAGCAATTCTGACTTCGCGCATAGCATCACTGATATTTTGTTCAGTAAACCTTGCTTGTCCACGGATTGTTTTAATTACGCTTTGCAATCGGTCTGTTAGATTTTCTAACATATTTGTATCCTGTTTTAAGTTAACTCTTCTTTATGTACATGGTATATTAAACTTTTAATTACCAATAAAAAAATTATGGAAATTTGGCTGCCTATCTTAATAGCTTGTTTTTGTTACCTCACACCAAGTTTATTACTATTTAAAAATCCAACGCCAAATAAAAAACTGATTAATTTTAATGCGATACTCATTGGCGTTGGCTTATTAGCTCATTTTACGATTCTTAAGGCTAGCATTTCTTTCAACCCTATCAATCTCGGGTTTACTAATGCGCTTATTACAACTTCTTTTTTTAGTATTTTGATTTTTTGGCTACTTAATTTTAATAAAAATTTTAGCTATCTGCAGCCATTTTTGCTTATCCCATCATTGATTTTATTGATCATACATCCTTTTTTTCTATCAAATCATTTTCTAACGACTGACTTATCACCATTATTTGTGACACATATCGCCATCGCTCTATTGGGATATAGTCTATTCACTTTCTCTGCTTACCTGTCCATATTTATTTTAATTTTTGAGAAAAAATTACATGAAAAAAAGAAAATAGATCAGCTCTTGAGTGGTTCGCAGCCTTTAATTGAAATGGAGAATTTCCTTTTTAATATTAATAAATTTGGTTTTATTTTATTAACTATTACACTTGGCAGCGGTATTTTATTTTCAGAGCAAGTTTTCGAAACACCGCTCCAGTTGAATCATAAAACCATTTTCTCAATTTTAGCTTGGTTAATTTACGGTCTTCTTCTAGCAGGAAAAAAACTTAATGGTTGGCGCGGAAGAAAATCTATTTATATTTCACTGACTGCCTTTTTATTTCTATTACTGTCTTATCTTGGAAGCAAATTTGTTCTAGAAATTATTCTTCATAGATAATGCATTATCTTAAAGAAATCTGAGGCCAACCCTTACATCTAGCGTATTCCGTTAAAATATCATCAGAATCAACAGCGACAGGATGCGTCACTCTATGCATTAATGGTAAATCATTATGCGAATCACTATAAAAGTATGATTTTTGAAAATCGGCAAATGATAGATGCTTGTTTTTAAGCCAAGCTTCTAAGCGCGTCACTTTACCTTCTTTAAAAGAAGGTAAACCCGCAACTTTACCTGTGAATTCACCTTCTTTTTCTTCTGGATCAGTGCCAATTAAATTTTCAATCCCAAATAATGCAGCAATCGGTTTAGTAATAAAGCTATTAGTAGCTGTAATGACGATGAGTAAATCTCCTTCTTCTTGATGCTTTTTGACAAGCGCACGAGCCTTTTCGGTAATCATTGGCTTAATAATTTCGTCTACATACTTTTTTAAAAGTTGATTAAGAACGTTTCTTGGATTTCTAGCAAGTGGTTTAAATTGGAATTCCACAAACGCATAGATATCGAGAGTGCCTGCTTTATAGTCAGCATAAAATTTTTCATTTTTTTCAGCATGAATTTTGCCGTCTAGATAACCTTCTTGAATCAAAAATCGACTCCAGTTGTAGTCACTGTCACCAGCTAAAATAGTATTATCTAAATCGAAAAGTGCTAAATTCAAATTAACCCCTAAACCTGAGGGTGAGCGCGTTCTAATTTGGAATGGAGTTTGTTTAATCCATTGATATAAGCTTTAGCAGATGCAATTACAATATCTGTATCAGCGCCTTGGCCATTCACGATTCGACCACCCTTTGCTAGTCTCACAGTCACTTCACCTTGAGCATCTGTGCCGCTTGTAATGTTATTCACAGAATAAAGTTGCAGTTCAGAACCTGAGTTTGCAATTTTTTCGATTGCTTTAAATGTCGCATCTACAGGACCGCCTCCAGCAGACTCAGCAATAACTTCTTTTCCATTCTCAGAAATTTTAATTTCCGCATGAGGGGTTGTACCTGTCTCTGTCATTGTTTTTAAATGAATCAATTTGAAATGCTCTATCGCTTCTGAGGTATATTCTTCACTCATAAGAGCATGGAGGTCTTCATCAAAAATTTCTGATTTCTTATCAGCCAAATCTTTAAATCTTGCAAATGCTGCATTAACAATATCTTCGGATTGAATATCAATACCTAGCTCTTGAAGTCTTGTTTTAAATGCATTACGACCTGATAATTTTCCAAGCGAAATCTTATTTGCGCCCCAACCCACATCTTGAGCGCGCATAATTTCATAAGTTTCTCTGTGTTTTAAAACACCATCTTGATGAATACCAGATTCATGAGCAAAAGCATTTGCCCCCACTATCGCTTTGTTAGGTTGAACAGGATAACCTGTAATTGTTGAAACCAACTTTGAAGTCGGCACAATTTGTGTGGTATCAATACCCGTCGTTAAATTAAATAAATCTTTTCTTGTTCTAACTGCCATGACAATTTCTTCTAAACTTGCATTGCCTGCTCTTTCACCCAACCCATTAATAGTGCATTCAACTTGCCTTGCTCCATTCATGACAGCAGCAAGTGAATTTGCAACAGCCATGCCAAGATCGTTATGACAGTGTGTAGACCATATAACTTTTGAAGCATTTTCAACTTGATTAATTAATGTTTTCATTCGCTCACCCCAAACTCCTGGGATTGAATAACCAACAGTATCTGGCACATTAATAGTTTTAGCGCCGGCTTTGATTACAGCATTAAAAACTTTTACAAGAAAATTTATTTCGGACCGCACTGCATCTTCAGCAGAAAACTCTACATCATCGGTATATTCCAAAGACCATTTCACCGCTTGAACAGCTCGATCTAACACCTCATCTTCTGACATGCGAAGTTTATTTTCCATATGAATTTTGCTAGTTGCAATGAATGTATGGATACGTCCTTTTTTTGCATATTTAATTGCTTCACCAGCTTTGCGAATATCATTTTCAACGGCGCGCGCTAATGAACATATAGTTGACTCTTTAATATTTTTTGCAACAGTACTCACGGACTCAAAGTCTCCTGGACTTGCTGCCGCAAATCCTGCTTCAATCACGTCAACACCTAACTTTTCAAGCTGCCTTGCAATACGTAACTTCTCTTCCTGAGTCATAGAAGCACCAGGACTTTGTTCTCCGTCTCTTAATGTGGTATCAAAAATAATGAGTTTGTTATTTTGAATTTCTTGTTGCATCTAGTGCACCTTATTTTTTAAATTTAAACTGTCTTATTAAATTGAAATAGCCTGATAAAAAGTAGCAGCCCACTATTATGAAGATAGCTTCAGGCGGACTATAAGAAACTAATACAAATGCCAAAATGACTAATAAAATAGCAACGAATGGAACGCTGTTTCTAAGATTAATATCTTTGCCACTGTAGAATCTAATCTCGCTTACCATTGAGAGCGCGATTAACATCGTCAATGACCATGAAACCCATTTCATTTTGATCATGTTAAAAAAAATCTCGCTTCCACTAAAACCGTTTTCATTGGACACCCAAACAAAACTCACAAGCAATGCAGCTGCAGCTGGGCTTGGTAATCCAAAAAAATATTTTTTTTCATCTTGATCTAATTTCACATTAAAGCGAGCAAGTCGAAACGCTGCACAACAACAATAAACAAACGCTGCAATCCAACCTAATTTCCCCAAAGGCTTTAATGCCCAAACATAGAGAATTAGAGCGGGTGCTACGCCAAATGAAACCATATCAGAAAGACTATCGTACTCTGCACCAAATGCACTTTCAGTATGGGTCAGTCTTGCAATACGACCATCTAATCCATCCATAATAATGGCAATAAAAATAGCAATAGCTGCGAGCTCATACTTACCATTCATCGCTTGTACAATAGAATAGAATCCAGAGAATAAAGAAGCCGTTGTAATAAAATTAGGCAGCAAATAAAAAGTATGCTTCCCTATTTTATTTCTTAATAAATTTTCTTTATTTTTTCCGATACTTTTAAACTTTTTCATGTCTCATTTTCAAGTGAAAACTTAATCTTTTAGTATAACAAAGCTTTAACGATTTCATTAATTCTAATTTATACTCATTGACTTACTACAGAACGAACTCACAATATAAACATGCAATTCAATCTCATCCAAAAAGATGGCGAAGCCAGACGTGGTGAATTAAAACTCCAACATGGCACCGTGCAAACACCGGTATTTATGCCTGTAGGCACATATGGTGCAGTCAAATCTTTAAGCCCTCAAGATTTGGAATCTATAGGTTTTGAAATTATTCTTGGAAATACTTTTCATCTATGGCTTCGTCCTGGTCTTGAAACTATTTCAACTTTCAAAGGGCTGCATGACTTTATCCAATGGCGTCGATCTATCCTTACTGATTCTGGTGGCTTTCAGGTATGGAGCCTTGGCAAAATGAGAAAAATTACTGAGGAAGGTGTTGAATTTAAATCGCCCATTAATGGAGATTCTTGTTTTCTAAGTCCTGAAGAATCCATGCGAATTCAAAAAGCACTTAACTCAGATATTGTGATGATTTTTGATGAATGTACGCCATATCCAGCCTCCTATGAGGAGGCAAAAACCTCTATGCAGCTCAGTTTAAAATGGGCTTGTAGAAGCAAAGTAGCACATGAATCAAATCAGAACGCTTTATTTGGCATCATTCAAGGAGGCATGTTTGAAGACCTTAGAGAGCACTCGCTTGATGAATTAAAAAAAATTAATTTTGATGGTTATGCAATTGGCGGATTATCGGTCGGCGAACCCAAAGAAGAAATGCAAAAAGTTATTGCTTTTATTGCGCCTAAAATGCCCGAAGATAAACCACGCTATTTGATGGGCGTTGGCACCCCAGAAGATATAGTTGAGGCAATTGCTCATGGTATTGATATGTTTGACTGCGTGATGCCGACAAGAAATGCAAGGAATGGCTGGCTATTTACTCGGTATGGAGATTTAAAGCTTAAAAATACACAGTATAAAAATGATACAAATCCAATCGATAGCGATTGCGACTGTTATACCTGTCAAAACTTTTCTCGCGCCTACCTTCACCATCTTTTTAGAATTGGAGAAATGTTAGGCTCTCGCCTCAATACCATCCATAATTTGTTTTATTATCAAAAAATAGTTCAAGAGGCCAGACTAGCCATCGAAACCGGTGCATTTGAAACTTATAGAAAAATATTCCATCAAAACAGGAAACGCGGCATTCAATAAACGCCTGCTGTGCTAAAATTAACCTTTAAAATTAATTACCTGTAGGAAATATAAATGTTTATAAATCACGCATATGCTGCTGATACCCCACCCACGGATTTGATGAGCTTTTTGCCATTTATTATCATTTTTGTGCTTTTTTACTTTATGTTAATTCGCCCTCAAATGAAACAAGCAAAAGCCCACAAACTTATGATTGAGTCACTTAAAAAAGATGATGAAGTTGTAACTAACGGAGGTGTGCTCGGCAAAGTTGTGAAAATCAAAGATCAATTTGTTACATTAGAAATTACGACTGGAACTCAAATGCATATCCAGAAGCAATCTATACAAACTCTGCTGCCTAAAGGCACCATAAAATCTATCTAATTTCTGAATTGACGGCTTAAGTTAATAATGAATCAATATCCTAAATGGAAGTATGGCCTTGTTTTAATCGCAATTTTTATTGGCTTGATTTACTCTGTTCCTAATTTCTTTGGTGAATCGCCTGCTGTTCAAATCATGCCAACTAAAGCCTCAGATAAATTAGATTTATCTATTTTAGCTACGATTGAAAGCACTTTAAAAGAAGCGAGCCTTCCTTTTGATGGAATTATTCAAGAGCCTAATGGCGTCAAAGTTAAATTTTCAAATCCTGACGGTCAAGTTAAAGCAAAAGATGCACTTCAAAACGCACTCGGCGGTAATTATGTAATTGCTCTAAACCTTGTATCTAAGTCGCCTTCATGGCTATCTAAAATTGGTGCTATTCCCATGTATCTCGGTTTGGATTTAAGAGGTGGTGTCCACTTTCTTCTTCAAGTAGACATGAAAGCTGCGGCTGAAAAAGCGGCTGAAAGCTACTTAAATGATTTCCGTATGACGCTTAGAAAAGAACGCATCTCATATATTGGCGCTTCAAGATTAAATGAAATTGTAAAACTTCAGTTTGACAGCCAAGAAGAGTTAGAAAAAGCTAAAAAACTTATCAAAGTAAATTACCCAGATTTAATGGTTAATGAATCTTCATCTGGAAAAGATAAAGCCCTCGATATTGGAATGAGCGAAATGGGTAAGAAAAAAATTCAAGAATTCGCCCTCAAACAAAATTTACAAACACTTCATAACCGCATCAACGAACTGGGCGTTGCTGAGCCTATTATCCAGCAACAAGGTTTAGATCGGATTGTTGTCCAACTTCCAGGGGTTCAAGATACAGCCAAAGCTAAAGAAATTCTTGGACGAACAGCGACACTCGAAATAAGATTAGTCGATGAAGATAAAACAGATATTGCTACTTTGGAAAGTGCTCAAAAAGGCAACACCCCTTTTGGAGACGATTTATTTAAAGACAGAGACGGCAGGGCTATTCTTGTAAAGAAAAATGTATTACTGACAGGCGACAGAATTACTGACGCTGGTCCAGGTGTAGATCAACAATCAGGTAGATCTGTTGTGCATGTGACGCTGGATGGAAGAGGTTCAAATATATTTAAACAAGTCACTCGTGAAAATGTAGGTAAACGCTTGGCGATTCTTCTTATAGAAAAAGGACAAACAGAAGTTGTGACAGCACCGGTCATTCAACAAGAAATTGGTGGTGGTCGCGTACAAATTTCTGGAATGAATAGCCCACAAGAAGCTACCGATATATCTCTTTTACTGAGAGCTGGAGCTCTTGCAGCCCCTATGCAAATAATTGAAGAGCGCACCGTTGGCCCAAGTATGGGTGAAGAAAACATTAAACGAGGTATTCACTCTACTTTGTGGGGGTTTGCAGCTATTTCCGTCATGATGATCGTTTACTACATGATCTTTGGAGGCGTTTCTATTTTTGCTCTTGGTGTAAATTTATTATTATTAGTCGCTTTATTATCCATTCTCCAAGCCACTCTCACACTTCCTGGATTGGCAGCGATTGCCTTAGCATTAGGTATGGCAATTGATGCAAACGTGCTTATTAACGAAAGAATCAGAGAAGAGCTAAGAAACGGCAATACTCCGCAAGCAAGTATTCATGCGGGTTATGATCGCGCATTTGACACAATCCTAGATTCCAATGTCACGACATTAATTGCAGGTCTCGCCTTATTTATGTTTGGTACAGGTCCGATTAAGGGTTTTGCTGTCGTTCATGTATTAGGCATTTTAACTTCCATGTTTAGCGCTATCTTGGTGTCAAGAGCGCTTGTGAATATTCTTTACGGGTATCGACGTAAAATTGATAAATTATCTATCGGTCAGATCTATAGGCCCCATCAAGACTAATTATGGAATTATTTAGAATAAAAAAAGATATCCCTTTCATGAGTTATGGTCGCTTAACCACGACCATTTCTCTCATCACTTTCATTATTGCGATTATCTTCTTGGGTCTTAAAGGTCTTAATCTTGGTGTTGATTTTACTGGCGGCACACTTATGGAAGTCAGTTATAGCCATCCGGCAGATATCGATAAAATTCGTCAAGTAATGGATAAAATTGATCTTAAAGATGCAACGGTGCAAAACTTTGGCACAAGTAAAGATGTTTTGATTCGCTTACCTATTCGACAAGATTTATCGATTGCTCAATTATCAGAAAAAGTATCATCAGCTCTTATTGAAAGCGATAAAGATACAAAAATACAAAGAGTAGAATCTGTGGGCTCGCAAGTTGGTGAAGAACTTTATGCAAATGGTGCGCTCGCTTTGCTCCTTGTATGCTTTGGAATTATCGCTTATCTTGCACTAAGATTTGAATGGCGTTTTGCGGTTGCAGCCATCATTGCTAATATGCATGATGTCATTATTATTTTGGGCTTTTTTGCATTTTTTCAATGGGAATTTAATCTCACCGTTCTTGCAGCCATTCTTGCTGTATTAGGCTATTCTGTAAATGAATCTGTTGTTGTTTTTGATCGCGTCAGAGAAAATTTTAAAAAAATGAGAAAAGCAAGTGTGGTCGAAGTCATTGATAACGCGATCACAAGAACAATGTCACGCACTGTGATTACTCATCTTATGACACAAACTATGGTGTGCTCAATGCTATTCTTTGGTGGAGAAACCCTTCATAACTTCTCACTTGCTTTAACGATTGGTATTTTATTTGGCATTTATTCGTCAGTACTTGTAGCATGTCCGGTAGCAATGTGGCTTGGTGTGTCTCAGCGCAATCTCAGTCAAGATCAACCTAAAGAAAATCAATCACAAGAAATTAATCCTTAAGTTTTTTTAAACTTTGAACACCCTTTCCATTAGCTATCAATTTGTCATTCTTATAGCTTTAGTTGCTATATCAGCATTTTTCTCGCTTGCTGAAACAAGCTTAATGACAGTCAATCGTTATAGATTAAAACATCTAGTATCCCAGGGTAATCATGCAGCAAAACTTACTCAGAAACTTCTCTTTTCAACAGATAAGCTTTTAGGGGTTATATTGCTATGTAAAGAATTCGCGAATGCAGCCTCTGCAATGTTCGTGACGGTGATTACTGTTAGGCTTTATGGAGAAGGTCAAATAGCGCTCATGGTTGGAACTTTAGTAACTACTTTTTTGATTCTTATTTTTGGCGAGATATCACCTAAAGTTATTGCGGCTTCCAAGCCTGAACGTTTTGCTTTCTTTAGTAGCTATGTGCTCTACCCGCTTTTAAAAATTCTCTATCCCATAGTTATCTTAGTTAACTTTTTTGTATTAACATTTGTAAAAATATTTAATGTGAAGATAGATTTCAATAATAATCTTCATGCAATATCTATGGATGAATTAAGAAGTATTATTTCTGAAGCTGGTCAATTCATTCCCAATCAACATCGCAAAATTTTACTTAATTTATTTGAGCTCGAACGAATAACTGTGGATGACATTATGATTCCTCATACTTCTGTTGAGTCTATCGATTTTGATTTAACTGATGAAGAGGTAATTCAAAAACTGCTTACTTTCCAACACAGTAGAATATTAGTCAAAAAAAATTCAACTGAAAGCATTCTAGGCTTACTTAATACACAAAAAATTATCAAACAACTTAATTTGCATGATGCCTTAAATAAAATTACAAAAGATGATTTAAAAACACTTATTTCAGAACCATACTTTATTCCTTCGGGCACACCTTTATATACCCAAATGCAACACTTTCAAGATAAGCAAGAAAGAGTGGGTTTAATTGTAAATGAGCATGGTGAATTTATTGGGCTATTAAGTCTTGAAGATATCTTAGAAGAAATTGTCGGTGAATTTAACCTAGATTTTCTATCAAAATCATCTAAATTTAGTCAAGATGAAGATGGCGGATGGATTGTAGATGGAAGTGTCACTATTCGTACACTGAATAAAAAATTGAATCTTCAATTTCCAATTGACGGACCTAAAACACTTAATGGCTTAGTATTAGAATATTTTGAGGATATCCCTGAACCGAACACAAGCTTCAAAATTGCCAATCACACCTTAGAAGTTCTTCAGTCTCACGATCGCATTGTGAAGAGCATAAAAATCTACCCAATATCGTAATTTTTTATAAATTCTCAAAAAGAATTGCTTGAGTTTTTATTTTTTTTAATCACAATAATCATTAGGGTTTAGCTAATGCCAAAAATAAATGCAACTGAAGACATAAAGCTTAGTCCAAAAAAAGCTAAGACTAAACTACCTAGTATGTACAAAGTGATCATACTAAATGATGACTATACGCCCATGGAGTTTGTAGTAAATACGATTCAGCGTTTTTTTAATAAAAGTGTTGATGAGGCCACTCGTATAATGTTAAAAATACATACAGAGGGATTAGGAGTATGTGGAATTTTCCCTGTAGATATTGCCGAAACAAAAATGAATCAAGTGCTAAACTATGCAAAAGAACATCAGCACCCTTTGCAATGTATTATTGAAAGAATTGATTAAACTTAAATTATGATTGCTCAAGAACTTGAAGTAAGCCTGCATATGGCATTTATGGACGCTAGACAAAAGCGTCATGAGCTTATTACGGTTGAACATTTACTTCTCGCTATGCTTGATAATCCCTCAGCAGCCGAAGTATTAAAAGCGTGTGGCTCGAACATTGATATGCTTAGAAATGAATTAACACAATATATCGATGATCATACGCCAACCATATCTGGTGAGGATGAAGTAGATACCCAACCCACACTCGGATTTCAAAGAGTGATTCAAAGAGCGATGCTTCATGTGCAATCTTCTGGCAAAAAAGAAGTAAATGGGGCAAATGTTTTAGTCGCAATTTATGGTGAAAAAGATTCACACGCTGTTTATTTTCTTCATCAACAAGGCGTAACTCGACTTGATGTTGTTAATTTTATTGCGCATGGCGTTTCTAAATTAAACGAAGGAGATACACAGAGAACATCTCCCGAACAAGAAAATGATCAAGAATCCCCTTCTTCTAAAGCTCTAGAAACATATACGATCAATCTAAATAAGATGGTATTGGCTGGAAAAATTGACCCGCTTATTGGCCGAGATTCAGAAATTGAACGTGTCATTCAAACATTATGTAGAAGAAGAAAAAATAATCCGCTCTTGGTAGGTGAAGCCGGGGTAGGTAAAACTGCTATTGCCGAAGGGCTCGCAAAAAGAATTGTCGACAAAGAAGTTCCTAGTATTTTAGAAAATACCACTATATTCTCTCTCGATATGGGCTCTTTACTTGCAGGTACAAAATATCGTGGAGATTTTGAGCAAAGACTTAAATCTGTCATGAAGCAACTGAACGAACATAAAGATGCTATATTGTTTATTGATGAAATTCATACCCTTATAGGGGCAGGTTCTGCAAGCGGTGGAACACTTGACGCATCTAATCTTCTTAAGCCTGCGCTATCAAATGGATCTATTAAATGCATAGGTGCTACGACTTACCAGGAATACAGAACGGTCTTTGAAAAAGATCATGCACTCACAAGAAGATTTCAGAAAATTGATGTTAACGAGCCCAGTATTCTTGATACGATCAATATCCTTAAGGGTCTTAAATCAAGATTTGAAAAACATCATAATGTAAAATATTCTGTTACAGCGATTAATAGTGCTGCGGAACTTTCTGCAAAATATATCAATGATAGACATCTCCCTGACAAAGCTATTGATGTAATTGATGAAGCTGGGGCAGCACAAAGAATACTCCCAAAAAATAAACAAAAAAAAGTTATTACTAATAAAGAAATTGAAGATATCGTAGCGAAGATCGCAAAGATACCTCCAAAAAATATTTCTAATGACGACAAAAACGCCCTTAAAAATCTTGAACGAGATCTTAAAGCGGTAATTTTCGGGCAAGATAAAGCAATCGAAAATCTAGCAAGCGCTATCAAGATGACAAGAAGTGGATTAGGTATGCCAAATAAACCGATTGGCAATTTCCTCTTTAGCGGCCCAACAGGCGTTGGAAAAACAGAAGTGGCCCGCCAACTTGCTTATATATTAGGTATTGAACTCGTTCGTATTGATATGAGCGAATATATGGAAAGACATGCAGTATCAAGACTCATCGGCGCTCCTCCAGGGTATGTGGGATTTGACCAAGGCGGGCTCTTGACTGAATCTGTCAACAAACAGCCTTATTGTGTCCTTCTTCTTGATGAAATTGAAAAAGCGCATCCAGATATTTTCAATATCCTTCTTCAAGTGATGGATCACGGCTCTCTAACAGATAGTAACGGTAGAAAAACGGATTTTAGAAATGTCACGCTTATTATGACAACAAATGCTGGAGCAGAGTCACTCTCAAAAACTTCAATGGGATTTACGCAATCTAAAAAAATGGGCGATGAACAAGCCGAAATTAAACGATTATTTACCCCCGAGTTTAGAAATAGACTCGATGCAACGGTATCATTTGCGCCACTCAGTCATGACGTCATTTTAAAAGTTGTCGACAAATTCCTAATGCAGCTCGAAGATCAACTCCATGAGAAAAAAGTGGATGCAACTTTCACAGATTTACTTAAATCATATTTAGCTAAAAATGGTTTTGATCCAAGTATGGGCGCAAGACCGATGTCACGCCTCATTCAAGATACAATCAGAAAAGCGCTTGCGGATGAACTACTTTTCGGAAAGTTAACTAATGGTGGCAATGTAATCATTGATATTGATAGTAATGATAAAGTAAAATTAATTTTTGAAGAGGAAAATAAAGCCATCCTTCAAGAGTCTTAATTCTTTTTCATTACATCTTTAAACATTTGGCTTTCTATGAAACTCTGAAGCCATTTTTTTAATGCTCGATATTTAGAATTTAAAAACCAATCTTCATCCACCAAAGAAAACTGTCTTATAAAAGGAAATATTGCTACATCAGCAAGGCTTATTTTTTCTGTCATCAAATAATTTTTTGATTTTAATTTTTCATTCAATACATTTATAAATAGTTCACATTGAGCACGATAATATTCTTTAGAATACTCAGGAAAACGATCGGCATATTTATATCTATCTAAATTTTTTTTAAAACTAAAATCATTTTCATTAATAAGCTCCTGGCTAAGGTTATTATCATTTAAGATCCAATTGTCTGGATCAGATTTATTGAGAGCCCAGATCATGATTTCTAAGCTCTCTTCGATAACCTTTCCATTATTATCGACTAGCACTGGAACTGTGCCTTTAGGGCTGAGTGCTAAAAAATCAATAGGTTTATCTTTGAGTGAAATTTCTATAGATTCATAATCTATTTTAGCTTGATATAAAGCTAGCCGTGATCGAATGGCGTAAGGACAGCGTCTATATGTGTATAGTCTTGGTCTAATTAACATTATTAACCAATGGACTGGCAAGCATCGAGAACGAGCTTTCTTCCTTGGTAAACGAGACCTGAATAAATTTGGATAAGCTCTGCACCAGCATTTATTTTTTCTAAGGCATCTTCTCCAGAAAATATACCTCCGACGCCAATAATGGGAACCTCGCCCTGAAGTCTTGCATGAAGTTCGCGAATAATTAAATTAGATAATTTAAATAGAGGTTTGCCTGACATTCCTCCCGCTTCTTTTCCGTTAAAAAGATCATTCACCAACTCTCTGCTAATAGTCGTATTAGTTGCTATTACGCCATCAATTCTATATTTGATAATACTTTTTGATATTGCATCTAAATGTTTATTTGTTAAATCAGGTGAAATTTTTAATGCAATAGGAACATAGCGCCCATAGTAATCAGCCAATCTAGTTTGCTCATCTTTAAGTTGGGCCAATAGAATATTTAAAGCTTTACTTTCTTGAAGGTCTCTTAAGTTTTTTGTGTTTGGTGAAGAAATATTGACTGCAATATAATTTGCATATTGATAAACCTTTTTCATGCATAAAAGATAATCTTCCCCAGCCCGTTCTAAAGGTGTATCAAAATTCTTACCAATATTAATTCCAAGCACACCTTTATAATTACTTAGCCTTATATTTTCTACTGCAGCCTCAAGACCTACATTGTTGAATCCAAATCGGTTAATAATGCCCTGAACCTCTGGCAATCTAAATAATCGCGGCTTTGGATTACCTAATTGAGGTCTTGGGGTAATCGTCCCAACTTCAATAAAACCAAACCCCAATTTACCTAAAGCATCTATGTGATTTGCATTTTTATCAAGTCCTGCAGCTAATCCCACTGGATTTTTAAAGGGAATACCCATTATAGTTCTGAGCTTACAAGGGTTAGGGGGCTTTAAAAAACTTAAAAGTCCGATTTTATTAGAAAGAGATAGTGCCTTAAGGGTTAAGTCATGCGAAAATTCTGCATCAAACTTAAATAATAATGAACGAATTAATTGGTGGCTCATAACAGCGTTATTTTAACTTAGGAAGTTATAAGGCTTAATAAATATTATGCGATTAAATCGTAAAAATCACATTTTAGGAAAAATATCGTTTGATACCTTTTTAAAAAAATATTGGCAAAAAAAACCACTCCTCATTCGAAATGCAATTGAAAACTTTCAATCCCCCATCACAGAAAAAGATCTTTTTAATATTTCACAAAACGAGGAAACTGTATCCCGACTCATA